>JGI24146J20443_1000627_pt1 | contig 26408 bp, 27 predicted proteins | sample BarGraIncub1131A_FD_20443 | JGI IMG/M metagenome (IMG submission 20443) | reverse complement strand
TGTTTGCTCTCTTGATTGCTATCCCGGCTCTGGCCTACCGGCTATTTAGTCTGAACGAGATTTTTGCTTACTGGTTAGCCTACATAGTTACTCGTCCTCTGGGCGCATCGTTTGCGGACTGGATGGGAGTGTCTCATAATAGAGGTGGTCTAGGACTGGGAACTGGTTCTGTCAGCCTGGGCTTAGCAATTATAATTCTTGGCTTCGTCGGCTACCTGGCGGTCACCCGCAAGGATGTTAAGAACAATGAGGGAGTAGCGTCACAATCGCAGTAGCGAGTTCACTCACCTTCTCAACTATTTAAATAGGAAAAAAATCAGTTGATCAATTAATTGGTTAACTGATTTTCATATGAAATATTTTTATTTTAAATGTATTAAGCTGCATAACTTTATTGATGAATAAATAATATTATCTGTGAGATAATATTAAAATAAAGAATAGTTTTCGCAAAAAAGAATTTATTATCAAAAAAAATTAGGGGAGTTGAAAATGAAAAAAACTAAATTGTTTGCCCTATCACTTATTTTTCTTATCACATTATCAGGGTGTGGAACAAAAAATGCTACACCAAATAAAAATATCACAAATAACACTAATAAAAGCAGCAAAAGTAATACTGGTAAAGCAATAAAGTATAAGGATGGAGTATATGACATAAAACACAAAAGTACAAAGCCAGGATATGAAGAAGCTGTTGTAACAATAAAAGATGGTAAAATTCAGAATATCGAATTGAAAAGATTAGATGATAAACAAAAGGAAATAAACTATAATGATTGGGATGGTACTAAAAATGATTACCCAAATTTGAAGCAATATAGACTTGATTTAGCAAAAGAAATGCTAAAAAAACGTTCACCTGACGTCAATGTTATAACAGGTGCTACTCAAAGTTCAAACGGTTGGAAAGCTGCTGTTTCAGCCGCTTTAGCAAAAGCACAATAAGAATACGCATTAGTATAAATTTAATGATCTTTCTTTAAAACATATAAATTTCCACAAAGATCATTAATAAATGAACAAAAAAAGACACACTTTAGCGAAAGGTGTGTCTTTATAAAAATAATTTAACGTACTATTTTTTTAATGAATTCTTCAGAATTAACTATGTACCTTATATGGATTCCCTCACCTATTTTACCCAAGTCGTCATATGCTTCTATCTTAAAGAATAATTTTTTACCTTCTGCCTTTTCGAGCAATGCTTCAGCTCTAACCTTCACCCTAACAGGTGTTGCCCTTATATGCTTAACATTAATCTCTATACCAACTGTAGTAAATCCATCAGGTAGCTCTTGGGCTACACAATTCATTGCTGCATTCTCCATAAGAGCTGTCATAGCTGGAGTAGCATAAACATCTAAATTTCCAGAACCATAAGAATTTGCTGTATCATTACTATTTACAATGATCTCTGTATTGAATTTCATATCTTTTTTAAAATTAAATTCCAACTTAATCACTCCAATCTGTTTATTATATTATAACTATACCATTATCTTATTATACTAACACCATTATGGACCTGTATCCAGTACTTTAACATGACTTATGATGCATTTAAAATATAGGTCCATTTTTTATAGATCTTTCGTCCAAATCTATCTGCGTTTTAAGCTTTTTCTCTATTTCTTTCCTTAATATTAATGTTCTTTCTAGTTTTTCTCCAGCCATTTTCACTTGTTCTAAAGCATTTTGATTATTCAATGCATCTCCATTTTTGAATAATTTGAGAATTTTAACAGTTGATACCACTCTATATCCTAACCCTTCAAGTGGCTTTTTCATAGCTTCAGCAGTAAACCCCATATCCTCTTGATCATTTTGTTCACAAATCGCTATGACTACAGCATATTTCCCACCTAATGCTTCATTAACACTAGACCAAACAGAACGGTCACTTTCAGAAAAAATCTGAAAACAATATAATCTTTCAATAAAAGCCTTCATATCTGCAGTTATGTTATAGAAGTAAGTTGGTGATCCTAAAACAATTGCATCTGAATTTATGATAAGTGGATATATTTTCTGCATGTCGTCCTTAATTATGCATTTGTATGTATTTTTACATCCTTCACATCCAGTGCATCCACGAATATTATAATCCCCAAGAAAAATCATCTCAGTTTCAACGTCTTTCGATTCAATTGTGTTTAGTGCTTGACGCACTAAATATGCCGTGTTACCAGTTTTTCTTTTACTTCCTACTATCCCTAATACTTTCACTCTATCACCTCCGTTAATATCATCTTAAGTTATTATTTAGTGTTGTATTGCTTCGGTATGTTGCTTTCACAAGGTACCCCTATTTGACATTTTCCACAACCATATCTTGGTTTGTATTTTTCAGCTGTTTCGTCTAAGAAATTGGAACATATAATGTGGTTTTTACCCTTATCTAAGGAAATCGCATTGACAGGACAATTTTTTACACATGCACCACACATAGAACAGTATTCATAGATATCTTTGTACTTTCTTTTATCGGTAGGCAAATATAATTCTGTGATGATGCTACCGAATCTTCCAGAAATACCTTTTGTTGTTATAAGCCCTTTAGACAGTCCAAATGTTCCAAGTCCGCTCACGAAGGCAACATGTCTCTCAGACCAATTACTAGTAAATGATAAATTAGATTTTGAATCATTGCAATAATTTGGATGGTTTTTATTAAATCCAGTATTTGCCCAAAACCTTTTATCCAAAGACGGTACAATGCTATTGTGCCCCCTATTTATAAGTTCTGATTTCAAATACTGACACAACTTATTTAATAAAGCTTGACCTTCAATACGTCCGTGCAACCATTCTTCAGAAGGCCATGACATATCCCTCTTGTTTCCCTTCTTTATTACATCAGTAAAGGGCAGAAAAAATGACATAACTGTCTTTGCCTTGGGTAACCATTCTTCTGGAAGACAGAAGTGTTCTCCTATTACAGATGGATCTTTCAATAATTTAAAATACTCATCATCTGCTCCGCCAAAAGCAAAAATTGGAGACTCAAATATCTTCATTCCAATAACGGTATCGGAAATTGCAATATCCCTTGATATAATGTTGTCATTTGAGTTTTCCACAAAGCTAGATGCAATTTTTATTAAGTCTTTTTTATTCATATTATACCTCCATAATTATATATATTACTAATATATTCTTAAGGGTTATTATAAATTAAATATAACATAAATTTGCTTAACATTAAAATTAAATATACATCGGCTCTTTATTATATTATGTATTTTACATTAACCTGATAGGTATGTACCCTTTCTTCATTAATTTACTTTTTGATCTGTCATCTCTCCTGGCTACTGGAATCGGCTCATAAGGAGTAACTGTTGATATGTTTTGTTCATACACACTTAGAGTATCACTATTTTTTTTGTCGGAATCTATATATAACATAATATGTCCCTTCCCTTTACCATTATCTAAAAGCAATGCATCTGCAGGTCTTAAATCATCCCACGATATTTTTACTACACGTTTCCCACCTATTTCGTTCCCATTCTTTATATCATTATAAAGAGATAATGTCGTCTGCCTTGTTATGCCCCAAGCTACACTAACTAATCCAGAACAGTCATTACCATATATAATTTCACTATTTTTAATCTTAGATAGAAAGTTGTTTGGAGATGACACCTGATATGACCCCATACTATATGGCACGCCGTGATACGTTTTTCCTTTAATAAAAGTATAGGATGCCTTCTTGTCAATCAAATTATGACTTGGAATCCATTCAACCTCGGTCATTGCCTTTGCCCTGTTTAGCATTTCTTGTTCTGAAACATTAGACTTGGTTGCATCCTTTGTTTTTACTATATTAATATTGGAATCGTTTTTAGTATTATAAGTTATATCTTTAGTACTTAAATAAAAAGATGAGTTATTGAATTTATTATTTTGCCCTGTATCTTTTCTATTTGAATTTTGTGCAGGAATAGATATAGTAAAAACAAATAGGAAGAAGATTATTACAGCAAATATATTTACTGCAAATTTCACAATTTTAACTTTTGATACCATATTTCGCCACCACCTAAAAAAATATATTACAAGTATTATTATGCAATATATTATAATATATTCCATTTTATCCGAAAAATAAAGAATAATACATTTATAAATATTTTCAAAAGACAAAAGCTCCTAACAATAACCTTAATATAAGACTATTAATCTATATATTTATATTAATAATTTTTTTTAATATAAGCATAATTTGTCCATAGAATTATGTATAATAGTAAAGGTGATAATACTATAGCTTAATTATATTCACTTGCTTCATATAAATATAACAAATTCATCTATATATCAGTAATTTATAGCAACAAAATGTTAGGAGTGACTAATTATGTTAAAACCCAAAAATAAAAGCAATAAAATAACCACAAAAACCAAAGTAGATTTAACCTTAGCAATTTTATTTATCTTTTTATGCTTAGCATTTTTTGTTAATGGCAAATTTTATAGAAAAAATGCCATATCTGTTAATATTATAAACCACTCATTATCTAAAACATCTACAAATGCTCCAATGAATTTAAGAGAGAGTAAATTAAATCTTAAAGAACCATCTAAGAATTCTTTAGCTAAAAACGTTTATAATTCAGATGGTCAAAAAAGAGCCTATCTTACCTTTGATGATGGTCCCTCCCCTAAAACTACCCCAGGAATTTTGAAAGTTTTAGATAGATATAATATAAAAGCGACTTTTTTTATAGTTGGTAGTTTGGCAATTATAAGCCCTTATTTAGTAAAGCTTGAAGCTAATGATGGACAATCTATAGGAAATCATACCTATTCTCATGAGTATAAACAAATTTATTCAAATATAAATGCATTTATTAAGGATGTTAATAAATGTGATGCTATCTTAAAATCAATAATTGGTAGTAGTTATAATAGCAAGTTATTAAGATTTCCAGGTGGTTCCTTTGGCCCTAGTAGGGCACCTTTTAGGGAAGCAATTAAAAAATTGGGATACCGGTATATTGACTGGAACGATTTAAGCGGTGATGCAGATGGTCAAAATATCACAGTAATCAAACTATTATATAATATTAAAAAATATACTAAAGGAAAAGAACATGTGGTTATTTTAATGCATGATGCCCCTGACAAAAAAACAACTGTTCAAGCACTACCAGAAATTATTGAATACCTGAAATCTCAAGGGTACTCTTTTGATACACTTAAATAAGTTATAAATACCTCTAATTGTGGTCTGTTTTTCCATAATTAGAGGTATTTATTTAATTTATTATATCTTTTCAACAAAATATATTGATTTTCATAGTTCTTTATGGAATAATACTCATTAATGAGGGAATAATATCCTTTAGTGATAATTTAATATTTGGGAGGTATAAGTAATTATGGCATTAAGCGCAAGAAATCAATTAAAAGGAAAAGTTGTATCTATTAACGAGGGAACAGTTACTGCATACGTGGGTGTTGATATTGGAGGCGGTAAAATTGTTACGTCTTCTGTATCAATAGCTGCAGTACATGATTTAGATTTAAAAGTTGGTTCAGACGTAACTTCCGTTATAAAAGCTTCTTCTGTAATGTTAATGACAGAATAGTTTACTCCACAAAATCTATCTTTTATTAGATAGATTTTTTTCTGTTTAAGAGTTTGTGACTATAGAAATAAAGGATAGACGTCTTAGTTTTACTATTACTGCTACCCTTCCTATTATACAATGTTTATTTAATTTTCTTAAAAAATAACTATGTTTGATCGACTATCTTTCCAGTGTCACTCAAATCATAACCGCCTATTCCTCGCAATTCTTCTTGAAATTCCTTTGAATTAAGAATTTCGAGTATTGCTTGAAATGGAGGTTTATTTATATCATCTTTTCTAATTATTAAATCATATCTTTCCTTTTGCATTGGCACAAATTGAATATCCTGTACTTGAAGAGCAGCCTTTTCATTTCCTACAGCTACATCAGCATCACCCCGAGCAACAGTACTCGCAACTGCTAGATGTGATAGTGCTTCACTTTCATATCCATTAATTGACTGCCATGGTATTCCAAGTTTACATAATTTCTCGTCTATTAAAACACGAACTCCACAACCTCTTTCTCGATTAATCATTAAAACATCCGCCCTTGTTAAATCCTTCCAGGTAGTAATGTTTTTAGGATTTCCCTTAGCCACATAGAAACCCTGCATGCGGCATACTAAATGAACAATAACACAAGGAACTCCTGGAAGTATTCTTCGCACATAAGGGATATTGTAGACTCCAGTGTCTCCATCCCATAAGTGGGCTGTAGCAATATTAATATTCCCTCTATATAGTTCAACTAGACCATTGTAACTACCTATATAACGCCTAAGAGCTTGAAGTCCATTAGGATGTTGTTCTAAGTGACGCGTTAATACATCTAAAAGAATATCTTGACCACAAATTATAAAATCATTTTTATAGTTTGAATTTGGTAAAAAGTTTTTTGAATTTAGTAGAGAAATAATAGAATTATTAGTTTTCTCCTCATTAATTTTTTCTACATTCGTTGGTGAAATCTTAGTATTAGTTCTACTTTTATTCTTGTATTCTTCAATATCAATTTCATCCACGCGTACTTTTCTACCTACTCTATATGAAGGAAGTTCACCCCTTTTAATTAATTCATATACTGTATTTTTAGAAATATTTAAAATCTGTGCAACTTCCTGAGTTGTTAGACCTGAGTTTGCTTCCATATTAAACAATTCTCCTCTCGACTTTTCTAATAAACAATTATTACAATAACTTTATTATGTGATAAATATTAATATTTTACAAGTCCTGTCTCATATTTTTTATCTTTATAATGAATGGCATTTTATATAATTATGTTATTGATTTATCTTAATATTTGCATTATAATATTTCTATATACAATTTCATTATATTTAACACAGTTTTGTCTTAATTATATACCAAATTACACAATTAATAAAGCTATAGTTGAAATTAAAATCTGCAAAAGGAGGCATTCTATAAATGGAGTTAATTAAAGATAGCTCAGATGGAGTAAATTTAAATATTGAAAGTTTTTCAAGAATGATAGGCGAAACTTGGAATGTCCCTTCAAATGTTCTTGAAAACTATATATTAGCAAATGTAAGTATTGCAATGATTAGAAGCACTGAAATGAAAAAGGATATTAATAAGTTATATCTTCTCGATGAAATCAAGTATTATGATGCTGTTAAAACTTCTTCCTGCGCCAAGCATATTATTATGACAGAAGGTACACTTGAGCAAGAAATTGAAGGGAGAAAAGCCCTTGGTATTCTTTTAATTGCAGAGAAAGATTATACCTTAAGAAACACTGTAATCAAATTACTTAGAAAATATTACTCGGTAGTTTTTAATGCAGTTAAAAAACATGATAAAAGAGAATTAGCTAAAAGATATCTTCAAATGGATGAAGTCACCAGAAAAACAAACGCAAGACTTGAATCCGCGGTATATTTTTATTTTGGTATATATCGCAGCGTAGATCAAGTTGATCAAGGTTTTTTCAAGTCAATTATTGACGATATAAAAATGTTTGAGTTTTATGATCCCATGACAAGAGATATAGCGAAGGAATTAGATGTACATAAATCAGAAATACAAGAAATTAAAGCACTGCTAAAAAGAGAGTATGGTAAAATAAATAGTTTTAAAGATATTTTAAACAGTGATATCAATGCTATTGAAGACCTAGGTGGGATATTAGAGAATGTTTTTATTATTAATAAACTTGATGTGAATCACCTCTTTTCAGATTCAAATTTTTTAAATATTGATGAAATATTACTATCCTATATAAAAATGGGCTATAAATCTTTAGACCCTAAGGTAATACTTCAAACACTTGTAAATGGTATTTTCATAAAATCTTTAATTAATGAGTATAAAAAATCTAAAGACTTATATTTTCAGAATAATCAAGAAACATTACTTATTAAGATAAACTCTTTAGAGGAAAACTTAAATACTGCTAAGGATGTGAACAAAGATATATCAACCAAACTAACTACTTTTCATCATCAAAATACAAAATTTGAAGAAACTCTAAATAGTAAAATAAATAAATTAAGTAAAACACATAATTCCCAATTAGTCGAAATGCAAAATAGAATTAACGATCTCGAAAACCAATTATCAGAAGAGAAAAAATATAGAACTGAATTAAATGGTTTGCGAGAATATATATTTAAAGTAAATAATAATTATATTCCATCAACTACAACAAAGACATTAGCGGATTATATAACAAATAACAAGATCATCATCATCGGTGGTGCTAAGGAATGGAGACGAAAATTCAGAGTAAAATACCCAGAACTCAGATCTTTGCATGGCTTCAATGAGAACTTTGATACTAATGTTTTAGCCAATTATGATTATGTGTTTTTTTATTCTGGTTTCATGAATCATGCTACTTATTATAGGGCTATGAGCTTTATAAGAACTAATCAGATTAAATTTGGATATATAGGAAAGACAAATATAGATTTGGTAGAAGAAGAAATTATCAATGAATTAGAAAAAAGTACTCTCAAATAATGTAGAAAGAGGATAATTAAAAACAGGTCGCCTTAAATTACAATTTAAGGCGACCTGTTTTTAATTATTTAATTCATAGATTAATTGATCAAGATCAACATCATGAACAATAGCTGCTTTCTCTAAAGATTCAAATTTTACCGAAAGGCATCCTGTACAATCCATTCCAAAATCCATTAAAACATGAATTTTTTCAGGATTATTTTTAAGGATTTTTCCAATAGTCATATCTTTTGTTATCATTTTGTCAATAATATCCTTCGGATAAACCCTTACCTTAACAGTTCTTTCATTTATCTTTTCGATCTCTGATTTTAAATTTAGTTTACTAAACTCTCTTTCAAACCAAGGTGGCACATGGCCACAGATTATTTCAAGCTCGTTGAAAGAGGTCTTTTGCATAAAGGGTAAAAGTATTTGCTTTGAAGTGAAATTTGCATTATTCTGCATTTCTGTTTTCATATCAATAAAATAGTTTCCTTTCTTACCATTTTTTATAGGATATGGTATAATTTCAGGTTTAAGTACGTTAAGCTTTTCTTCCTCCTCACCTTTAACTACAAGTTCTAAAAAATCCTCTGGAGCACCATCTACCTTCCAAATATTAAAGCCCATGCCATCAAGAACTGTATATGGTATCCCTTTAACATCACGAGCTACAAAAACTCTACAATCATCAATAGAATTAGACATGGTTTTAACATTATCACGAATTATGTCTGAACTCATTAAATCGTTACTCTCAAAAGTGATTTCTTTAATTATCTTCCATTCTTCCCCCTCTTTTAAATAAAGCTTAGTTATACCACTTTGATTTAAAGATATCGTTTTGCCATCCTCACCAGTAAACACTGCAATTTTCATACTCATATTTTTCATCCTCCTAATTTTTTTAATAGTTATTATCTTAATTTACACCCAACCCTTCCTTCCTTTTAACAATAAATACAGAAAGAATGGTGCACCAATAATAGAAGTTAAAATTCCTATTGGTACCTCTGTTACAAAAATGCCTGACTTTGCAAATCCAGCTAAATTTGTTAAATTCATTTCCTACACTCCCTTTTTCTATATTTTCATTATGTAATAATAATAAAATATCTCTTCATCCTTATCATAATCTTCTGCATACGAATAGCTTATATCCTTATTTCTTATGAAATATAATAATAATTTCTTAATAAAATCGAGCAAATACACCCCCTCCTAAAAATCCTTAGTCGTACCACTTTGATTTAATGCTATCGTTTTACCATCCTTACCAATAAACGCTGCAATTTTCATACACATATTTTTCATCCTCCTCCTAATATTTTTTATATTGTTTTCATCTTACACACTATTTCCAGCTGTTGGACTTATACCATCAAGAGATATAATGTATCTTACAAATCCATCCATTAGGCAAAATTCATCGTAAAGACCCCTAGTTGGAGGTCTATATAATTCTATTTCTATTTACAGATCCGACAATAGGTTTATAAGGAAATAGTGGCCTCGCACTAGCCTTAGCTACTATTTCAGCTAAACTTGTTAAAGAGTGAAGATCGACCCCACAATTATATTTATAAAGTTTCGCTAAAGATGATACTACCTGTTCTAAAGGTGCATTACCAGCTCTCTCTCCAAGTCCATCTAAAGTAACGCTAGAATAACCTACCCCTGCTTTAAAAGCAGCTATTGTGTTTGCTGTAGCTAATCCGAAATCATTATGTCCATGGAATTCAATAGGAATTGGGCACCTCTTTGCTAAATCACTTAAACTTGACAAGGTTTTAAAAGGATCAAGAATACCCACAGTATCTGCAAACCTGATTCGCATAGCGCCATACTTTGCTGCAACATCAGCATAACGCATAAAAAATTCGGGATCGGCTCTAGAACAATCCTCTGCACCAACAATAATAGAACATCCATAACTTTTAACTAGATCTATTGCTAGTTCAAGCCTTCTCAACACCCATTCACGATCTTTTTTTAACTTTTGAAAAATATGAAAATCAGATACAGGAAGTGATATATGAATACAAGAAAAACCGCAATTAATAGATGCACGAATATCATTTAGATTTGCACGGTTCCAAGCAATAAGTGTTGCTTTTAGTGGTAAATCTAATAGCAATTTTAATGTATTTTGCTCCCTCTCTCCCATTGCGGGTGTACCTGCTTCAATCCAAGTAACACCTGCTTTATCTAGTGCAGTTGCAATATTTATTTTTTCCTCTTGGGAGAAAACAACACCTGCAGACTGTTCGCCATCTCGAAGCGTAGTATCTACAATTTGAAACTTTGAATTGAAATTCATATTTAATCCTACCTCCTTGCCTCTAATTTATTTATCCAATTAATTCATGTTGTTTTTTATATAATTGTTTTAGCTGACAGTCAGACAAAGCACTCTTTTGCTCTACTGCAAGGTCTTTAGCCTTTTCTAGCACTTCCTTAGCCTCCAATTGGTTTAAGCTTAAATTCCATTGAAGAAATTTAAACTTTATAGAAGCCACGCCTGAATGTTTCCCAATTATTATTTGCCTGGTTAATCCTACCTCTTCAGGCTTAATCGCTTCATACAAATAGGGATTCTTGGATATGCCATCAACATGGATCCCTGACTCATGAGCGAAAATATTATTACCAACAATAGCCTTATCCACAGACAACTTTATTCCCATATAACTTAATATCTCAGAGCAATCAAAGGCTAATGAATGACCACTTGGTACTTTCTCTTGTTTCCATAAATGTTTTAACGCCATCAAAATTTGTTAATTAGCCATTTCTTTTTGAACCAATTTTAGACCCTGTTCAATTGTATACCAATATATTACACTACGAATTCCTCGCAAAAGCAGCTTCTTCTCAGCATTATCCCCAATTCTTAAAGTAAGAACCACATCACAATCAGCAATTGAATTCACTGCCGCATCTCTGCGAGCTTCCTCCTCGTCACATTCCTCAATCCCAAGACAATACTTTTCAGCCGCTCTTGTTTCAATATAACTAAAATTTGAACCGTTTATTTCATAAATCATAAACTCTTTAGCATGACCATAATGCAAATCTACAAGTCTACCATTCTTAGACGTTACCGCAACTTTTAGTTTTTTTACATTTTGCTTTTCATCAATTTTCAATACCTCTTCTTCCATAATCTTATTTGAAAATTCTTGTGAACGATCCTCACAAAGCATGCCAATAGCATCTGCCCTACATTGTTTGCAGTGACGCATTTGCTGAACATCTAATTCACATATATCCCTCATTTTTGTTAATTCCTTCATATTAGTTTGAGGATGATTTTCAAAAACACTTCCTTGTGCAGGTATTAGTGGCATAATATTTATAATAAAAACACCAAGTTCCTTCATTTTTTTAACTACGTCAGGTATGTGGTGATCATTAATTCCCTCAAGCATTACGATATTTATTTTTACAATAATTCCTTGACTAGTTAGTAATTTAATACCCTTCAATTGATTCTCTAATAACAATTTCGCTCCTACTTCTAAAGCGTATTGCTTACCTTTATAATTAACATATTTATATATTTTTGCACCAATCTTGTTATCTAAGCAATTTACAGTTACAGTTACATGAGTTACTCCTAGTTGAATAATTTCCTGTGCATATCGTGGTAACATAAGCCCATTAGTTGAAAGACAAAATACGATATCAGGATTTTCTACTCTAATTAGTTCTATAGATTTTTTAGTATTATCCCAATTTTCTAATGCATCTCCAGGCCCTGCAATACCCACTACTGAAAGTTCTCCAATTTTTTCTTTTACAATATCAAACTTTATTTTAGCGTCTTTAGGCGTAAGTATTTCACTAGTAACCCCTGGCCTACTTTCATTTACACAGTCGAATTTTCTATTACAATAATTACAGCTAATATTACAATTAGGTGCAACAGGCAGATGCATTCTAGCAAACTTATTGTGAGCATCAACAGAATAACAAGGATGTTTCTTTGTTTTTTCTAACATAACGTCTGATATTTTATTTTTATTGTCTATTTTCGAGCAATTGCAATCCATATTCTTCACCTCCACCTTTAAATTTTATTCTTTACTGCACTCTTTCCAATTTATTTCTTTTGAACGAAATGCACGTTCCCAATCATTTGCAAAAACTTCTAGTATATTTAGCATTCCTTCATACCCAAAATACTCCTTATCAACATAAACGTCTCTATTTGTGGGATTCAAAACATCAAAAGCTATTTTTATACCTACTTCTTCAGCTATATATTTCTCCCAAGCAGACCCAACGACTGCATCAACCTTTATATCTGTTAAAGCCTTCTTTATCTGATAACCATCTATAGAAAATGCTACTTTTGGTGAGATACCTAGATCATCTAGTTCTCTCTCAAGGATCTTTTGTGATTCTGGCATATCCGATTTGAATAGCAGCAATTCAGGAATCATCTCAAGTTCCTCAAAAAGCATCCTCACAAGACCGATACCAATAGTTGCATCCGCTGATATTGCAACCCTGCAATTACGATATCTTGGAATAATCATTAGAGCCCTCTTGCGAAGAATCTCAACAACAAATTCCTCACCTTCCTCTATCAACCGCTTCACTTTTTCCTCTACATTAAAATGTTTCCCGAGTGTCGTTAGCCACTCCGTCGTATTTTTCATACCTATTGGCAAAGGAATATCTTCAAGAATCAAGGGAATTCCATGTACATCCCTCATCTTCTTCGCAAACTTATAGCCAACATCATGACTTAGGAGAATATTTGCTGAGGCCTTACCTGCAGATTCAAGTTCGCTTAGGGATGTATTATGAGCTATTACGCATTGTACATTAATACCTAAAAACTCTAAAGTTTTACTAACCCATTTTAAATCCGCCCACCAAGTAGGATTTAAATTTGCCTGAGGAGCAATAATATTAACAGTGTTTATTTCCTTTGTGTCTTCCTTTTTTATAAAAGGAAGTAAAGCCTCAAGCCCTATATCTATGCCTTCATAGCTGTTGCCTCTAAACCCACCTGCCATAATAGGTATAAGTTTTGCAGTAATTTCTGCCTGTATATTTCTACATATAGCATCGATATCCTGTACATTTCTACATATAGCATCGATATCCTCACCAATAATATCCGCGGAGCAAGTTCCTACTACAAACATAACCTTAGTTTTAAATGCTGCATCGGCTTCCCTTATCATATCTTGTAATTTCCTTGTTGCTCCCATTATGATATCTGACTCAAAAAGGCGAGTGCATCCTATTTTTCTTTTGGTAAAATCAATCTCATGAGTGTCGTATGCACTGGCAACTGTTGCAGCACAGCCTTGAGGGGAATGAATAACAATACTTACATCTTCAATCCCAGCAATAACGCTAGCTACCCCTTCAAGTGCACACCCTAAAATAGGATCCTTGCTATATTTACTATCTTCAAATTTTATTCGTTCATACATTTGCCTCGCCTCCTACTCGTTGAATAAACCGTACAATCAGGTAAATCACCTGATAATTTAGGAGTTAAAGATAGAGCCGATGCCATTCCTGCATTCTTTGGAAACACTATTCTTTTAGTTAGATAGCTTCGTGGTCTAAAAGAATACTTAAGAGCAGTATTTATACATTTAGCAACCTTTAGAGCTCCCGAGTAACCAAATCTTGGTCTATTTAATATTGCATTTAAATCTACCAATGGAATATTTGGAAATGCCAAGGAAGAACCAAAATAAACCACAGATTCCGAACTTATTTCCCCAAGAAAAGTTAATAATTCATCTTCTGTTTGTTTCATGGATTCATATCTACCAAATGCAAGTGTGCCTTTTGTAATTAATATTTCTGGATCTATCCCTGTTTCTAAGAGATAATCAATGCTAGTTTCCCTTGCTCCTGTGCTCCAAGGATGAAAATTAAAAATTACTACACGCATACCAAAATCTCGCTCTAGCATATGAGCTATTGACAAGGACTTTACAGCATCATGACCTTCAACTATTGCTGTTTTACCCACTAGATTCTTTTTAGATTCTTCAAATTCAATTTTAATGTTGTTATATTCCCTTTCCATTAAAGCCTTAGCTTCAGTTTCCATTCCTAAATATTTGGCTGCTCCTTCTAACCATTTTTCAGTAGCGCTTATACCATAAGGAAGTATAGTAGAATTAAGCGGAGTCCCAAATTGTGAAAGCATTTCTTTGCCAATGACATACCCTATATCAACACATAAGCTACAATTTACTGCAACACTTGGAGCTTTCTTTAGCTCTTCAAGGGTGCAATTGCCAGCAATAACTGAATTAACACTAGCCCCCATACCTTCAATAAGTCTTATTAGTTCTTTTACATCAGTATCTACCTCAGTTCTTTCTGGTCCCATCTTTCCACCTACAATATTAACCGACTTAGATAATTTAGCCTTAAGCTCTGGAGTGGGGGGCTCCATTAATTTTACTAATTCCTTAAACACCAAATCGAAACCACTTCGATATTCTCCCGAGAATCCTTCGCAATGTATAGTCATTGTCTCAGCATTTATTTCACTTTTGAGTTCATCCACAACAGAATCAATATTATCTCCGATAATCCCTGTGGCACAGCTAGTTGCAACAATTATAATATCAGGCTGGTATTTTTTATCTACTTCTAAAATAGCTCCCTTTAATTCTTTTTCTCCACCATAGACTATATTTTTCTCTCCTATATTTGTGCTTAAAACAGATTCATAAGGTGATCCACTATTACGACAATTTGTAAGCTTATATGCCTGCTTTACTCCATAGGCGCAACCACTTGGACCATGGGCAATAACTATAGCATTTTTAATACCACTTAAAATCTTCATAGCAGTCCAGAATTTACAGGCACGAGTATGACTGCCTTGCAGATTAGTTTTTATTTTGCCTTCCTTAGCCAATTGATAAAGTTCACCCAAATGCCCCGAAAATACAACGCTATCAGATATATTCATGCCTTTCACCTCCAACTATAATTAATAAGAACTTTTTAACGGTCTAAAATTTTACAGTTACGGGTATGACTACACTGTAGTCATACCCGTAACTTAACTCTATTTTAATTTTGTTATGCTACATAATTTCTTACCATACGTTTAGCAACCATTCTCTGTCTTTCTTCGATTCCATATCTGCAAACAAGGTGTTTGCTATGGTTTCTGCCAGCCACTCTGCTCCCTTATAACCTATTACAGGATATTTATATAGTCCTGCTCTGTCAAAGGTTGGAAATCCTACCCTTACCATTGGTATCTTATTATCAATAGCAATGTATCTACCCTTTGAATGTCCAAGTATTAAGTCAATCTCTAAGGTTTTATCCTTTATTCTTCTCTCAAGTTCCCATAAATCAGCTTTACATATTACTTCAATCTCGCAATTAGAGTTCTCCTCTAATTCCTTAAATCTAGGATCTTTCGGATATGTCTTATTATCATCACCTAGTAAAAGAAGTACCGGTTGTAGTTGGGCTTCTAAGCAAAATTGTGCAAGTCCTATAACTAAATCCGGATCACCATAGATAGCTACTTTCTTATCCGCAAAAAACATATGTCCAAGATCCGCCATTGCGTCGAGTGCTCTGCCACGTTCTTTAACTAAAGATTCAGGTATATTTTTACCAGTAAGTTTACTTATATTCTTAAGAAACTCATCTGTATTTTTAATACCAATTGGCATTGAACCTATTATTGCTGGAACTTTAAACTCATCTTCCAAATACTGAGCTGAACTACCACCTTCATATTTACACAAAGCAATAGTCGCAATAGAATTAGCCGTATCTTCAATATCCTCTATAGTTGTGTTCCCATATGCAAAACCTGATTTATCTGGCATGATAGGAGCATCGAAACTTTCTGTATCCAATAATATATTTACCGGTACATCCATTTCTTCTAGATAGTGCTTTACCTCTGACACATCTCCAGGATTAACCCAACCAGTAATAATATTCAACTTACCACTCGGTTCACCTTTTTTAGCTAGTTCTTTAACAAGTGCTAATACTCCTACATCATATCCGCTTACCTGACTCCCAGAATAACTAGGTGTATGGAAAGGTACAAGTATGACCTTGCGATCAGGATAATCTTTCTTTAATATTCTATTAATTTTTACAATTGTTCCTTCAATATCATCACCAATAGTTTCTACTGAGCAGGTAGTAATAATAGGAATTATTCTTACATCAGGATATCTTTTTACAAGTGTCAAAACACCCTCTTCTATTCTCATAGTTCCTCCGAACACTGCTGCATCTTCATGTAGAGAAGATGATGCAATGTCAAAATTTTCTTTGTAATGCTGTGCAAACAGAAGTCTAACAAATGTACAACAACCTTGTCCCCCATGTACCAAAGCGATACAATCCTTTATACCTATAGCAGCATACTGCCCACCACATGGCTGACAGTTAAATATAGGATTAATTATACCTTTACGTTCCTTTTGTTTTATTACCAAAGACATATTATCACCTCTTAATATAAATTTTATTGTTAATATAGTTTTATCACTTCTACAATCCTATATTTTATTTATCTAATATTTGGGACTATCAACTTCCAAATTTAGAGATTTTGTTATAGTTACTTCAATAAGTTTTTCTTTAGCTGACTCAATTAATGATTTTTTTTGAACATCATCCATTTCATTTATCCATGAAAACTTATTCTTTATTTCATTAACAAAGAACTTTGCATCAGCATAAAAACAATTTTCTTTTGGAGTGTCAAGGGATACTTTTTTACCTGTCAAAAGTTGACTAGCTTGATTTAAAATACCATTTATATTTTCTTCTCTATCCCAAGTTCGTGGAGCAAATTGCCATAAGTACCTTTCTTGAATAAAGGAGACTAATTCTACAACTCTATCTTCCATTTTATAAAGCCTCCCTTATATCTTCTTTTGATAATTTCCATAATGGAGAATAAATAGCATTGTACATGTCTCTCGCCATGTTTACAGCACCCTCAAAACCCATATATGGCCCATTATGATAACCATGTCCATTAATGTAAGGTATTTGTAATTTTTTAACTAGTTCTCCCACTCTAGGACCTGTAAATATAACATCCGGCTTAACTTCATCTAGAACTTCAAAAAACTCAAGTTCATTTCCATCATCTATATAAATTGTGCCTTCACGTCCTCTTGAAATTGCCTTTTCAAAATCCTCTTGATGACCAAATTTAGAAGACATTGCAACCACTTCCATTCCTAATTCATCTTCAAGTGTTTTTGTCCAATGCCACAACCTTGGCCCGCCTGTCCATATACAAACTTTTTTACCTTTTAGTTTCTCCCTGTACCATTCTAGCTTAGACTTGTACTTTTCTAGTTCTTCCGATATAACTTCTTCAGCTTTATCCTCTAAACCAAAGAATGTTCCAAGCTTTCTTAGTCCCTCTGTCGTATAGTTAAAACCAAAAGTATCAACATCAAGACGGGGTATATCATATTTCTTCTTTAATTCACTAGAAATATACCCTGCTGATCTTGCACAATTAACAACGTTAAGCTTTGCTCTGTGCATACCTCGAAGCTCATCATAAGTTCCATTTCCAGAAAAATGTGCTATTACTTGAATACCCATTTTATCAAAATATTTTTTAAGTACTAGAGTATCTCCTTGAATATTGTAATCTCCAATAAAATTTATTGTATAAGGGCTTGTAATCTCAGGCTCAACTTCTCCTACCTTATCTTTCATCCAAGCCATATTAAATACATGATGTCCTTTTGACTGACTTACACCTGCAAACCCAGGACATTCAATACAAAATATATCAACTTCTTCTCCGAGTTCAACCTCTACATCTTTAGCCACTGCCTGTATATCGTCTCCAATTAGCGCAGTAGCACATGTGGTATAAATCATCATTCTCTTTTTTTCAGGAAATTCCCTAAACGCTTCCAATATTGACTGTTTTAATTTTTTCTCTCCACCAAATATTACATGTTGTTCCTTCATATCTGTGGACCAGACGTACTTCAACTGGAAGTTTTCATCATCACTTGTATAACGTTTTGTATGCCAAGTATTGTATGCACATCCAACAGGTCCATGGATCAATTGAATAGTATCCTTAAGTGCTCCTCCAATTACTAATTTTGCTCCACAAAAACTACAACCTCTCTCGGATAATGAACCCGGTATAGTTGGTACATCTGCACTTGGTAGAAAATCATTTATACTTTCTCCTGGTCCTTTTACGTAACAGTGCTTTTCTCTCTCAGGAATAGTTTGATCACATTTTAATAACTTTAATGGCATTTTTGTACCTCCTTAATCTATATTATTGAATAGCTTTTGTTCCATTTTCACCTGTTCTAACTCTTATAGCGTCATCTACAGTAGAAACGAATATTTTCCCATTTCCCGGATTACCATTTTTATTAACCTTAATAATGGTTTTTATTATCTTTTGAGCATCCTTATCCTCTGCAACTATAATAAGCATTCTCTTTGGAATAAGTCTATGCTGCTCTGATAATTGTTCAGCCATTACTGGAGTGAGAATTTCACCTGATGTAACATGCCTAAATAATTCATATGCAACTTTTTTCTTCCCACGTCCCATAACTTTTTTGCAGGTTACAGATGGGAACCCTTCCTTAAGAAGTGCATCCTTAGTTTTACTAACCATATCCATTCGAATAACAGCTATAATTTCCTTCATTTTTTTACCTCCTTATAAACCTTCAGTTCCGGAGCTTATTGTATACACTTCATCTATGGCATTTACAAAAATCTTACCATCTCCAAAAGCGCCTTTTTCACCTGTTTTTGATGCCCTCATAATTATTTTTATAATATCATCTTTATCCTCATCACTAACTGCTATCATTAGCATTTCCTTTGGTATCTCATCATATTGTATATCTCCCACCTTTAAGCCTCTTTGCTTTCCTCTACCAACTACGCCTATTTTAGTAACTGCTGGAAACCCTGCATCAACTAGTTCTGATAGTACAATACCTACTTTTTCTGGTCTAATTATGGCCCTTATCATTATCATCTCTTGACTCCTCCTAACTATTTGATATAATAAATATGAATACTTTTAAAAGTATTTTCTTTTTACTTGCAATTCAATGTGCCGTCAAACTCTTTGGATTGCATGTTTTAAATATCCATTAACCCGTGTTCCATTAATATTTCTTCTAATCTTTCTTGTGACATTGGTTTTGGAATTACAAACATTTTATTTTCATCAATTGCTTTAGCAAGATTTCTGTATTCCTGAGCTTGACCCGCTGTAGGTTCAAATTCTATTACAGTTTGTTTGTGTATTTCAGCTCTTTGAACCATGTTGTCTCTTGGTACAAAATATATTAACTGACTTCCAAGTTCCTCAGCAAATGCTTTTAAAAGATCTATTTCCTTATCAACGTTTCTACTGTTACAAATGATACCACCCAGTCTTATTCCACTACTATTTGCATATTTTAGTACACCCTTTGAAATATTATTTGCTGCGTAAAGTGCCATCATTTCACCACTTGCAACTATATATATTTCTTGTGCCTTTCCCTCACGCATTGGCATTGCAAATCCTCCACACACAACATCACCTAAAACATCATAAAAAACATAATCCAAATCTTCAGTATATGCACCTAGGCTTTCAAGCATATTAATTGATGTTATAATTCCTCTGCCTGCACAACCAACACCGGGTTCTGGTCCACCTGACTCAACACACCTTATATCTCCATATCCAGGCTTTAATATTGAACTAAGATCTACATCTTCACCCTCTTCTCTTAAAGTATCAAGAACACTTCTCTGTGAAAGTCCACCTAAAAGAAGTCTAGTTGAATCTGCTTTAGGATCACATCCAACCACCATAATTTTTTTTCCCAATTGTGCAAGACCTGCTGTTAAATTTTGAGTTGTTGTAGATTTTCCTATTCCACCTTTTCCATAAATTGCTATTTGTCTCATTATTGTAATCCTCCCTTTAAATATATATTTATTGTATAGAAGTGAAAAATTTTTAATATTTCACGCCCTGCAAACTAAGTAAATTAATAGCCACTTAACTTGTGCGAATATTGTTTAAATGGTTCTAAACACATCCAACTTGTATAATGTTTATATTGTAATGCGGTTTTAATAAAAATGCAAGCACTATTTAATCATTATGTCTTTTTTTATTTTTTTAAATAATTAACAATGAATATATTTATTCGATAAGTATTTTTATGAAAACGGTGTCATACCTTGTATACGCTAGTTTAAATTTACAAACCACTATTTACGCGCATGCTAGTATGTATGTAAATAATTTTTTGAATAATTTTATATAAAACAATAATTGCAAGTTTCAGTTATCAAAAAATCTTTTTTACCAATAAATCATCAATAAAATTATTTTTTTTATTAAATCATAAAATATTAAATACTTTCCATTGATTTGTATATTACAAACTATGTTAATGTTCAAACATGTAATTTTTTACACGTTTATGTGCAGTTTTGCACTAGTTTGAATCATAGATCATAAAAAAAGCAGAGGCTAAAGGCTCTGCTTTTTAATGTACAAATTTCAAGTTATTTTTTCCAATCCGCCGAAAATATTCCAGAATATTTAACCGGCATATATTTATTGAAAAACTCTGCCATATCCTTTTCCGGATTTAAATCCGCAAATTCTTTAGGATATAACATTTTCGCCATTGCTTCTACTCCAGCAAAGTTATATGGATGAACCGTATAATTAAAATGGATTGCGTGCAATCTACCATTTTTTATTGCAGCTAGATCTGACCAACCCGCTCTTTTGGTGTATAAATTCAAATGTTCACTTGCACTTTTAGGAGTTGCATAGAAACCCAAGCGCATAATATTTCCATCAGGAGTCCAATTAGCTCCACCTATAACAATTACATCAGGGTTCGAAACCAAAACTTGCTCTGGGTTCATAGCATTACTTTTACTACCAACGCCTATATTATCAGCCCCTAATTTATTCCAAAAATACCCCCAACCATTTGAAATATCACCCCTGGTACCCCCTATTTCAGTCGGACTTACGTTACCGCATTCAAAGTATAATTTAGGTTTTTTTACATTAGATGCCGCGAGCTTCTCAACTCTTTTAAGTACAGCATCCGTTTTGCTATTAGCGTAATCAACCATACCATTGACATATGTCTCTTTTCCAAGCATCTTTCCAATCATTTTCATACTATTTTGTGCACCATGGAAAGGATCAGTATTAAAATCTGTAAAAACCACCGGAAGTCCAGCCGCAATCATTTTATCTACGCAGGCCGCTTTACTGAATTGCTTATCAACAATAATAATGTCCGGCTTTAATTTTATCATCGACTCAAGGCTTATAGCATCATTATAGATACTACCAATATCAGCCAGTTTATCTAAATTTTTATATACCTCTGAAAATTTCTTATAACCGTCTATATCATTTTGTTTATAATTCATACCCAGTGAAATCAATTTATCATCGAGTTCATTCCCTAGAATTGCAGACAAGTAATAAATATCCATGTATCTTACCGCTACTATTTTCTTTATGTCTTTAGCAAGTGTAACTTTACGTCCTAACATGTCTGTATATGTTACTGTTTTTGAAGTCGCCACTGTTTCTCCTGCTGATGTATTAGATGAAGTTTTTACCTTACTACATCCTGTTATGGTAGCGAACAGGACCCCTACTAATAATACTGAAATAATAACTTTCATTTTTGATAATCTCATAATTATACCCCCCTATTTTTGTTCTGTATTAAAAATTTGCTACACTATCAACAAATTCTATTACCGGATAACCTTGCCTATTTACATTAATATTGCTTTCTATTTTATAAATATCCTTCAGTGTTTCTTTTGTTATAACCTCGTGTGGCTTTCCCTTTGAATACACCTTTCCTTTATCCATTATTACTATATTTTCTGCATATCTAGCAGCTAGATTTATATCATGCATGACAATAATGATGATCATTTCCTTTTGTTTTGATAACTTTGATATTAAGTTTAATAAAACAAATTGACGATGTATATCAAGATTATTCAGCGGTTCATCCAAAAGTAATATCTCTGGTTGTTTTATAATTGCTTGTGCTAGTAATACCATTTGCAGTTGTCCACCACTTAGCTCGTAGATTCGGCTTTGCGCAAGAGGTTGCAAATCAAATACATCCAGCATATTATTGACTGCCTCTATTTGTGAAGGACTTACACGGAGCATCAATGTATTCATAAGACCTAGTAATATGGCTTCAAAAACAGTTATTCCTGCATCGTTTTGTGAAGATTGTGGCAAATAACTTATTTTTTTTGCAAAAAAGTCTCTATCATTATGTTTAATTTTTTCATCCATATAATATATATCTCCACTGCATTTCAATATATTTGCAATACATTTTATCATAGTAGATTTACCAGCTCCATTAGGTCCAATAACTGCTGTAATGGCATTCCCAAAATTTAAGTTAACATTTGTCAAAGAAAATTTCCTAGAATAACTGTAATTTAAGTTTAAAACTTTAAGACTCATTTAACATTACCTCCCTTTTTTTAATATTAATACGAGCAAAAATGGAATCCCCATAATCGATGTAATAATGCCTAGAGAAATTTGTCCGCCTGGTATAACAGTTTTACTCAAAGTAGATGAAATAGAGACCATAAAGGCACCAGTTAGTAGTGAAACCGGAATATAAAAACGTTGTTCTTCTCCCACCAAGGTTTTTGCAATATATGGTGCTACAAGTCCCACGAAACCTATTGTTCCTACGAAACATACTGCCACCGCAGTTATAATCGAAGTTAAAACAAGCACCTTAGTTCTTAATTTTTCCACCTGAACACCAAGTGATTTCGCCGTGCTCTCGCCCATGCATAATGCAGTGAGCTTCCAGGAATCCTTAAATAGGAAAGGAGTAACAACAATGAAAACCACAAAAACTATTATGTCTTTTGACCAAGTAGCTCCCAAAATATTGCCTTGTGACCAATTGGTAATTCCTCTTAACACCTCATCGCTAACAAAATATGTCAGAATCGAATTAAAGGCTGAGAATAAAAAGTTAATGGCGATACCTGTCAAAATTATTGTTGCTCTGTCCTTTCTTACTTTTCCTACCATGTAGATGATGAAGGATGAACCTAGGGCAAAAACAAATGCAAATATCGGTGTTGCAATATTTTGAAAGATTTCTGGAAGTACAGAATTCCCAAACACTAAGGATAGAGCTGCACCAAAGGAAGCCGCGGATGAGATTCCCAAAGTATATGGACTTGCAAGAGAGTTATTTAATATAGTTTGCATTTCCATGCCTGCTATAGCAAGGCATGCTCCAACTAGCAACGCCATTACTGCAGTAGGAAACCTTATTACTTTGACAACAACATTTGTTTGTGAATCCACTGAACTTGGGTTTAATAAAGACTTAAGCACATCTAATATGGAAAGTTTAGCAGGACCCGTTGAAATATCAACGAGAAAACTAATTACAACCAATGCTATTAAACACAAACATATAAACCTTTTAATATAAGTTACTTTTTTGTAATTTAATTTATTATTGATAGATATTTCATTTACAGAAAACACTGATTTCCACACCCCCCTACACTGCTAATCACTATCTATAACAAGATACTTTTTATTCCAGACATTTCAATAGTATTAACAGTTAAAATTTTTTTAATTGATTCGAATGTGGTTCAAATAGTATTAAAGATGCCGAATCTTTATGTTGTATATATTGTAGTGTTGATTCTTAAAAAATGCAAGTAAAATTTTATATTTGATTCATTTTTTAGATAATTTTACTAATGTTTTTACAGCATATTCGTCAAATTAGCATTTCCAGAAAACGATGTCATCCTTGGTATTTAAAGTATTTCACACAAATTTATATAAAATACCATACTGTTTAAATTGATTTTGTTAAATTGTAAGAAAGACAACAATTGCAATAATTTATTGTTTAAAAATCTTTTTTAACTAATAAATTGTTAGTTAAAATTATGTTTTTTAATAAATTATTCTAAAAAAATCTATTGCCATTTACTATTTTGTACATTATAATATTGTAAATATATAAACTTGTAGTGTTAAATACAATTTGAAACCATTTTATGCAATCTTCCAAACCCAATAATATAAAAATATATCATCGCGTTTGAAAAAAACTGGAATAACTTAATAGATATTAAAAGAATAATTTGACAAGAAGAAGGAGGTCAACCATCATGAGAGAATATTATAAAGATTACTGCTATTCCGGTATCTATCCTTCAAGAATAATGCATAGCATAGGAATAAGTGGCAAAATATCAGGAGCTATGAATGTCATAAGTGAGATAAGTGATGCAATCCCTATAATTCACAGTCCAAAAGGCTGTGGTTTTCATTATAAGTATGTTGCTAGAAGAAGATATTTACCCTCATTTAAAGCTCAATGTACAAATTTGAAAGAAGAAGATATTATTTTCGGAACAGAGAAAAAGCTTAAAGAAACGATTTCAAAAACTATAGCTAACTATCATCCTAAATTGATAGTAGTAGTGCCCAGTGTATGTACAGATATAATTGATGGAGAAATAAACAAGACTATTAATGATGAATTTATGAAAGAAACGGATTGCAAAATTATATATATTAAATCAGAGGTTTTTTCACATATTGATAAGTCCTGTTCTAAAAAAAATAACCAAGAGAGAATATTATATTGGGATAAACCTGAAAAACAGTCCGGTATTAATAAAGGCTGTGGCATAGATGAAGCAATGACAGCTCTGGTAGAACAACTTATGGAGAAACAGGAGGTACAAGATAGAACTGTTAACATCGAAAGTTTTGCTTGGGGTGGCAACCAGAATCTATTGGGTATAATTTCAACTTTAAATCAACTTGGAATAAAGGTAAATTCAGTAATGCCAAGTTGCAGTACGAAAGATATCATTAACGCCCCTAGAGCAAAATTAAATATTGTTCGAAGATCCTCTTGGGCTAAAAAAATGAATAGTATATTCGGCACTGAATACTTTCATGTAAATACTTTTAATCCCTATCATGGATTAGACGGCATAAAAAAATTTTACATGAGCGTAGCAAACTATTTTGATATGAGCTTAGAATGTAGTAGAACACTAGGGGTTATGAAGCAACAGGCATCCAGCGAACTACAGGAAACTAAAAATTTTATAAAAAAGCATACTTTCGCTTTATATAGTGACTCATGCTTATCGGTTCCATATATGATAGAAGCGTTAACTGAGGATTATGATGTGAATCTTAAATATATTTGTATAAACATCGATTATACAAAACTACAATATGAAGATATAGACAATATTATAATGGAAAAAACCCTATCAAATATTAAAAAAGCAGTTAATGCCACTGGAAACAATACAATTATTTATATTAATTCTAAAAGTGATGACTTAGAAAGGACTTTTAAAGATGTAGATATTGTAATTAATGCTACTGAGTTGTTATCTTCTTTTAAAGAATTAAAAACTATCGATGTAGGAAAATTATTTATTCCCATAGACTTTAATAATTTTAAAAAAAATGTTTATGATTTTGCCAATAAGGTTAAAAAAGCTAAGTCTCAGAAAAATTTAATAATTTCTAAATTTAATTATGATAGTTTGTTATATCCTACTATTAGCGAAAACGGACCTATAACTTCCGAGAAAATATGGCATAATATGTGGTCTTTAAGGAGATGATGGAAAATGCAACCTTCTGCAGCCTGTAAACTATTCAGTACCTATAGAAGTTCCATAAGCGTGAAAGATTCATATGTTTTACTGCATACAACCATTGGGTGTAATTGGG
>JGI24146J20443_1000594_pt1 | contig 27084 bp, 26 predicted proteins | sample BarGraIncub1131A_FD_20443 | JGI IMG/M metagenome (IMG submission 20443) | reverse complement strand
AGAAAAAAAAGGTAGGATTAATTACTGTTGATACTTACAGAATTGGTGCGGTAGAACAACTTAAGACCTATGCGGATATTATGAACATACCATTTGAAGTTGTATATAATATGAATGATATGGAAAAATCATTTGAAAGCATGAGTGACTGCCAGGTAATATTAATTGATACTACAGGACGAAGTAGTAAAAATAGAATGCAAATAGCCGAACTCCGAACATTTGTTGAAAAGGCTGATACTGAAAATATCCATTTAGTCCTAAGTGCTACAACTAAGAATAAGGACGTTAAATATATTATTGAAGGATATCAGATTTTGCATTATAATAGTATAATAGTGACTAAATTAGATGAAACATCCACTTATGGTTCCATTCTTAATATATTAGAAATAGCACAAGTACCCCTTAGTTTTGTATCAACTGGTCAAAATGTTCCAGATGATATTAAAGAGTTATCTGCAGACAAAATTGTTAGCCTTATATTAGGAGAGGATACTATATGCTAGATCAAGCACAAAGGTTAAGGCAAATGGCAGTAAATAATGGTGATAAACCAATACTTAGTAGGCCTAGAATAATAACTGTTACCTCTGGTAAAGGTGGAGTAGGTAAAAGCAATATAGTAGTAAATGTATCTATAGCACTTCAAAAGATGGGTAAAAAGGTAATGATTTTTGATGCAGATATAGGAATGGGAAATGATGATATTTTAATGGGATGTTCATCGAAATATAATGTGTTTGATGTTATAAGTAAAGGTAAAGAGATTGAGGATGTAGTTTTAACTGGGCCTTTTGGTGTTAAACTTCTTCCAGGTGGATCTGCCCTTACAAAAGTTGAGGATTTAACAGAAATTCAAAGGGATATGTTTATAAACAAACTTACATCGTTAACAGGACTTGATTATATTATTATGGACACAGGGGCTGGTGTTAATAAAAGTGTTTTGGGATTTATCGCTTGTTGTGAGGATTTAGTAATTGTAACAACACCAGAACCTACATCACTAACAGATGCATATAGTTTACTCAAGGCTGTTAAGCATTTTAATATTAAAAATTCTGCAAAAGTTATAATAAATAGATCCTTAGATAATAATGAAGCTAATTTGACTTTTAATAAATTTAATAATGCTGTTACTAAATTTCTCCATATGAAACTTGAATATTTGGGTAAGATTAGTGATGATAAAAAGTTAGCCTATGCAGTAAGAGCGCAACAACCTGTAGTTGTAAGTTATCCGAATTCTGAGGCAGCAAGGGATATTACTAGCATTGCGGGTAAAATTGAAGGTATGAAGGTTAAAGAAAATGGTATGGGAGTAGAGGGGTTATTTAAGAAAATTTTCAGCATTTTTTCATAAGGGGTTGGGGTAGTGATTAAAGTTAATTTCACGTTAAATAAAAAATTGGAAATATTAGTGGGCGAAAAATATTATATTAGCAATATACAAGATGTAACAGATGACCACATAGCAATAAGTATTCCTATAAATTCGGGTGAATATGTTCCATTGTCAAAGGGAGCCACATTAGATGTAATTTATTATGAAGAGGAAAATCTCTATCAATTCAAATCTTTTGTTTTAGGACGTACATTTGAGAATATACCTATTTTGCTTTTAGCAAAACCCAAGGAAATTAAAAAAATTCAAAGAAGAAGATATGTTAGAGTACAATTAATAAAAAACGTTAAATATAAAAATCTTAAGAGAGAGCAAAAAATTAAACCTAGTACAATAGACGAGAGTCAATATTTAAAAGGTATACTAGTAGATTTAAGTGGAAGTGGAATGAGGGTTAAGGTAGATGGGCAAGTAAAGCTTAATGATTTCCTTTTAGTGTCATTAACTGTAAACGATCAAGAAATATTTATAGTTGGCAAGGCAATGAGAATTATAAAAGATGATGAAGGTAGATTTATATGTGGCCTTAGCCTTGAATCCATAGACAACATAACCCGCGAAACAATCATTAAATTTATATTTCAACTTATGAGGGAGCAAATGAAAAAAAATTAAGGAGGCGTCATATGTCCATAGCTAAAGCGGCTAATGTACGTGAGGAATTTGTAAAAAAGCATATACCTTTAGTTAAATATATTGCATCTAGAGTGATAATTGGAAAAACTAAATATGTTGAATATGAAGATTTAATTAGTTATGGTATGCTAGGACTTATGGACGCGAAACAATCATTAAATTTATATTTCAAATTATGAGGGAGCAAATGAAAAAAAATTAAGGAGGCGTCATATGTCCATAGCTAAAGCAGCTAATGTACGTGAGGAATTTGTAAAAAAGCATATACCTTTAGTTAAATATATCGCATCTAGAGTGATAATTGGAAAAACTAAATATGTTGAATATGAAGATTTAATTAGTTATGGTATGCTAGGACTTATGGATGCTTTAGTTAAATTCGATTCAACTAAAGGTATGAAATTTTCAAGTTATGCATCAATAAGAATAAAAGGTGCTATGATTGATGAACTTAGGCGGAATAGTCCCATATCTAAAGGTGCTATGGATAAGCTTAACCGATATAATGAAGCCATTGAGAGGTTACAGAAACGTCTCTACAGAGAACCTACAAACCATGAAGTTGCAAATGAGCTTGGAATTACAATTAATGAAGTAGCTGATATTGAGAACAATATCAATTATATATCAATAGTATCTCTTGAGGATTTAATATTTTCAGACGATGATGATATGCCGCTTAGTGGTACAATTAAAGATGACAGGAGTCCAAGCCCAGAGAGAGCTTTAGAAGAAAAAGAACAAATAGAATATTTAGCATTGGGCCTTGAAAATCTTAAGGAAAAGGATAAAATGGTTTTAACACTGTATTATTACGAGGGTCTTACATTAAAAGAAATAGGCAGTATTCTGATTGTATCTGAATCACGGGTTTGTCAGCTTCACAGCAGGGCTCTTATAAACTTAAGAAAGGCTTTAGTAAAACTTAAATATGATATAAACTAGAGATATTAGAGCAGATGATTTAATTTATAAAATTTGGAGTGGATTATATGACAGGTTTATTAATTTTTGTAGGATTGATTCTTATAATATTAAATGTCTTATCTATAAAAAAGCAAAGTAAGTCCTTTAATGGAATGCTAGGGAATGCTATGGGAAATATTCAAGATTATGATATTGAAATAGGAGAACTAAGGCAAGAGTTTTCTGAGGGTATTTTAAAGCTACAAAATGAGATAATGGATATGAAAGAAATTATGAAAAAAAATAATGAGATAAACAGAGGCAATAAAACTTATCAAAATCAGAATAATACTAGTATAGACGACGCCCAAAGGGATGACACTCGAAGGAAAGATGATAATAATAAAATTATTATTGATGAACCGAATCAAGACAATAAGGATGAATTGGTTTCAGATGAATTAGGTAATATAATTAATATCGAGGAAAATCGCAATGTAAGTAGTACAAAGGTTGAGGAAATAAAAAGGTTATTTAGTGAGGGAATGTCAACGGATGAAATTTCAGAAATATTGCATTTAGGTAAGGGGGAAGTGCTATTAATAAAGGATTTATATATAAGATAAGAAAATTAATAGACTTTCTAAGTGATAGAAAACTTCTAATAGGTATAGGGATAGGTATGATTTTGGCTTGTATTTTAATAAGTGGTGCCCAGATAAATTATGTAATGAGCAAAGGTAATGTTGAAATTAAGGCGAGGGGATATGGTATGCGCTACCCAGATGAAATGCCAATAATAACTAACAAGGAAGTGGGGAAATGATTAGAGGTCTTTATACTGCAGTCACAGGGCTCATAACTGAAGAGGCTAAACAAAGCATCGTAACTAATAATATAGCAAATGCAAACACAAATGGATTTAAAAGTGATAACCTCTCTATTAAGTCCTTCGATGATGTTTTAATACAAAACTATGATAAAATTGTAAATGGTAAAAACACTAGAAATGTTATTGGTTCCTTGAGTATGGGAAGCAAAATAGATGATTTAAATACATATTTTGAACAGGGAATTCTACAAGTAACTGATAAACCAACAGATTTTGCAATAAACGGAAATGGTTTTTTTACAGTACAAAGAGATAACGGGATTACTACTAAAAATTATTATACCAGAAGTGGTGATTTTCATATTGATGGAAAAGGGTATTTGGTGACAGAAAGCGGGGATAAGGTTTTAGGCAAGGATAAAAAAACAAATGCAATTGGACCCATATTTGTTGGCGAAGGTAAACTTCAAGTTGATGGTAGCGGAAATGTTTCAGTTAATGGTGCAGTCCAATATAAGTTTGATACGGTGGACTTTAAAGATTATAAGACCTTGAAAAAAGTTGGAGATAATTTATTTGATGCAGCAAATCCGGTGCAAAATGCAAATATTAATGTTACACAAAGTGAACTAGAAAAATCTAATGTTAATGTTACAACTGAAATGGTTAATATGATGGAAATTACGAGAAATTTTGAAAGTGATCAAAAAATCATCCAAGCTATTGATGAGACTTTAGGAAAAGCTGTAAATGAGGTAGGTACTGTTAAATAAAGTATGTGAATGAGGAGGTAGATCCAAATGTTAAGACTTTTATGGAGTGCCCAAAGTGCTATGACGGCCCTACAAGATAAATTAGATGCCATATCAAATAATCTTAGCAATGCAAATACTAATGGATATAAAAAGGTTGATGCAAATTTCAAAGATCTTGTTTATGAGTCACTTGATAGAAATGGATATCCAGTATCACCGAAGACTAATGGAAAAGCAGTATTACAAAATGGTACTGGTGTTAGGTTAGGAGAATGGACACGAGATAATACGCAAGGTGAACTCGCAAACACGGGTTTATCAACAGATTTAGCTATAGATGGTAGCGGTTATTTTGAAGTGACTCAGCCGGATAACAGCAAGGCATATACAAGGGGAGGGAATTTTTTAACAGATGTAAGTGGAACTATAGTTGATGAAAGTGGAAATAGGTTAAGTATAGTTGATGGGCAAGGTAATAATATCAATAGAGTGAATGGACCTTATAAATTTGACAGTAACAATTTTCAAGTGAGTTCAGATGGTGTTGTGACTTTAAAACAGGGCAATTCACAAATAAATGTGGGAAAAGTAAAAATTCTAAGTGTTGTAGGTGACGACTCAATGATTTCTGTAGGGAGTAGTTTATTTAAGCCAAAGCCAGGTGCGACTATGGTGCAAAGTAAAGATTATTCTGTTATGCAAGGGTATGTAGAACAATCAAACGTGGATATTGAAACAGAAATGACAGAAATGCTTACAACTCAGAGAGCTTTTCAGCTTAGTTCTACTACTTTAAAAACAGCTGACGAAATGTGGCAAATGGCTAATAACTTGCAAAAATAAAGTGATATTTTTTTATTGATTAATAGTAAAGATTAAATAAAAAACAAAGCATTTATTTTAATTAATATAAATGCTTTGTTTTTTATTCTATCTTTTTTTTATATCAAATAGAAAGATATTTTATTTTAATTTACTTAATGCGACTGTAATAGGTGGTATTACCTGTTTCTTTCTTGATACAAGACCTGGGATATATACACCAGTGTCGTCTAGGGTAACATTAAAGGATTTTGAGATGATGTCTCTATGTTCGCCTGAAGCTATTAACACTGAACCTCCATTTAATATATCAGTTAGCATTAGTATAATTAATGAAAAACCGTTTTCTTTGGCTAATTTATTCATTAAACTTATCATGTCTTCTTTCAGCGGATCAAATCCCTCAATATACATTGTACCAACTTGAGATACTCCTACCTTGTAATTACTAAGAGTAAATGTCTTAAAGTCTTGGTAGAAAATTTCTTCAGCAGTTTTACCTTCTAAAGAGGTACCGGCTTTAAACATTTCTTTTGCAAACTCTTCCACATTTAAATTGGCAATTTGGGATAGCCTTTTCAATGTAAGTTTATCTACCATAGTTGATGTAGGGGACTTCAAAAGTAATGTGTCAGAAATAATTGCTGCACATAGAAGTCCTGCTGTACTTTTTGATGGTCTTATTCCATTTTCAAAGAATATGGAAGCTACAATTGTTGATGTGCTTCCTACGGGTTCATTTCTAAAATATATAGGTTGACCAGTTTGCACATCTGCAATTCTATGATGGTCTATTATTTCTAAAATATCAGAATCCTCAAGGCCTAATACAGATTGAGCTTTTTCATTATGATCCACAAGTATTACTTTTTTTCTGTTTTCTGATATTAGATGGAATCTTGATATACTACCAATGACTTTACTATTCTCATCAATAACAGGGTAACTTCTGTACCTAGTCTCAGTCATAATATGTTTAATATCTTCAATAAAGTCTTCTGTATTAAAACTTACAATGTTTTTTCTAGTCATAACATAATGAATAGGAATGCTCTGTGTTATTAATCTAGAGGCTGTAAAAGTGTCAAAGGGAGTTAGTACTATTGTGCAGCCATTAGTTTTTGCAAGTTCAAGTATTACATCAGTTGGGGAATGATTTCCTGTAATTACTATGAGAGAAATTTTTGAACTAATTAATAGATTTTGAGAATCCTCCCTATCTCCACAAATGGCAATATCACCAGCCTCTATTACAGCTTTTGTGCTTTCAGGATGCATAGCGGCAACAATAATTTTTCCTTTGATTTTAAAGGGTTCATCTGCCTTGTACAGACATGTAGCGGCTAGAGTGTCTAAAATATTCTCAAGTGTCGTATCGCTTTTCGCAAGAATGGAGTTGTCCCAAACATCTAAATAGTTTGAAGCAAGGTTTGAAACTGAAACAACGCCAGCTAATCTCCCATTTTCATCAATGACAGGGAGAGTCTTAATATTATATTTTTTCATAATAGACCATGCCATTTTCAAAGAAATATCTGGTGAAATAGGAGCTATAATATCAATGTCTAAATCAGAAATCTGCGTTCTAACCGTAGTTACCAGGTCAGGTTTATCAACATTAAAGTAATTAAGTATAAATTGCGTTTCACTATTAATTTCTCCGAGTCTTATAGGAATTGCAGGAATCTTTCCAGTTTTATTTTTAAACTCTGCATATGAGATAGCAGCGCAAATAGAATCTGTATCTGGATTTCTATGTCCTGTAATATAAATAATGTTTTTCACGTGTGACCTCCTTGTATTCGTCTTAGGAAGATAACAATTACAATTGTTACTTCTCTTTCATTATAAATTGCAAGTATTGCTAATATTATTTTATATTTAAACTTCCATATTGTAAAGAAAAAACCAATGTTATTTACTAAAATACGCCATAACTAAAATAATACACTATATTCTTTTCATATGTGAGCAAGCAAGAACATATATTAGTAGAGAATAAAAAATATAGTAACTTAGAAGAATAGGTAACAAATTCAAACTGTTACCTATTCTTAGAAAAGTCTAAGGGGGGTCATTAAAGTGATGAATGAACAAAGGTCAAATGATAATACAAAAGGTAAAGATAAGCAAAGTGGCTTTGGCTATGATAGTAAGTCATTGTCNAAGGGACTAACAACAATTGATGCTGAAGGGAGACTTAAAAAATATGGTTATAATAAATTGGAAAACAAAAAAAAGGTAACCGCCCTTCAAATATTCGTTTCACAATTTAATGATTTTATTACTTGGATATTAATTGTAGCAACAGTACTCTCAGGTATGATGGGAGAGAAAGCGGATGCAATAACTATATTTATTATAGTTATAATGAATGGAATACTAGGGTTTATACAGGAATACAAAACCGAGAAGTCCCTGGAGGCACTCAGTAAGCTCGCTGCACCTACTGCTAAAGTAATTAGAAATGGAAGCATATTGGTAATAAATGCTATATATTTAGTGCCAGGTGATTTAGTGATTTTAGAGAGTGGTGATAGAGTTCCTGCCGATTGTGTTTTGAATGAATGTAACAATGTTATGCTAGACGAATCATTACTTACTGGAGAATCTGCTGGAGTATCTAAAAGTGGAGAGTCTAAGGATAATAAAATTTATATGGGAACAATACTACTTACGGGTAAGGCTAAAGCAAAAGTTATTTCCACGGGCATGAGCACGGAAATGGGTAAAATCGCAAATATGCTTCATAGTATTGAAAATGAGAAATCTCCATTAAAAGAAAGATTGGCACATCTTGGGAAAATATTGGTTATACTTTGTATTATAATTTGCTTTGTTGTAACTTTTATGGGTATTTGGCGAGGACAAGATAAGTATGAAATGTTTTTACTAGGGGTAAGCCTTGCAGTAGCTGCAATACCTGAAGGATTGACTGCTATTGTTACAGTGGCTTTGGCCCTTGGAGTATCAAGAATGCTTAAAAGGAATGCACTAGTTAGAAAATTACCTGCTGTAGAAACTTTAGGGTGCACTTCAGTAATATGTACTGATAAAACAGGAACACTAACTGAGAATAATATGACAGTAAAAGCATTGTATTTTGATGGACATGTTTATGATGTAGATAAAGACAAAATTCCGTTTAATTTAGTGATGAAAAAAGCCTTTACATATTGTAATGATTGTAATTACGATTTCAATTCAAGAAATATGGAAAAATGTCTATTTGGTGATCCTACGGAAACAGCATTAATTAAAGGATTTTTTAAAAATTCTAAAGATTTGCAAGAGTTTTTGAATAAGTCCAGACGTGTATTTGAGATTCCATTTAACTCAACAAGAAAAATTATGTCCGTAATTGTTAAAGAAAATGATAAAGAAGTTTGCTATGTAAAGGGTGCTCCAGAAAGAGTTATTGAAATTTGTAATTATATATTGGTAGAGGGATCAGTTCAGCCCATGCTTCCAAATTACAAAAGAACTCTAATAAGGGCTGTGGAGACCATGTCATTTAAAGCATTAAGGTGCATGGCTTGTGCCTATAAAGTGTCTGGAATTGCTCATAATAATAATTTAGAAAGTAATTTGATCTTCGTTGGAATTGCAGGTATTATTGATCCTCCAAGGAAAGAAGTAAAGGATGCAGTTATAAAATGTAAAATCGCTGGAATTAGACCTGTAATGATAACTGGTGACCACAAAAATACAGCTTACGCTATTGGGAAAGATTTGGATATATGTAAATCGCCAGAAGAGGTTATAACTGGAGATGAACTGGATAAATTAAATGATAAGGAATTAGATAAGAAAATTAATGATTTTAAAATATTTGCTAGGGTAAGTCCAAAACACAAGCTAAGGATTGTAAAAGCTTTTAAACATAAAAATCATATTGTTGCGATGACTGGGGATGGAGTAAATGATGCCCCAGCTATAAAAGAAGCGGATATTGGAATTGCTATGGGGATATCAGGAACAGATGTAACTAAAGAGGCTGCTTCTATGATTCTTTTAGATGATAATTTCGCAACTATTGTCTCGGCGGTAGAAGAGGGTCGTGTAATATATAATAATATAAGAAAATTTATTAGGTATTTATTATCTTGTAACTTAGGGGAAGTACTTACCATGTTTTTGGCTTCTTTATTTTACCTACAAAATCCACTACTTCCAATACAGATTTTATTTGTAAATTTAGTAACAGATGGACTTCCAGCTATTGCTTTGGGGGTTGATCCAGCTGATAACGACATCATGTTTGAAAAGCCTAGAGGGAAAAATGAGAGTGTATTTTCAAGAGGACTAACTGAAAAAATTCTAATTCGTGGGTGCCTAATTGGTGTTTGTACAATATTTTCCTTTATTGGTGGCAAATACTATGGCATGAGTATAGAGGCTTGTAGAACATTAGCCCTTGGAACTTTAGTTTTATCGCAACTTATACATGTATTTGAATGTAGATCGGAAAAACACTCCTTATTTGAAATTAACCCCTTTACAAATTTGTACTTAATTGGCGCTGTAGGAATATCTGTAACTATGCTACTTAGCATTGTGTATATTCCATTTTTACAGAATATATTTCACACCATACCACTTAATATGGGGCAATGGCTAATTGTTTTATTTTTCTCAGGTATAATTTCCTTTGTAAATAGTCTGTACTTATACTTGATGCACAAGCATTAAGTATCACCTGACGGTGATATAATCATTAAACACTTTTATGGTAATATTTTAAATAAAAAAATCAATATGACTTAGTCATATTGATTTTTTTATTTAAAACGTTTATCAGCTCTTACTCTTTGTACCTTTGGTGCATTTCCTTGAGTTCCGTTAGTTGGTACCAAGTCCTTTTTTGTAGTCAGATTTCTTATGTTTACAATTTGAATTTGGGCACTGTTTTCCTTGCTCTTTTTACCTTTTTTAGCTTTTTTGCCTTTCATTCCTTGAATTATAACAGAATGACCTTGAAGAACAGATATAAAACTTACTTTTTTAAGCCATCTACTTTTTTTAAATACACACTTAGCAATAGATTTGCTTCCGTCAGCTTTTACTAAGATGGTTACTAGTAATTTATAAAATATCCTTAGGTAATTTTTTTCCTCTACTTTAACGGATAGAACTCTACCTTGTGCTTGAGTGAGTCTATCTCCATATCTTTTTAAATAGGCATCTCTATAACTATTAGAAATTTTGTCTTTTAATCCCATAAGTATTACTCCTTCACAATAAAAATTATCTAAATATAAAAATTCAATAAACCTATTATATCTTATGTTGTAATTTAACTCAAGTATTTAAAATGGTATATTTTAAATGTTTTCATTATAATGATATTTTCTAAATGTTTTTATTAGAATGATGAGGAAAAGTATAAAAACAATAAATCTTAAAAATATTAATAACTTTAAATGATGATATTTGTTCCAATTGTACAATTTGAGAATATTAATATAATAGAGAATTGAAAGGGGGCGGGGTATGAATAAGGAATTAACTCCGAAGGATGTTATATATAAATTTGATATTGAAGATATGAATGCACGAGAAGCCTTAGATTCTATGCCACAGTATCTTGATGTAATAGAAAATATTAAAACTGCCATGAGTATAGATAAAGAGGGTTTTAATGTTTATTTGATAGACGATTTCTCAAAAGAGTCCCTTAAAGATATTATGAGATTTGTAAATGAAATCTTTGAGAATAGAAGTAAACCAAAAGATATTTGTTATGTGTTATACGAGGACGCAAAATATCCCAGACCTATTTTTGTAAGTAATGGTTACGGTAATAAGCTAAAAGAGGCACTTGAAGAAATGCAAAATGAATATTTAGAGTGCACGTTTCAGTTTTACAACAATTCTACCAACAAGGAAAAAGAAGAGATTCAAGAAGGTATTCAAAAGGAGAGAAATGAGTTAATTGGCAACCTAATAGATACAGCAAAAAACAAGGGATTTGATATAAAATCTAATAATAGTGGGTTTACATTTATTCCTTTAAGCAATGGGAAAGAAATGTCTGAAAACGAGTATGACACACTTGATAAAGAAAGAAAAGAAATTATTTCAGAAACAGCAAAAATGTTAAAATACAAAGCTAAGGAAACATTGGAGGAATTAAAAGATATTGAAGTAAGGGACTTAGATAAAATAAAACAAATAATGGGTAAATATTATGAAAATGAAATGTATGATTTAAAAGATGAATATAAGAAAATGTTTATGGAAGATGAAGTTGTACAAGATTATTTTGATATCATTTGTAATGATATTGAAAAAAAACTAATTGACAATTATTCTTTAAACTACGACGATGATGAAGAAAAAATAAATGAAATTATATGCAAATATGTTGTAAATGTAATTGTAGATAATAGTAAAAATCAAATTTCACCAGTTGTTTTTGAACAGGATCCAACTTTGGCAAATCTGTTTGGAAATATAGAATATGAAAATCATAAAGGAGTTTATTCTACAGATATAGGATTTATAAAAAGCGGTAGTTTACTCAAAGCAAATGAAGGGTGTTTGGTAATTAGAATAAATAATTTACTAAGTAACCCTTTGGCATATCATCATTTAAAAAAATCATTATTAACTGGAGAGGTAGATGTGGCATGTACTAGTAACCATTATGAACTAGTGGTTTTAAACACTTTAAAGCCAATACCAGTACCAATTAAGGTAAAAATAATTCTTATTGGTGACTACGAGACATATGATCTCCTTTATAATTATGATCAAGACTTTAGAAAAATTTTTACTATAAAATCAGAATGTAATCAAGTACAGAATATAGATAGCCAATTAAAAAATTCATTGATATTTGAAATAAATAAAATGTGTGGTGAAAATAATTTTAAGTCACTTACAAAAGGAGCTGTAAGAGGAATTGCAAAGATTTTATCGAGGAAGGCCCAGAGTAAAAATAAAATTTATTATAATAGATATGAAATAAATAAGTTATTAATATTAGCTAGTAATAAGGTTAGTAAGGAAAGTAGAGAAGAAATTAGTGAAGACGACATAATTGAGGTTGGTTACACAAAAGACATTATGGAAAAGGAAATTCTGAATCATTATACTGAAAAGAAAATGCTCATTGATGTAAAAGGTACTAGAATTGGGCAAGTAAATGCATTATCGGTAATTGATACAGGATATTTCAGTTTTGGTAAACCGATAAAAATCACTTGTTGTTGTTACAAAGGTGCAGGTAATGTTATAGATGTTCAGCAAGAGAGTAATTTAAGTGGTAGTATTCATAGTAAATCTATCAATATCCTAAAGGGGTATATAAGTACTATTAATGGTGGATTTACTAAATTACCTGTAGATTTTCATTTGAGTTTTGAACAAATTTATGGCAAAATTGATGGGGACAGTGCATCTGTTGCAGAAATATTATGTATGCTCTCAGCAATAAGTAAAATACCTATAAAACAAAACATTGCAATGACTGGCTCTGTAAACCAATTTGGGGATGTTCAACCTATTGGTGGAGTAAACGATAAGATAGAAGGCTTCTTTGCGGCATGCAAAGTACTAGACACAATAAAAGACAAAGGAGTATTAATACCTTTATCTAATGCTGAAGATTTGGTTTTAAATGAAGAAGTTGAACAAGAAATTAAAAGTGGAAACTTTCATATATATACTATGAACTCCATAAATGATGCAATTGGAGTACTAATGGGAAATTCTGAGATGAGCTTTGAATCTGTAATGGTGATTATTAACAAAGAACTAAAAAAATATAGTAGTAGAAAATAATTATTAGATACGATATTTTTATCATAGTATATTAACAAAAGTATATAGTTCAAAGCGAAGCGAGCGCATGGTCGCAATATATACTTTTCGTTATAATAGAACATGAAAAAAACACAGATACTAATTTTTTAGTATCTGTGTTTTTTAAACGTTAAATCTAAAATTAACTACATCACCATCTTGCATAATATATTCTTTACCTTCAAGTCTATATTGTCCTTTTTCTTTAGCAGCAGCTTCACTTCCACATTCAACTAATTTGTCATAGGAAACTATCTCTGCTCTTATAAAACCTCTTTCTATATCCGAATGAATTTTACCAGCAGCGGCAGGAGCTTTAGTTCCAATGTGTATAGTCCATGCTCTAATTTCTTGAGGACCAGCCGTTAAATAACTCATGAGTCCAAGTAGCTTATAACTTGAGTGAATAAGTTTATCAAGACCTGTTTCGCTAAGACCATATTCTTGTAGTAGTTCCATTTTTTCCTCGTCATCTAAAGAAGATAACTCTTCTTCGAGTCTTGCACAGACTACAATTACTTCAGAATTTTCACTTTGGGCAAATTCTTTAACTTTTTTAACCATATCATTTTCGGTATTACCAGCCATTAAATCATCTTCGCTAATGTTTGCAGCATATAATACTGGTTTTGAAGTAATTAGGAAAAGAATGTCTACAAAGGAAGCTTCTTCTTGAGTAAATTCAAGTGTCCTTACTGGAAGGTTTGATTCAAGGTGCTCTTTTATTCTTTCCATAAGTTCATATTCCATTTTGGCTGTTTTATCACCTGAACGAACAAGTTTTACTGATCGTTCCATTCGGCGTTCCAATACATCAAGATCAGAAAAAATAAGTTCTAAATTAATGGTATCTATGTCACGTAGTGGGTCTATTTTACCATCAACATGTATTATATTTTCATCATGGAAACATCGTACAACATGAACAATAGAGGCTACTTCTCTGATGTGAGATAAGAATTTATTTCCTAAACCTTCTCCCTTGCTTGCTCCTTTAACCAGGCCAGCTATATCATAAAATTCAATAGCAGTACGAATTATTTTTTTGCTATTATAAATACCTTGTAGCACATCCAATCTTTTGTCAGGTACACTAACAACACCTACATTTGGTTCAATAGTACAAAAGGGATAGTTAGCAGATTCAGCACCTGCTTTTGTTATTGCATTAAACAATGTGCTTTTTCCTACATTTGGTAAACCTACAATTCCTAGTTTCATATATATGTACATTCCTTTCATGCGTTTAAGATTATTATTTTCTTATAAATTATACTCTAATATCTTATCTATATCAAGAAAGTATATTACAGAAATGATTCGATTTAGAATTTAAAATGGAGCAATAATGTAATTTTAGTTAATATATTGAAAATAAGTAATTTTAAAAATAATTTAATAACACGTTAAAATAAGAAGGAATTTCCGTTTTTCTATAGAATATTATTTATAAGTGGGTTAAAATGGTTTAAAGTGGATTAAAGTGGAGTAATATTATTAAGTGGGGGAATAAAATGTTTATTGGTGAATATCAACATGCAATTGATAGTAAAAACAGAATGATTATTCCCACCAAATTTCGTGATGGATTAGGCAGTGATTTCATACTGACTAAAGGCCTTGACGGATGTTTGTACATTTATACAAAAGGCGAATGGGAAATAATGGAAAATAAATTAAAAAAACTGCCATTAACTAGTAAAGATGCCAGGGCCTTTGTACGTTTTTTCTTTTCAGGTGCAAATGAAATAACAATTGATAAGCAAGGAAGAGCTTTAATACCACAAAATTTATGTGAATATGCTGGCCTTCAAAAGGAAATAGTAAGTATAGGAGTATCCACTAGAATAGAAATATGGGCAAAAGACAAATGGGATAAATATAATGAATCAGATATTAATTTTGATGAGATAGCAGAAAAAATGAGTGAATTAGGTATATAAAAGGAGATAAAAATGGAATTTAAGCACGTATCAGTTTTGTTAAATGAGTGTCTGGATGCATTAAATATTAAAAAAGATGGTATTTATGTTGATTGTACACTCGGAGGCGCAGGACACTCTATAGAAATTTTAAAAAGACTATCACCTAAAGGTCGTTTAATTGGAATTGACCAAGACGAAGATGCTTTAAAAGCTGCCAAGGAAAAAATTAAAGAATATAACAATGTTACATATGTACATGATAATTTTTATAACATTAATGCAATATTAAGTAAACTTAATATAGAAAAAGTGGATGGTATTTTTATGGATTTAGGGGTATCTTCTTATCAATTAGATAATGCGGAACGTGGATTTAGCTACATGAGGGATGCGCCTCTTGATATGAGAATGGATAGAAGTAAAGGAATAACAGCTTTTGACGTGGTAAATAACTACGAGGAGGAGCAGATAGCAGATGTTTTAAGAAATTATGGAGAAGAAAAATTTTCAAAAAGAATTGCCAATTTCATTGTAGATAGAAGACTCGAAAAGTCAATTGATACTACTTTGGAACTAGTAAATGTTATAGATGCCGCTATACCTGCAAAGTTTAAGAGAGATGGTGGTCATCCAGCTAAAAGAACTTTCCAAGGAATAAGAATTGAAGTTAACGGAGAATTGAAAATACTTGATAAAGCAATTGAGGATGGAATAAATAGACTTAATAGTGGTGGAAGAATGGCAATAATTACATTCCAATCACTTGAAGATAGAATTGTAAAGGTTAAATTTAAAAGCTTAGAAGATCCATGCAAATGTCCAAAAGAGTTACCTATGTGTGTGTGTGGTAAAACACCAATTGTAAAACTTATAAGTAGAAAACCTATTAGAGCAACAGAGCAAGAATTAGAAATAAACTCAAGAAGTAGAAGTGCAAAGTTAAGAGTGGCTGAAAAAATTTAGTTCTAAATTATTAATGGGGTGAATAAAGTGATAATAGAAAAAAACAAGTTTGAGATGGATGGAAATACAGTTTTAGCACCAAATGTACCTTTTAGAAAAGGTCGTTATGAAGATTTAGAAAAATCACGAACACAGGTTGAGGACAGTAAAAAACTAAGGAATATGAAAAGGAAGAAAAGTGTTCTTGTAAATATTACCTTAGGGTTTGCTATTGGAATGACTGTTATTGCAAGGTATTGTATGATATACAATTATCAACAGGCAAGTATTAAAGCTAAAGATGAAATTGACATAATAAGTAAAGAAAATGATTCATATTCAGTAGATCTAATTAAGTTTAGGAACATAAGCTACATCGAACAAACAGCAACTAAAAAGCTTCATATGGTTAAACCAAAGGTTAGTGACATTGAATACTTAAATTTGAGCAAAAACAATTTACAAACAAATGTAAATCCACAAGTCAAAATAAGTAACGAGGTAGTAAATAAAATCAAGAATATTATATTTTAGGTAGTAATTAATAATTGCCATCTAATATGGAGAATCATCAAGGGGGAAATCATTTGGCAAGGGGACAGTATAGAGATAAGGTATTAGTCAAGCGAAGAATGCTTGTTGTATTTTTCTTAATTTTTCTTTTATTTATTCTGTTAGTTGTTAGATTAAGCTATGTAATGGTATCTAAGGGAAAAGATTTTAAACAAAAGGCAATTCTTCAGTGGACGAGTGATGTTCGCATTGCACCAAAGAGGGGACGAATTTTAGATAGAAATGGAAAAGAATTGGCAATAAGTGCAAATGTCTTTAGAGTAGACTTAGATCTAAACTCATTACGACAAACTATTAAGAAAAATAAACTAACAATGAACGACATTGCACCTGGGCTTGCCGAAATACTAGGAATGAAATCTTCTGAGGTTTTACCTATTTTAACTAAAACTAACTCAAAGGGAAAACCCATTGGAGCGGCCATTTTGAAAAGAAGGATAGAAAAGGATACAGCTGATAAAATTAATGATTTCTCAAAAAAACATAATCTTCGTGGAATTGTTATTACTGGAGATACCCAAAGATATTATCCTAACAATAATTTCTTAGCAAGCGTTCTAGGTCACACTAATTCTGATGGAAATGGATTAACTGGTGTTGAATTGTATTACAATAAATTTCTATCCGGGGTACCTGGAATAAAAATCTCTGAAACTGACAGAAAAAGTGAAGAACTTCCCTATACTATATCTGATTATACAAAGCCAATACAGGGGAAAGATGTGGTGCTTACAATTGATGAAATGATTCAATTTTTTTGTGAAAAAGCAGCGGCACAAGCTATGATTGACAATAAGGCAAATGCCGTTACTATTATTGCAATGAACCCTAAAAATGGAGAAATATTAGGTATGGCAAATAAACCAGATTATAACCCCAATGACCCTTGGGATCTTAGTAAGAGTTACGATGAAAATCAAAAGGTATGGAGAAATAGGGCAGTAAGTGATACCTTCGAGCCTGGTTCTATTTTTAAAGTATTTACGTCTATTGCGGCAATGGAAGAAGGAGTAGTTAAGGAGGATGATAAATTTAATTGCACTGGAAGCACTGTAGTTGCAGGTAGAACAATTAAATGCTGGAAAACAACAGGACATGGGCCTGAAAATTTTGTAGATATATTAAAAAACTCTTGTAATGTTGGTTTTATGGAGCTCGGTCGAAGGCTAGGACCGGAAAAATTAAATAAGTATATTTCTTTATTTGGATTTGGTAAAAAAACGGGTATAGATTTAAATGGAGAAGCCCTTGGAATAATTAGAAAAACTAAAGATATGACTGCTCTTGATGTAGCAGTAACTTCATTTGGACAAAGTAATACTTTGTCTTGTGTTCAATATTTAACGGCCTTTAATGCTATTGCAAATGGAGGTAATCTTATAACACCTCATGTAATGAAAGAGATAGTAGATTATGATGATTCAAACAATAAAAAGGTTTTAGAGGCGTATTCAAATTATAATGTAAGAAAAATTGTAGATTCAGCAACTGCAAAGCAGCTGAGAGGTTATCTTGAACAGGTTGTAGAAAGTGGTGGTGGTAAGAAAGCATTTATTGCAGGTTACCATATTGCAGGAAAAACTGGAACTGCTCAAAAAATCAGCACCACGGGTCCTGGTTATGCACCACAAAAATATGTTTCATCATTTGCTGGAATGGCACCTGCAAATGACCCACAGGTAACAATATTAGTTAATATTGATGAACCAGACCCATCTAATTATTATGGTGGTCAAATTGCAACAGTAGTTGGAAAGCAAGTTTTTAATGATATCTTTAATTACTTATCATTAAAGTCTGATGCTTCTAGTGAAGAAGTTGGGAAAAGTTTACTTAAGGATATTATAGTGCCTGAGGCACGAGGTCTTAAAAAAGCAGATGCAGAAAAATTACTAAAAGATAACGGTCTAAAGATAAAATTAAGCTCTGGTGGAGATGTTATTACTGACATGACTCCGAAACCAGGTTATACAGTTAAAGAAGGAACTGAGATAATCTTGCATACCGATACTAAAAAACAAGATAGTAACATGGTAATGGTTCCAGATGTTAAAGGTGATAGTTCAGAAAATATTAGTAAGCTCTTAAATAGTCTTGGTTTGAAAGTTAATTTTGTTGGTAGTGGAATGAGCTCAGATCAAAGCGTAGAAGGCAAAGAAGTGAAAAAAGGAACTACAATCACAGTGGATTTAGAGACTGTGGCTGACTAGTTAAATCATCACCTGTGGGGCTACAACATTAATGACTTCATAAAGAGATCTATATTTTTTTAATGTTTTACTTTGTTATGGATGTAACATGTACTTTTAGAAATAGGTGACTTTCCTCCTGAAATGTCATTAAATATAGTGTATAATAATAAAATAAGAGCTCGTTAATATAAACCGACAGACTCAGCATTTCTGAACTGTCGGATTTATAATGTATAAGGGTAATTATAGCATTATTATTAAATTAACTTTATTGTGTATACTATTTTCAAAAGAAGTTAGTAATAAAAAAATAAATCTAGTCAAGCATACTTTAGGTGTTGATTAAGGGAGTGATAATATGAAGCTTAGAGAAATTATGGAGAATATTAATTTTAATTTAATAAAGGGTAATATTGATATAGACATAAAGTCAATTCAATATGATTCAAGAGAAATTAAACAAGGGGATGTATTTTTCGCAGTAGAAGGATACAATCTTGATGGTCATAAATATATTAGAAGTGCAATTGAAAACGGAGCAGTTGCTATTGTATGTCAGAAAAATATAGAAACGAATTTAAGTTGCACAGTGATTAAAGTAGAAGATTGTAGAAAAGCTTTGGCTATAAGTGCAGCTAATTACTATGGTAATCCAAGCCGTAGCATGAAAATGATAGGGGTTACAGGCACTAATGGTAAAACAACTTCAGTATTTATGATTAAAGCTATTTTGGAGCAAAATGGGTGCAAAGTTGGTATTATAGGAACTATTGCAAACTTTATTTGCGAAAAGAAAATTCATACAGAAAGAACTACTCCAGAATCATTAGAATTACATAAACTTTTTAAGCAAATGGTAGATTCGGGTGTGGAGTATTGTGTTATGGAGGTATCTTCTCATTCTTTAAGTTTAGATAGGGTATATGGAATAGAGTTCTGTGATAGTATTTTCACAAATCTAACTCAGGATCATTTAGATTTTCATAAAACCTTTGAGAACTATTTTAATGCCAAATTAAAGCTGTTTAAGTCAAGCATGCGATCCGTAATTAACATAGATGATATATATGGTGCAAAAGCATTTAATGCAATTACAAGTAGTAAGTTAAGCTATGGATTAAATCAAAACGGAGATCTTATGGCAAGTGATATAAAAATGCATTCAAGAGGCAGTAAATTTACTATTCGGTATCAAGGCAACTCTTTTGTGATTGAATTAAATATACCAGGAAATTATAATATATATAATGCACTTGGGGCTATAGCAGTGTGCTTAAATCAGGGAGTTGACATATCTATAATTAATGAAGCTCTACAAAAAGTACAGGTTCTTGGGCGTTGCGAACTTGTTTTGAATAGTAGAAATTTGGGATTTGAAATAATTTTAGATTATGCACATACACCTGATGGATTAGAAAATATACTTAAAACTGTTAGAGAATTTACGAAAGGTAAACTTATAAGTGTTTTTGGCTGTGGTGGAGATCGTGATAAAACCAAAAGAGCTATAATGGGCAAAATTGGAACTGATTTAAGCGATATTTCAATAATTACCTCAGACAATCCAAGAACTGAAGAGCCAATGCAAATTATTAGTGATGTAGTAAAAGGAATTGAAAAATATAATTTTGAAGTTATAGAGAACAGGCGTGCTGCAATTAAAAGAGCAATTGAAATTGCAGGAAGTGGTGATGTAATTCTGATTGCAGGAAAAGGTCATGAAGATTATCAAGTGCTTAAAGACAAAACTATACATTTTGATGAGCGGGAAGTTATTTCAGATATAATAAAGGAGCAATTTTAAATGGAGTATATTAGCCTAAGCGAGGTATTAGAGGCAACTGGTGGAGAAATAGTATTTAAAGGTGAACATGTACTGCAAAGTAATGTTTGCATAGATACAAGAGTTATTAAAGAAAATGATATTTTTATTGCAATTAAAGGCGACAATTTTAATGCTAATGATTTTGCCGTTGAGGCCAGTAAAAAAGGAGCGTCTATTTGCATAGTTGATGAAATAAAATTTAAAAAAACTGAACTTAACAAAAGGACATATGTAATTAAGGTAATAGATAGTAAAAAAGCCTTGCTTAATCTTGCAAAATTTTACATACATAAGTTAAATTTAAAAGTAGTTGGTATTACTGGTTCTACTGGCAAAACATCCACAAAAGATTTGGTTGCAGCGGTGCTCAGCGCAAAATTTAAGGTTTTTAAAACACTTGGTAATTTCAATAATGAGATAGGACTTCCTTTGATGATATTCAAATTGGATAAAAGTTATGATGTTGCTGTGCTTGAGATGGGCATGAGTGATTTTGGAGAAATTCATAATCTATGTGAGACTTCAAAACCCGATATTGCAATTATTACGAACATTGGAATGTCTCATATTGAGAATCTTAAAACAAGAGAAAATATATTAAAAGCAAAAATGGAGATAACAGATTTTTTTAACAAAGATAGCGTTTTAATTGTAAATTCAGATAATGATTTATTAGAAAATATAATTACATCAAAATATGAACTTATAAAAACAGGGATTGAATCTGTTGCTGATTTTAAGGCATGCAATCTAAAAATTGATGAGGAGAAAATAGCCTTTAGCATAATGGACAAGGGAACTTCTATAGATAATATTATTGAGGTAAATATACCAGGACGTCATAACATACTTAATTCTATGCTAGCAGTAGCCTGCGCAAGGGTAATGGGTATGAACTATAATGAAATAGCTTTAGGTTTTAAAAAATTGGAAGTAACTTCTATGCGTTTGGATATAAAAAAAGGTGAAAAATTTACTATAATTAATGACTGTTATAATGCTAGTCCAGATTCAATGATAGCAGCAATTGATGTGCTTTGTAATATTAGTGGATCCTCTAAAATTGCAATCCTTGGTACTATGAAGGAACTAGGTGATGACGCATTTGAGGTGCATAAACAAGTTGCTAATTATGCAAAACTTAAAAATATTGATTTATTAATTACTCTAGGTGAATTTAATGAGGCATATAAAGAAGGATTTAACGATATAAATAAATATAAATCTTTTAAAACTTACACTGAGGTAGTTTCTTTTCTTCGTGGTATGATTTCTCAAAATGATGTTGTTTTAGTTAAAGCATCGAGATTTATGAAGATTGAGAGCATAGTTAATGAATTAACTAAGATTAATTCGCTAAACAATATGAATGTTAAAGAGGTGATAGAAAAATGAGCTTAATTATATATTCAGTACTAATTGCATTTTTTTTATCGATTATTCAAGGTCCCTTTTTAATCCCCTTGCTACATAAGCTTAAATTTGGTCAAAATATAAGAGCAGAAGGTCCTAGAAGTCATCTTAAAAAAGCTGGGACACCTACTATGGGTGGCATAATATTCATGATTTCAACAATAATTACTATGCTAATTATTGTACGGCATACAAGCGACGAAGCCATGATTGCATTATATTGTTTTATTGCTTTTGGATTAATTGGACTTATTGATGATTTTCTAAAAATAACGCGCAAAAAAAACGAAGGGCTTTCCTCTAAACAAAAGATGCTTCTTTTAGTAATAGTTGCAGGTTTAATTGGATATTACTATTCACTTAAGGCAGGAACTGGCATAATTATACCATTTTCTAGCATAAAAATAGAATTGGGTGTTTGGTATGTGCCATTCATTATTATTTATTTTGCAGCAACTACAAATGCAGTCAATTTAACAGATGGCCTAGATGGATTAGCTACTTGCGTTACAATAGTAGTTATGACATTTTTTGCTCTGGTAAGTAATATGATGTTTCATACTACTCTTGCAATATTCTGTGCTGCACTTGCGGGTGCATTATTGGGATTTTTAAAATTTAATTCTTATAAAGCACAAATTTTTATGGGAGATATGGGGTCATTAGCACTTGGCGGGGCAGTAGCTGCAGTTGGTATGATACTAAAATTAGAAATAATTGTTGTTATTGTAGGTGGCATATATGTTCTAGAGGCTCTATCTGTTATAATTCAAGTTTTTGTATTCAAGGCTACAGGAAAGAGAGTATTTAAGATGGCTCCAATTCATCATCATTTTGAGCTGAGCGGATGGCACGAAACTAAAGTTGTTGCGGTATTCTCGATTGTAACAGTAATTTTCTGTTTGATTGGATTTTTATCATTTCCATATTAATGATGTCAGGAGGATATAATATGAAAAAATACAAGGTTAAGATGGGGCAAATAGATTTTCTGTTATTTGCAACTATATTGCTTCTTGTAACTATCGGAGTAGTTATGGTTTATAGTGCCAGCTCATATTATGCTGCTTTCAAATTTAATGATCCAGAATATTTTTTAAAAAAGCAATTTATGTGGGCATGCATTGGTGGTATTTTTATGGTTGCGGCAATTAAAATTGATTATCATATTATAAAAAAATTTACTGGAATTATTATGGTAGTTACTATAATATTATTAGTTGTGGTGTTTGCTTGTCCAGCCACTAATGGATCTAAGAGGTGGATTCCATTAGGATTCGCAAATTTTCAACCATCCGAAATTGCGAAATATACTATAGTGTTATACATGGCTAAGAGTTTAGATTTAAAGGGAGAAAAAGTTAAGGAGTTTTTCAAAGGGATATTTCCATATCTACTGGTTTCGGGATTTTATGCAGGCTTAATTTTGATGGAGCCAAACTTAAGTATAGCAGCTGTAATAATGATTGTTACTGTAATTATTTTATTTGCAGTAGGGGCAAAATTCTTTCACCTTTTTGCCATAGGTTCATCATTAGTTGCTGCAGTCGGCGTTGCAACAATTCTTGCACCATATAGAATGACTAGGCTAATGAATTTTAAAAACCCTTTTGCTGATAGTCAAGGTGCTGGATATCAACTAGTTCAATCCTTACTTGCACTTGGGTCAGGAGGCATTACTGGTGCAGGAATTGGACAATCTAGGCAAAAATGTTTGTATATACCAGAGCCCCATACTGATTTTATTTTTGCAATAATTGGAGAAGAGCTAGGTCTAATTGGATGCGCTTTTATAATTTTATTATTCATAATTTTTGTATGGCGTGGTATTAAAGTAGCAGTTACGGCTAAAGATATGTATGGTACAATTTTAGGCATTGGAATTACTTCCGTCGTAACTATTCAAGCTGTAATTAACATTGCAGTAGTAACGGGGTCAATGCCAGTAACAGGTGTACCATTGCCATTTATAAGTTATGGTGGGTCGGCTCTTGTTTTTAATATGTTCGCAATGGGAATACTTTTAAATGTGTCAAGACAAAGTATAAATAAAAATTAAAATAAAAGGCATGCATATTGTATGCCTTTTTATGCGTGTATAATGATTTAATATCCTTTCAAGCTAGCAATTTTGAAAATTACTAAAAAATACATTAAATATGAGATGAAAATAATTAAATTAAGTGTTATTATGTATAGGAAGCTAGTTTTTAAACTGAAATTATATAACAAATTTGCTTTAAACTTTAATTTTAAAATAGAATGCCTATTTATTAGGTAAATTTATAAATAATATGAATTAATGAATGCGGGGAAGTGAATGAATAAAAAGGATAACAATCTTAATAAAGGGAAATATATCATAGAGAATAAAGAAAAATTGTTACATAAACGAAAAACCCAAAAAAAAATAAGGCTTTTGTTGTTACTCGTCATAATTATGATATCAACATTGATTACATTATGCATTAAATTACCTTATTTTAATATTGAAAGTATTCAAATCATAGGAAATAATAATGTTTCTACTGATGAAATATATAATACTTGTAAAGTTCATTTAGGTAGTAATATTTTTAGTGATAATTTTAATGATAGTAAGCAACAAATTATGAAAAATCCTTATATAATAGGGGTGGAAGTTAAGAAAGATCCTCCTAATAAGATCATAGTACAAATACAGGAAAGAGTAGCTGTGTTTTATGGAATGGAAAATAATACTTATTATGTTATAGATAACAAAGGCATTTTGCTTGAAAAAAGATCTAATATTAAAGACATGAACTTGGTAAAGTTGACTGGATTTAATTATGATAAATGTCAAGTAGGCAAATTAATTGGATCAAAAGATGATCGAAAAATTAGCATTATAAATGAAATAACAAATGTTATTGATGATTATAGAAAAAATAACAAAAATAGTAATATGACAATGGTAGATGTAAGCAATGTGCTAGATGTCAAGGTTTTCACTGGGGGAATGTGTATTAAATTAGGGACAACTGAAGACTTAGACAGCAAATTTAATAAGGCAATAAATATTATTATCCAACTTCATTATGAGGGTGCAAAAGGATATGTGGATGTTAGCGCTAAAGCGAATCCAGTTATTTTTATACAAAAATAGTAATGATAATTATCTCCCCAGAGGGTAGCAAGGAGGAAATCCATGAAGAAGTTTAGGTCCCAATTATCCATTGGCCTAATATGTGTATTATTAGGATTTATGATAAGTTATCAATTCAAAATGATAAGCAAACAAAATTCAACGGCAGAGACTGATACAAATACACCAGAAATTATAACTGAAAATCAGCAATTAAAAAATAGCAAACAAGAAATGCAGAAGAAAATAGATGAATTAGATGCTAAGACAAAGGAATATGAGAATGCTTCTCTTGGAAACGATGCAAAAAGTAAATTAATATACAATGAATTGCTAGAAACGAGAATTCTTACTGGAGGCACAGAAGTAGAAGGTCAAGGTATGACAATTTATATAACACCTAAGAGTAATATTTTTGGTAGTAGCTCTGATGATCAGATTATTAATGATACGGATCTTGTTCATATAGTAAATGAGTTAAATGCGGCAGATGCTGAAGCGATTTCTATTAATGAGATAAGATTGACTTCTCGTAGTGGGATAAGAAACGCAGGAAATGCAATTATTATAAATGATGAAAGAATTTCATATAATAAAAGAATTACTATTAAGGCAATCGGTAAAAATGATATATTGGAAAGTGCTATCAATTTTCCAGGGGCAATCCCACAAAGTTTAACGCAATCTTGTGATATAACTATGGAAAAATCGGACAAAATTATAATTCCTAAATATAATAAAACATATAAATTTGAGTTTGCTAAACCAATAGAAAAGAAATAGAGGTGATTAAATGGTTGCTTTTGTAGGATTGTTAATAGGTGTTATAATAGGAATTGTATGGAATGTTAATATTCCAGTTAAATTTTCTCCTTATATTTCTGTAGCAATTTTTGCATGTTTAGATTCTGTTTTCGGTGCTTTAAGAGGTTCAATTTCTCATAACTTTCGCGCAGATATTTTTGTATCAGGTTTTTTTGGAAATGCGGCTTTGGCCGTAGCAATGGTCTATTTAGGCGATAAATTAGGAATTCCAATTTATTTAGCTGCAGTTATTGTATTTGGAGGAAGAATATTTAACAATTTTGCAATTATTAGAAGACTTTTAATAGATAAAACTAAATCTCATTAATGAGGTGATTAAATGAAAAATAATGAAGCTACCATATTTGTTTTTATTGCGTCAATAATCGTAGGGCTTCTTATAGCTATGAATATTGGATTTTCCGGTAAAAATAATTTTTTAGATGTAAAACAGTATGATGAAGCCTATAATGAGAGAATTAAGTTGTACTCTGAACTAAACAGTTTAAAAGAGCAATATTATAATGCTAATGCAAAGTTATCTAAATATAATCAGGGTGATGAAAAAGCAAGTGAAGTAACGAAAGAAATTAAACAAGAAATTAGTGATAACAATATACTGCTTGGAAAAAGTGATGTGGAAGGTCCTGGGGTTAAAATTACATTAGATGATGGCATAAGTAGTTTTGATAAGTATTCTAGTATGGATCAGTTAATTCATGACGCTGATATTGTTCAAGTTATAAATGATCTGCGAAATGCAGGAGCAGAAGCAATTTCTGTAAATGGTCAAAGGGTTGTTTATAATAATTATGGTTTATGTGCTGGGTCTAATATTGATTTAAATGGCATTAAGATAGTAACCCCATTTTACATTACAGCCATTGGGAATGTAGATGTTTTATATAATTATCTAACTCTAGAACAAACACATATAACTGCATTAAAAAGTAGAGATGTTCGGGTTAATGTTGCTAAACAAAATAAAATAAAAATACTTTCATATAATGGAGAATTTAGCTATAAGTTCATGAGTCTTACCAATAAATAGAGTAATATTATTAAAAAATATATAAAAATATACAAAAATTGAAGGAATTTTAGGATTAATGAAGAACTAAAATATAAATGGAGAT
>JGI24146J20443_1000590_pt1 | contig 27196 bp, 22 predicted proteins | sample BarGraIncub1131A_FD_20443 | JGI IMG/M metagenome (IMG submission 20443) | reverse complement strand
TCCAGATATCTCTGCAAAAAGAAGAGTCGCATGGGATAGTGTCAGCATCAAGAAACACGAGGAGAGGATATTGTGCCTCCCGTCCGAGAAAGTTACGGATCCTGCCACTACCAAGATTCTCTTTTAGTTCGATGAAACGACAATGCTCCAAAGAATTGATCTGTCGGTTTGCGATCCTGTGCAGTTCCGGCGAAGCATCATCCGCAACGAGGATCTCAAAAATAACATCGAGAGCAGTAGCCTGACGGTGAAGTTCTTTCACGAGAGGATAGCAGTCCTGTTTATAGGTCGGAATCAAGATCGAGATCATATCGGTAAGAGTTGTAAGAAAGAAGATAAACAGTTCTTCGCCGGTCATCCAGTCGGAAGATTACCTCTCTTTAACCAATGAAACGGTTCAGACTCTGATTTATTTTATACTTTTGAGCACTATTGAACGAATTGTATGAATAATATAGAAAAGAAACCGGTAAAGATACTCTTTGTATGTCTCGGAAATATCTGCCGCTCTCCATCTGCAGAAGCAATCATGAAATCATTGGTTGAGCAAGCCGGAATGGAAAGAAGGTTGGAAATAGACTCAGCCGGATTATTGAGTTATCATCAGGGATCGCTGCCAGATGAGCGCATGCGGATGCATGCGAGAAAGCGCGGATATGAGCTGACCTCACGCTCCCGTCCGATCACTACCAGTGACTTTTATTCCTTTGACTTCATTATTGGCATGGATGATACAAATATCGACGAACTACTAGTGCGTGCTCCCGGAGTGGAAGAAGCGAAAAAGATCCATCGGATGACGGACTATTGCCGGCGGATGCAGATGGATCATGTGCCCGATCCGTATTACGGCGGACATTCCGGCTTTGAGACAGTACTGGATCTGTTGGAAGATGCCTGTGGCGGCCTTTTAGACCAACTTCGCAAAGCCTAAACGGCAATGCACCTCTCTCGCACGTCATTGCGGGCTTTTTGGACGTCATTGCGGGCCTGACCCGCAATCTCCTGCAACCTTCCCCACACGTCATTGCGGGCCTGACCCGCAATCTCCCCTTCTTAGCAAAAACGCTACCCGCACGTCACAAATATTTCGTCCTGAAGACTTTGTTCAGCGATACTGATGCGTGAACAAAGACGTCAAGATATTTTCCTCGTTTCGCTGCAGCGAAACGAGACTTGTGCTGCAGGGAAACGGCATTTTACCTGCAGCGAAACGAGGCAGCAATCAAATGCGCTGTGAGTTATGATTTGGGTGAGATAATCCGCATGTCTTTTAGCTCCGGATACTTGATGCGAGTATGATAGATGATCTTCAGACGTTTCTTGAACACACTCTTTACGCGTTCCACATCCTTAAATGTGATCGGAGAGTTTTTAAATGCACCTTCTGCTATCTGTGTGTCAATGGTATTCTCAATCAGAGTAGAGATAGACTCATCCGTGTATTCTTGCAGACTCCGGGAAGTTGCTTCTACTGCGTCGGCCATCATTAGGATCGCTGTCTCCTTAGAGAAAGGAATGGGACCGGGATATGTAAATACCGATTCGTCGATTTCTTTATCCGGATATTGATTCTTAAACGAGTTATAGAAGAAGCGAACTTTGTTTGCTCCATGGTGTGTCCGTATAAAAGCCACCAAAGGGAGTGGCAGATTGTATTTTTCAGCCAGTTTGACACCGTCAGCCACATGGCTGATTATGATTTGAGCACTTTCATCGAATGCCAGTTCGTTGTGAGGGTTAATCCCAACTTGATTCTCGGCGAAGAAAGCCGGATTCTTCATCTTCCCTATATCGTGATAAAAAGCTCCTGTGCGCACCATCTGTGCATTTGCATTGATATGTCGTGCAGCTTCATAAGCCAGTGTTCCTACTTGCAAGGAGTGTTGGAAAGTACCCGGACATTCTTCCGATAGTTTGCGTAAAGCCGGGTTGTTGACATTTTGCAATTCAATAAGCGTTACCGTAGAGAGATATCCAAAAGTACGCTCAAATATATATATCAAAACGTAAGCAAACATGATAAGCGCAGAATTGATGCCCAGAGCACCATACATATTGACATTGATTTTAGACCAATCGCCTTCCTGAATCAAGGCGACTCCGGTGTATATAAGGCAGTATGTAAGAAAGATGTAGAGTGCGGAGGAGACTAGTTGCGAACGCTGGGTCAAGTCGCGCAGACTGAATACGGCAGCCATTCCGGCAGCAATCTGCATGGTCAGAAACTCAAAGGGGAAAGGTGTGATAAATGAAGCAATCATTACCGTAACCACATGTGTGAAGAGTGCCGTGCGCGAGTCGAAAAACGTACAAAGGATAATCGGCAAAATAGAAAAAGGTATCAGATAGACCGTCATAAATTTAGTGGATACCGCAATGCAGGTAAACACGATTAACGCGACAACCAGCATCAGAATAAAAGTGATATCCCGTACGCTTCGGAATAACTCTATGCGAAATAGGAGCAGAAACAGATACAGAGAAAACAACATTAATCCGATGATAAACAACTGTCCGATAAACACAATGTTGAGGTGAGTCTTCGAACTCTTTTGCGAATCGGAGACAAGCTTTAACGAGCGCAAGATAGAATAGGTTGTCGGGCTGATGATTTCACCTTTATCAACGATACGTTCGCCCGATTGCACCAGTCCGCTGGCTAAGGAAATACGCGCCAACATTGCTTGGAGCATTTTCTCTGAGGTCTTGCTGTCAAAAAGCAGATTCTCGTGGATGTAATTATTCAGATTACACGACTTGAGAAGCTCTTTATCAAGACTGCCGGGTGCTTCATTCAGAATTGCCTCATACGCTGAGATTGGCGTGTATAGCTGAATGATAGTATGGCTCTTGTATATATTATTCTCTGCGAGACGAACAAGTTTTTTCCCGGATCGGATCAGAGAATCTGAAGTTGTGGCATGAATAACCCCTTTTGAGTATATTTCAGTCAGTTTGTTCTCAATATAATTAAAATAGGAGGCCGGTATTGTCTTATGTAGAGAGGTTGAATAGTCTGTACGCAATTTCTCGAGATTTTCGTTTGGTACCTGCGTCTTTACCTGAAAATATGGGGAGAAACTAGTTGTTATGCTGTCTTTCTCATGCCTCAAGACCTNCTCGGACTTATAAATAGGGAAATCGAAAGGAGCAGTAAGAAACTCATATTTCCAAGGCTTCCCTTCAGAGAAGGTGTACCTGAANTGAGTATCCCGAGGGAAGAAGTAAGCAATCAAAATTGCTGAACTGACAAAAAGAACAATCCTTTTGATGATTTTATTTCTTCTTCTCCCTGTATTTGTCTGTATCGTTTGTTCCATGTGAACTATTTATTGCCGAAAAGTACTAAATAATGTAGATATAGCTCCCTTTTTTCTCCGAAAAATCATTGAATCTCTTAAAATCATTCATAGTAGAGGAAAAAAAGAGTATTTTTGCGACTTATAATTCAGTTGTTAAGAATGGAAAGAAAAGTCAGAGTTCGTTTTGCTCCGAGTCCTACCGGACCATTACATATCGGCGGCGTACGTACCGCATTGTATAATTATCTGTTTGCGAAACAATCGGGTGGTGAGTTTATTCTTCGGATAGAAGACACTGACTCTAACCGCTTTGTTGCCGGAGCGGAAGAATATATCATTGAATCCTTCGCATGGTTGGGAATAAAGTTTGACGAAGGTGTCGGCGTTGGAGGTCCGTTTGCGCCCTATCGTCAGTCCGAGCGTCGCTCTATTTACAGGTCCTATGTGGATCAGTTGTTGGAAAGCGGACATGCATACATCGCTTTTGACACTCCAGAAGAACTGGATGCAAAACGTGCTGAGGTTGCAAACTTTCAATATGATGCCTCTACTCGTGGGATGATGCGTAATTCTTTGACTCTTACAAAGGAAGAGGTTGATTTGCTTGTTGCCAATGGACAGCAATATGTGGTTCGTGCAAAGGTTGAGCCGAATGAAGATATTGAGGTGAATGATATGATACGTGGCAAAGTGGTGATTAATTCTTCTGTGCTTGATGATAAAGTCTTGTATAAATCGTCTGATGAATTGCCAACATATCACCTGGCGAATATCGTAGATGACCATTTGATGGAAATAAGCCATGTCATACGTGGGGAAGAGTGGCTTCCTTCTGCTCCCTTACATGTGCTGCTTTATAGATATTTTGGCTGGTTGGATACCATGCCTCAGTTTGCGCATCTCTCTTTGTTGCTAAAACCCGATGGAAATGGCAAACTGAGCAAGCGCGATGGCGACCGTCTTGGTTTTCCCGTTTTCCCACTGAATTGGAAGGATCCGAAATCAGGAGATCTCTCGTCCGGCTATCGTGAAGCTGGCTATTTCCCTGAAGCTGTGGTCAATTTCCTGGCATTGCTGGGTTGGAATCCGGGCAATGATGAAGAATTATTCTCCTTGGATGAGCTGATTAAACTCTTCTCCCTGGAACGGTGCAGCAAGAATGGAGCTCGCTTTGATTATGAGAAGGGTAAATGGTTCAACCATAAATACCTTCTGATGAAAGATAACGAAGAAGTTGCACGGATGATGTTGCCGGAACTTCTTACACATAATGTGGAGGCTCCCTTTGAGAAGGTGGTCAAAGTGGTTGCGTTAATGAAAGATCGTGTCTCTTTCGTAAAGGATTTGTGGGACTCGTGTGCTTTCTTTTTTGTAGCCCCCGTTGATTATGATGAAAAGACGATTAAGAAAAGATGGAAAGAAGATACTGCTGCTCAGATGAGAGAGCTGGTTGCTCTATTACAAGGTATTGATGATTTTTCCATTCAACAGACAGAAGAAATTGTTATGAATTGGATAAACACTAATGAGTATCATTTGGGTAATGTAATGAATGCTTTTCGGCTAACCTTAGTCGGCGAAGGAAAGGGGCCCCATATCTTTGAGATAACGGACATTCTCGGTAAAGAAGAAACAATTAGACGGATTGAGCGCGCTGTCGCTACTATTGGATGAAGATAAAGTTAATTACAGGAGTATTGATTGCTCTCACATTTGGATTCTCATTGAGAGCTTTCCCCCAAAAAACAGAGTGGGGTATCAGTACTTTTGGTTTCTTTGATAATCAGGAATATAAAAGTAACAATCGGATTTCCCAGACAATGGCAGGAATGTGGATTCAACCACATCTCGGCTGGCAGTTGGATAAGAAGCAATCTTTAAACATTGGAATAGGAGGTTTGTTGGAGTGGGGAGCACCCGATCTTTTTCAGAAAGGTTTAGTTACCGCCTATTATCAATATTCCCTTCCATCCTTCAGATTTTCATTGGGCTCATTCTCCCGAGATCAGTTGCGCGGTGAGTATTCGAATGCGTTTTTCTCTGATTCTATCCGCTATTATCGTCCCAATATGCAAGGTTTTACTTTTCAGTGGGGTAACCCGCATGATTACTTCGAACTGTTTCTGGATTGGACTTCTCGTCAGACAACCACTCAAAGAGAGCAGTTTATGGCAGGAGGGGCTGCAAAGTATAACTATAAGTTGTTGTTTGGAGGCATGCGTGGCTATTACTATCACTATGCGAAAGTCAAAGACGCGCCGGCGAACATGTCAATTCAGGATTATGGCATATCCAATGTCTTTATTGGCGTAGACTTGTCCAAAAAGACTTCTTTGGATTCATTGCTGTTTCAAGTCGGGCCACTTGCCGGTTTGGAACGTAATCGGGGAATCGGGGATTGGCAACTTCCAGTAGGAATGCTGGCTGAGTTTCGCATGGCATGGAAACATGTTCTCTTAGAAGAGACACTTTATTTGGGAGATAGTCAGCAACGTTTTGGCGACTTGGGCGCGGGAGCGTATTACTGGAATGATGCCTTTTACCGTTCCACAAGCTACAGCCGGACTGATATTTACTACAAACTGATAAGCAATCGATTTGCTCAGTGTAATATTGGGGCGACGTTTCATTTGGAAGGAGGCAAAGTTAGCTGGCAACAGAAGCTTATTCTCCGGGTTCAGCTAGATAACTACAAGATTCATAACAAGAGACACTTTTTAGACCGGCTCTAAATAAATCAAATATCATGTATAATTTCGGTATTATATTATATGGCCTTACTATTCGGTTTGCATCGCTTTTTAACAAAAAGGCCAGACTGATGATTAAAGGACAGCATGCCACATGGGGGATCTTGAAATCGAAGGTAAAAAGGGAAGATCGTTATATCTGGGTGCATGCCGCCTCCTTGGGCGAGTTTGAGCAAGGACGTCCTTTGATTGAGAAGATTAAGGCGGAACATCCGGAATATAAGATCTTACTGACCTTTTTTTCTCCTTCCGGTTATGAGGTACGTAAAGACTATGCCAAAGCTGATATTATATGCTATCTGCCCTTTGACACCTTGCTCAATGTGCTTCGCTTCTTCCTTTTAGTTCGTCCTGAGAAGGCTCTTTTCATCAAATATGAGTTCTGGCCCAACTATTTTTTGTATATGAAGATACTGGGGATTCAGTTGTATAGCGTCTCATCTATTTTTCGTCCGGGACAGATATTCTTCAAAAATTATGGACTGATTGCCAGGAGAATGCTGACTCAGGTCACGCATTTCTTTGTTCAGGACAAGCGTTCAAAGGAGCTACTTGCCGGATTGGGTATGATTGATAATGTGACTATCGTGGGTGATACTCGTTTTGACAGAGTGAAAGCAATCATGCAACAATCCAAATCTCTTCCTTTAGTGGAAGCCTTTGTCCAAAGAAGACTCTCTGAAAAAGAGAATGGATTTACGTTGGTGGCAGGTAGTAGCTGGCCAAAAGATGAAGATCTCCTGATTGAGTATTTTAATAGCCATCCGGAGATGCGGCTGATTATTGCTCCCCACGAGATCCATGAAGAACATCTCTCTCTGATTATATCCAAACTGACACGCCCTTTTGCACGCTATACCACATGTAACGAAGAAGAGATTGTACATGCGGATTGTCTCATTGTTGATTGTTTTGGAGTGCTCTCTTCTATCTATCGCTATGGTCAGGTTGCATATATCGGTGGCGGCTTCGGCGTTGGGATACATAACATTATTGAAGCTGCAGTCTATGGAGTTCCTGTTATTTTTGGGCCAAACCATGATAAGTTTCGTGAGGCGAAAGAATTGATGGCAATGGGAGGTGGGCATAGTATCCAGAACTATGGGGAACTATCTGGATTACTCGACCGATATACAACAGAGGAAGGTGCAATCAGAAATGATGGCAACGCTTCCTCTAACTATGTAAAAGCAAATCTCGGAGCTACGGAGACAATTATTTCATCTTTGAATTTATAAAAAAGGCTCTATTTCTTCTCCTCCTCCTTTGTCTCTTCTTTGTCGTACCAGGATGCGTACATAAGATAATTATTTGCAATCTTCTGGTTTAACTCTTTTGATTGTTGCGGATCTACTTTCTTTACAAATCGGGCAGGAACTCCTGCATAGATACTTCCGGGTTCAACAATCGTGTTTGCAAGAATCAGAGCTCCTGCTGCAATTATCGCCCCTTCTCCGATCACTGCATGATCCAGGACTGTAGCTCCGATACCTACCAGAGCTCCATCTTTGATATCTGCTCCATGGATGGTCACATTATGTGCGATAGTCACATCGTTTCCAATCTCAATGACCGACTTCTCGTAGAGGGTGTGCAATACTGCTCCATCCTGAATATTTACCCGATTGCCGATTCTGATTGTGTTTACATCCCCGCGAAGTACTGTGTTAAACCACAGGCTGCAGTCATTTCCTATTGTAACATCACCTACGATTGTTGCGTTTTCGGCAATATAGCAGTTGGCCCCAATTTGGGGAGTAAAGCCTCTGACAGATTTTATAAGTGCCATATTTTTAGTTTGTTGAATAGATATTAGTTAATAATTTGATTAATGTTTGCGCTTCGATATTTTTAGCGATGATTGTTCCTTTGTTGTCCAAAAGATAGATAGCAGGTGTACGTGATATGTCATAGTATTCCCAGAAATAGGACGTTCGCTCCGGATCCCACGCATTGATCCATTTATTACACCCCTGTTGATCAATAAATGCCTCCCAGTCTTCTTTGAGATCACTCAAGCAGACAGCGACTACTTTCAATCCCGCTTGATTAAACCGTTCAAATCCCTCCTTATATATTATAGGTACAGACTCAAGGCAATGAGCACAGTCCGGCTCGTAAAAGAACAAGACCAAATGGGTGGCTTTAATAGTATCTGTTTGTATGGGATTGTTGTTGAGATCATATAAATAGAGCGGTTTGGCAATCTGTCCGATGCGGCAATAGCGGATTCGCTCCTTTTCTTCGCCCATTCTCAATACGAAAGGTTCGAAAGGGAATTCCTTTTCAAGCTGAGGCAAGTACTTTTCTTCTAAGTAGTAACGCACATTTTCCATCTCGACTAAGGGACTTTCTTCAGCAAAAACGAAAATCTTTTCTATCAGATAACGTTCACAAAGCTTGTTACTGTTCGCTTTATTTATCAACCATACGCATTTCTGTTCAAACAATTCCGGCTGTTTTGCGAGTTGCATTCTTAACCATCTATCGACCTTCTGTGGCACAAAAAGAGTGTTCCATAGTCGTTCGTCACTCAGATCAATAGAAACAAAATAGTCTTCCGATTCTGTATTGGAAGGAGCAATAATTGCTTTAATAAACGTAGTCAAAAAACTCCCTTTATTTTCGTTAATGATCATATTCATAGAGGAGAGCATCTTTCGGTCAATTTCCTTGACCTTTTTGAGTAATGCTTGTTTCTTCTTTTCATTTTGGGCAATGCTTATCTCCTCTGTAAGAGACTCTTTTATTTCTTTTTGTTTGCTTAGAAGGCTCTTAAATGCGGCAAAGAGAGATGATTCCCTAGCACCTTTGATGCGGGTATCATCTAAGCGGGAAGTGTCCATACTGATTGTCATCTTCTGTTCATCCCCGACAAGGATATCATAACTGAGCGACGGAGGTAGTTTGATAAAACAGAAACGATCTTTTAGTGAATTGTCTCCTTCAAAAATGCCATGTCCCCGTTTGTCGGTGGTCAGTGTATCGATAGACAAGAGCTTCCCGCCGATGCACTCCCATAGAACGAGCTTCTGCTCACGTAATTGAGGGCACTTTATTTCAATACGATACCCATCCGATCTTTCGCCTCTAGCTTGAAATACAAAGAAAATAATCGAGAATGTGAAAATCAGTAGCTGTTTCATAAAGCGCTTGTTTGATTCTTGAGCCACTCTTTCTCTTTCTCATTTAAAAAAGGAGAAAGTTTGTCATATACCATCTGATGATAGTCATTCAGCCACTTTAATTCTTCTTGATTCAGAAGCTCTTTAGCAATCAAATTCTTGTCAATCGGAAACAGAGTTATCGTTTCACATTGAAAAAACTTGCCGAACTGTGTTTCCTCCTTCTCTTTGATCAGAATCATATTCTCGATGCGAAGTCCATATTCTCCATTTCTGTAGATCCCTGGTTCATTGGATAGTACCATTCCTGGTTCCAGTACTACCGGATTTTCTTCCATGCGAATGCTTTGTGGCCCTTCATGCACATTCAGAAAGTGTCCAACCCCATGCCCCGTACCATGCAAGTAGTTGATGCCATTTTCCCACATTACTTTTCGGGCCAAAATGTCAATCTGTGAACCACGTGTCTTTTGCGGGAAGACCGCTGTTCCCAATGCTATATTTCCTTTGAGAATGAGAGTGAAATCTTTTTTCTGTTTTTCTGATGGAGTACTCAATGTGATGGTGCGAGTGATATCTGTGGTTCCTTTGAAATATTGACCGCCTGAGTCTATCAATAAAGTTCCATTGCGCGCAATTGTATATGCGTTATCCGGGGTGGGAATATAGTGAATTACTGCCCCATGATCTTTATAACCGGTTATCGTTCCGAATCCTTCACCTGCAAAATATGGCTGCTGACTTCTGAAATCTTTCAGCATTTCTCCAACAGTGTATTCTGTAACAGTTCCCTTGTCCACGTTTTCTTCCAGCCAAATGAAGAACTTGGTTAAAGCAATTCCATCGTAAATCATCGCTTGTTTATATCCTTCTATTTCAATTTCATTCTTAAGCGATTTTAGTCTGTTGGCAGGCGAAACCTGGTTTATAATTTTACATCCTGTGGAAATTGAGTTGTAAAGGGCGAGATTTGTTTTAGAAGCGTCAAGCATAATCTTGCTTCCTGCACGTAAATGGGAGAGAAACGGTGCTATCTTATTGTAATCAGCTATTTGTACATCCTCCTGCTTAAAGTAATTAAGGTCTTCTCTGTTTATTTTTGTGGGAGATATGAACAAAATGCTTTTATCCATGGAAATCAAAGCAAATGAAATGACTACCGGGTTGTATTTCACATCGTTTCCACGAATATTGAATGTCCAGGCGATTTCATCCAAAGCAGAAAGGAGTAAGTAGTCGCATCCTTCTTTTGCAAGAACCTCGCGAAGTTGGCTGATCTTCTCCTGAGATGAACGACCGCTGAATTCAACCGGAAATACAAAGATTGGATCTGAAGGGAGTTTGGGCCTATCTTCCCAAACATTTGAAAAGAGGTCGGTTTTGGTATTTAAGAAAAGTNCTTTTTTTTGGAGTGCTNTCTCTAATNCTAAGGCATCTGATGCGGCATAGACCCACGGGTCAATCCCAACGGATGATCCTTTAGACAGCTTCTCAGTCAGCCACTCTGCAAAAGAAGGGGAATCTGGCAGCCCCATTTTTACAAGAATGATTTCTGTATTTTTCAGTTGGCTCGTTGCCTGAAGAAAGTACCGTGAGTCTGTAAATAGGGCAGCTTCTTTTAAGGTTAGGATGACCGTCCCGAAAGAACCGTCAAAACCACTGATCCAACCTCTGGTTTTCCAATGTGCGGCGGGGTATTCGCTTAGATGAGGATCACTACTTGGAATTATATAGGCACTCAGACCGTTTTCTCTCATTTCTTTGCGGATTGACTCGATTTGTTGCGATTTAGATAGGCTCATTGCTTGACACATTTAGATTTTGAAGTACAAATCTACTCAAAATATACGAGTGAACATAGCCTTTCTGTCAATTATTAGGCATACGAAAACTCCTATTATTTCTTTTTAAAAGAATTGTTGTCCGAAAGTTTTGATAATAACCAAACAATTGATACTTTTGCAGGCTCAAATAATAAACAACTAACTAATAATTAAATAACAAGAGTATGATTATTGTACCTGTAAAAGAAGGTGAGAACATCGAGAAATGTCTGAAGAAGTTCAAAAGAAAATTTGAAAAGACCGGCGTGGTAAAAGAGCTCAGAAGACGCCAGTGCTTTGATAAACCTTCTGTTGTTAAGAGAATCCAAAAGGAGCGTGCAGTGTATGTACTAAATTTGCAAAGAATAGAAGAATAATCTATTTTCGCTTGCTTATTTCTTTTTTTTCTCTTATATTCGTTGCTCAGAACTAAAGTGATGAATGATGCTTAAAGATTCTTTTTTGACATACCTGACATACGAAAGGTGCTATTCAGCGCACACCGTCATTTCCTATCGGAATGACTTGGTTCAGTTTGGGGATTATGTTGAGAAAGAATTTGGCGTGTCCGATAATAAAGAGTTTGTTTATCAGATGGTAAGGGNATGGATTATTCACCTAATGGACAGTGGTTACACTCCTGCCTCTGTGAATAGAAAGATAAGCACTCTCCGTAGTTTCTTTATCTATTTAATGAAAGAAAGATCTATAACGGTCAATCCGATGAGTAAAATCGAATGTGTGAAGGCTGTGAAGAGACTTCCATCGTTTGTGAAGGAATCGGAAATGGATCGTTTGTTGGATGAGATTCCTTTTTCATCTGATTTCAAAGGGGTGCGTGATAAGCTTATAATTTCTTTCTTTTATGAGACTGGAGCCAGATGTTCAGAATTGATTGGGCTGAAAGAGTCTGATATTGATTTTGATTTAATGCAGATAAAAGTCAATGGTAAGAGAAATAAGCAGCGTCTGATTCCATTTGGGCACCATTTGAAAAAGTCTCTTTCGAGCTACATAGAAGTGAAAAGAGTGTCGTTTCCAGCTCAGAGTCCGTTTCTTTTTGTTACTGAAAAAGGAGAGATGCTTTATCCTATGCTGGTCTATAAAGTGGTAAAGAGTCAGCTTTCATTGGTTACTTCTCTTGCAAAAAGAAGCCCGCATGTTATCCGTCATTCGTTCGCTACCACATTATTAAATCATGGTGCCGGGATTAATTCCGTGAAAGAATTACTCGGTCATGAATCGCTTTCAACGACACAGATTTATACACATGTGTCTTTTGAGGAAATGAAAAAAGAGTACAAACAGGCCCATCCAAGGGCATAAAAAAGGAGACAATTATGGAAATTAAGATTAAAGCAATCCATTTTGATGCATCTCAGCAACTGGAGTCTTTTATAATTAAGAAGGTGTCTAAGCTGGAGCAATATTATGATGGAATATTAATAGTGGAAGTTACTTTGAAAGTGGTTAAACCTGAAACTGTAGAAAATAAGGAGGCACAAATCAAGTTACTTATTGCGAACAATGATATATTTGCCAGCAAGATAAGTAATACGTTTGAAGAATCGATTGATGAGTCGGTCGAGGCTTTGACGAAACAATTGTTGAAGTACAAGGAAAAATTGCGCCAAAAGTAAAAAAATAAGGTCAAAAGCTTTTGAGGTTCAGAATTAATCCCTAAATTTGCAGCCGTTTCGCTCGATAAATAGCGAAACGGTTGTTAAAAGCCTCTTTAGCTCAGTTGGCCAGAGCACGTGATTTGTAATCTCGGGGTCGTTGGTTCGAATCCGACAAGAGGCTCAGTTTGAATAACGGGTAGTTACCAGAGTGGCCAAATGGGGCAGACTGTAAATCTGCTGGCTTCGCCTTCGGTGGTTCGAATCCATCACTACCCACAAAAAATGCGGGAATAGCTCAGTTGATAGAGCATTAGCCTTCCAAGCTGAGGGTCGCGGGTTTGAGTCCCGTTTCCCGCTCTTTTGCCTGCGTAGCTCAGAGGTAGAGCACTTCCTTGGTAAGGAAGAGGTCATGGGTTCAATTCCCATCGTCGGCTCATGCTGATTTGAGATATTGCTATCATTATAAACATTAAATAAGTAAAGCTATGGCTAAAGAGAAATTTGATCGTTCGAAACCACATGTGAACATTGGTACCATTGGTCACGTAGACCACGGTAAAACCACTTTGACTGCTGCTATCACAATGGTATTAGCAAAAAAAGGTCTTTCCGAAATGCGTTCATTCGATTCAATCGATAACGCTCCTGAGGAAAAAGAAAGAGGTATTACAATTAATACTTCGCACGTTGAATATCAGACTGCAATTCGTCACTATGCACATGTTGACTGTCCGGGTCATGCTGACTACGTGAAGAACATGGTTACAGGTGCTGCTCAGATGGATGGTGCTATTATTGTAGTGGCTGCTACTGACGGTCCGATGCCTCAGACTCGCGAACACATCTTGTTGGCTCGTCAGGTAAATGTTCCTAAATTGGTTGTTTTCCTGAACAAGTGCGATAGTGTTGATGATGAAGAGATGTTGGAGCTGGTTGAGATGGAGATGAGAGAACTTCTTTCATTCTATGATTTTGATGGCGATAACACACCTATTATCCGCGGATCTGCTCTTGGCGCTTTAAATGGAGTTCCAGAATGGGAAGAGAAAGTAATGGATTTGATGAATGCTGTTGATACCTGGATTGATATTCCTCCACGTGCTATTGATAAACCATTCCTGATGCCGGTTGAAGACGTATTTTCAATTACTGGTCGTGGAACTGTAGCAACCGGACGTATTGAAGCCGGTTTGATAAAAGTAGGTGAAGAGGTTCAGATCATCGGTCTTGGAGCAGAAGGAAAAAAATCAGTTGTTACTGGTGTTGAGATGTTCCGTAAACTTCTTGATCGTGGTGAAGCTGGTGATAACGTTGGTTTGTTGCTTCGTGGTGTTGATAAAACTGAAATCAAACGCGGTATGGTCATTTGCCATCCGGGTCAGGTTAAACCTCATACTAAGCTTAAAGCAACTGTATATATCTTGAAGAAAGAAGAAGGTGGACGCCATACTCCATTTCACAACAAATACCGTCCTCAGTTCTATATTCGTACCTTGGATGTAACTGGTGAGATCACATTGCCGGAAGGAACTGAAATGGTTATGCCTGGTGACAACTTAGAGATTTCTATTGAGTTAATCTACCCGGTAGCTTGTAGTGTAGGTCTTCGTTTCGCTATCCGTGAAGGTGGACGTACAGTAGGTTCAGGTCAGATTACTGAAATTGTAGAATAATAATATTTGGTGATTACTTGTCAAAAGGCAATCACCAATATACGGGTCTAGCTCAGTTGGTAGAGCATCGGTCTCCAAAACCGAGTGTCGGGAGTTCGAGCCTCTCGACCCGTGCTAACAGCATATATCATATGAAAAATTTTTTTAGTAAAATAGGAATATCTGTAAAGGAGTCTTATAGTGAGTTGGTTTATAAAGTGTCCTGGCCGACAATTCCGGAACTAACCAATAGTGCCGTGGTTGTGATGTTTACGTCACTTATTATTGCCATGATTGTTTTCTTTATGGATCTATGCTTTGAGAATGTAATGCTTCTTTTCTATAAATCTATTCTGTAAAATCCGGAGGATAATAATGTCAGGAATAGAAAAAAAATGGTATGTACTTAGGGCTATAAGTGGTAAAGAACCGAAAGTAAGAGAAGCTCTTGAAGCGGAGATGAAAAACACCTCTTTGGGTGATTATATCTCACAGGTTCTGATCCCTACCGAAAAGGTATATCAGGTTAGAAATGGGAAAAAAGTGATGAAAGAACGTAGTTACTTACCTGGTTATGTTCTGATTGAGGCGTCTCTTAATGGAGAAGCTATTCATGCACTGTGTAACCTTACAAATGTAATTGGTTTTTTAGGGGGCAACATCAAACCAGTTCCACTTCGTCAATCTGAGGTAAACAGAATCCTGGGAAAGGTTGATGAACTTAAAGATGTGGAGGAAGAGGTAATGATTCCATATCTCACAGGCGAAAATGTAAAGGTTAATGCAGGCCCGTTCAGTGGCTTCAGCGGAGTTATTGAGGAAGTCAATAATGAGAAGAAGAAACTGAAAGTTATGGTAAAGATTTTTGGACGTAAGACTCCTCTTGAATTAGGCTTCACTCAAGTTGAAAAAGAATAGGTTTAGTGTTACGACTTAACCGTCGTTCTTTTTCGAATATTATAATAAATTAAACATTTTAGAAATGGCTAAAGAAATTGCTGGATCGATTAAATTGCAGATCAAAGGGGGTGCAGCAAACCCTTCTCCACCAGTAGGACCGGCTTTAGGATCTAAGGGCGTGAATATCATGGAGTTTTGCAAGCAATTTAACGCCAGAACTCAAGACAAAGCAGGTAAAATATTACCTGTTATTATCACCTACTATGCTGATAAGTCTTTCGATTTCATTGTCAAAACACCACCGGTAGCGATTCAATTGCTCGAAGCGACTAAATTGAAGTCTGGTTCTGCTGAACCAAACAGAAATAAAGTTGCTCAGATCACTTGGGATCAGGTACGTGCAATTGCAGAAGAAAAAATGGTTGACTTAAACTGTTTTGAATTAGAATCTGCAATGACAATGGTTGCCGGAACGGCTAGAAGTATGGGTATAGCTGTGGCAGGAGAGTTTCCTGGTAAAACTAATTAAACTTCAATTCAAATGGGTAAACTTACAAAAAATCAAAAGTTAGCTTTAGAAAAAGTTGAAGCTGGGAAGTCTTATTCTCTGATAGATGCAGCCCAATTAGTTAAAGAAATCACTTTAACTAAATTTGATGCATCTGTAGATATTGATGTCCGTCTAGGTGTAGATCCACGGAAGGCTAATCAAATGATTAGAGGAGTGGTTTCTTTACCTCACGGTACTGGAAAACAAGTACGTGTTTTGGTGCTTTGTACAGCTGATCAAGAAGCTGCTGCAACAGAAGCTGGTGCTGATTATGTTGGTCTGGATGACTATATTGATAAAATCAAGAGTGGTTGGACCGATGTTGATGTAATCATTACAATGCCTTCTATCATGGGGAAAATTGGTGCCTTAGGACGTGTGCTCGGACCTCGTGGTCTGATGCCTAATCCAAAAAGTGGTACTGTTACTCAGGATGTTGCGAAAGCAGTGAAAGAGGTAAAACAAGGTAAGATTGACTTTAAGGTAGATAAGAGCGGTATTGTTCATACGTCAGTTGGTAAATCATCGTTTGATGCTGAACAACTTCGTGATAATGCAAAAGAATTTATCAATACTTTGATTAAAATGAAACCGTCTTCTGCAAAAGGTACTTATGTAAAGAGTATCTTCCTTTCCAGCACGATGAGTGTTGCTGTAAAGGTTGATCCTAAGAGTGTAGAAGCGATTTAAACAGATGTAATTATGAAAAAGGAAGATAAAACCGCAATTATCGAACAGATCGCTGCTACTCTTAAGGAGTATAACCACTTCTATTTGACCGATACCAGTTCTTTGAATGCAGATAAGACCAGTAAACTGAGAAGTCTCTGTTTCAAGAATGAGATTAAATTAGTAGTAGTTAAGAATACGTTGCTGAAAAAGGCCTTAGAAAGTCTTGAGGGTGATTTCTCTCCCTTGTATGGTTCAATGAAAGGATCAACCTCTCTGATGTTTTGCAACACAGGGAATGGTCCTGCTAAAATATTNGAAACATATAAGAAACAAGGAATNCCCGCTCTAAAAGCTGCTTATGTAGAGGAAAGCTTTTACGTAGGTGCTGATCAATTGGATGCTCTCGTCCATATTAAGAATAAGAATGAACTTATTGCAGACGTTATAGCCTTGTTGCAATCACCCGCTAAGAATGTTATTTCAGCGTTGCAATCAGGTGCAAATACTTTGCATGGTGTTCTGAAGACTCTTTCTGAAAGAGAACAATAAAATTTTGTATATTAACATTTAAAACGTAGAATAAAATGGCAGATTTGAAAGCATTTGCAGAGCAATTGGTTAATTTGACTGTTAAAGAAGTAAACGAATTAGCTGGTATTTTGAAGGACGAGTACGGTATTGAACCTGCTGCTGCAGCTGTTGCTGTTGCTGCTACTGGCGCTGCCGCAGCACCTGAAGTTGAAGAAAAAACATCGTTTGATGTAGTTCTGAAAGCTGCTGGACCAAATAAATTGGCAATCGTTAAGTTGGTAAAAGAGTTGACAGGTCTTGGCTTAAAAGAAGCAAAAGATTTAGTAGACGGTGCACCTAACGCAGTAAAAGAAGGTTTGGCAAAAGCTGACGCTGAAGGTCTGAAAAAACAACTTGAAGAAGCAGGAGCTGAAGTTGAACTTAAATAAGAAATCCTGATTTTCAGGTATTTGGTTAAGATTCCTCCATTGGAGGATTCTTAACCTTTTTGTGTCTATATCAATTTTTAAGTTCTAAAAATACGTTTACAATGTCTTCAAATACAGAAAATCAACGCATTACTTTTGCTTCAATCAAAAATCCGTTGGCTTATCCGGATTTTCTTGAAGTACAATTGAAGTCATTTCAAGACTTTCTCCAACTTGAGACACCTTCAGAAAAAAGAAACATTGAAGGTCTTTATAAGGTGTTTGCTGAGAATTTCCCAATAGCAGATACTAGAAATAATTTTGTTCTGGAGTTCCTTGACTATTATATCGACCCACCCCGCTATAGCATCAGCGAATGCTTAGAAAGAGGACTTACGTATAGTGTACCTCTAAAAGCGAAATTAAAGCTTTATTGCACGGATCCTGAACATGAGGACTTTGATACTGTTATCCAGGATGTTTATCTTGGCCCTATACCTTATATGACAGATAAAGGTACTTTTGTTATCAATGGTGCAGAACGTGTAGTAGTTTCTCAGTTACACAGATCTCCCGGTGTATTTTTCGGACAAAGTGTCCATGCTAATGGGACTAAACTTTATTCAGCCCGAATTATCCCTTTCAAAGGTTCGTGGATTGAATTTGCAACAGACATAAATAATGTCATGTATGCTTATATTGACCGTAAGAAAAAATTACCGGTCACTACGTTATTAAGAGCAATCGGCTTTGAGAATGACAAAGATATTCTCGAGATTTTCGATCTTGCTGAAGAGATTCCAGTTTCGAGAAAATCATTGAAAGATATGGTTGGCCGCAAGTTGGCAGCTCGTGTTCTCAATACATGGATGGAAGACTTTGTAGATGAAGATACCGGTGAGGTTGTCTCCATTGAGCGTAATGATGTTATAATTGATCGTGAGACTATTCTTCAAGAAGAGCATATAGAAGAGATTCTTTCTTCAGGAGTGCAAACAATTCTTGTTCATAAGAATGAGCAGATTGTTTCGGATTTTGCGATTATCTATAATACCCTTCAAAAGGACCCTAGCAACTCCGAGAAAGAAGCAGTCCTTTATATCTACAGACAGTTGCGAAATGCAGAACCTGCTGATGATGCATCTGCCCGTGAAGTAATTAATAACTTATTCTTTTCAGAGAAGAGATATGATCTTGGTGAAGTAGGTCGTTATCGTATTAATAAAAAGTTGAATCTTACAACAGATATGTCTGTAAAAGTTTTGACAAAAGAAGATATCATTGAGATCATAAAATATCTAATTCAGTTAATTAATTCAAAAGCCGAAGTCGACGATATCGACCATTTAAGTAACAGACGTATCCGTACTGTCGGTGAACAATTATATAACCAGTTTGGAGTCGGATTAGCCCGTATGTCCAGAACCATTCGTGAACGTATGAATGTTCGCGACAATGAGGTATTTACTCCAATTGATCTGATTAACGCTAAAGTTATTTCTTCTGTTATCAATTCATTTTTTGGTACCAATGCTTTATCTCAGTTTATGGATCAGACAAATCCTTTGGCTGAAGTAACGCATAAACGTCGTATTTCAGCGCTAGGGCCTGGTGGTTTGTCCCGTGATCGTGCCGGATTTGAGGTACGTGACGTTCACTATACTCACTATGGACGTCTTTGTCCCATTGAGACGCCGGAAGGTCCAAATATCGGTTTGATCTCTTCTCTTTGTGTGTTTGCAAAGATCAATGAACTTGGCTTTATTTCTACTCCTTACCGAAAAGTTGAGAATGCTATTGTCAATCTAAGTAATGATGAAATTACTTATCTTACAGCTGAAGAGGAAGAGGGCTTAATTATCGCGCAGGGTAATGCTCCTTTGAATGATAAAGGAGGTTTTATCCGTCCAAAAGTAAAATCCAGACAAGATAGCGATTTTCCTGTTGTTGTTCCGGGGCAAGTTCAGCTGATGGATGTTTCTCCACAGCAGATTGCTTCTATAGCCGCAGCATTGATTCCATTCCTGGAACATGATGATGCTAACCGTGCTTTGATGGGATCCAACATGATGCGCCAGGCTGTTCCCTTGTTGAGGACGGAAGCTCCTATTGTTGGAACCGGTATAGAAGCTCGTATAGTTCAAGATTCCCGTACTCAGATTATGGCAGATTGTTCTGGCGTGATTGAATATGTGGATGCATCAAAAATAGTTATCCGCTATGACCGTACAGATGAAGAAGAGTTCGTAAGTTTTGATTCTTCTATTAAAGAATATGATATTCCTAAGTTTGTTAGAACAAACCAGTCTACTACTATTGACCTTCGTCCGCTATGCAAAAAGGGTGATCGTGTAGTCAAGGGTCAAATTCTTACTGAAGGTTATTCAACTCAAGGAGGAGAGTTAGCTATCGGGAAAAATCTTAAAGTTGCTTTCATGCCTTGGAAAGGATACAACTTCGAGGATGCTATCGTAATTAATGAGAAGGTAGTACGTGAAGATATTTTTACTTCTGTTCATGTGGATGAATATGTTTTGGAAGTACGCGAAACGAAGCGTGGTATGGAAGAACTGACTGCTGATATTCCTAATGTAAGCGAAGAAGCTACTAAAGATCTGGATTCAGATGGAATTGTTCGTGTGGGTGCTTACATCGAACCGGGTGATATTTTGATTGGTAAGATAACGCCAAAAGGCGAATCTGATCCATCTCCGGAAGAAAAACTCTTACGTGCCATCTTTGGCGACAAAGCAGGTGACGTGAAAGACGCGTCTTTGAAAGCATCGCCTTCTTTGCACGGAGTCGTTATTGATAGAAAATTGTTTTCTAAAGCGCAGAAGAACAAAAAGGGGCGTATGTCCGATAAGGCAAGACTTCCTTTGATTGACGACAAGTTTGAGAAAATAACAAGTGAACTGAAAAGAACATTAGTCGACAAATTAATGATACTTACCGAGGGAAAGAATTCTGCGGGTGTAAAAGATTATTTGGGCACAGATGTTGTCCCTAAGGGTGCACGGTTTTCTTTACTTGCTTTACAGAATCTTGATTATATGTCTGTTTATACTAGTAAATGGACGACAGATGCTTCAAAGAATGATTTGATTCGTGATGTGGTGTTAAATTATATACGCAAGTACAAAGAACTGGACGCTGAAATGCGTCGCGAGAAACTTAATATTACAATCGGCGATGAGTTGCCTTCCGGAATTATGCAAATGGCTAAAGTTTATGTAGCTAAAAAGCGTAAAATACGTGTTGGTGATAAGATGGCCGGACGACATGGTAATAAAGGTATTGTCTCTCGTATTGTTCGTGCAGAAGACATGCCTTTCCTTGAAGATGGGACTCCTGTGGATATTTGTTTAAATCCGTTGGGTGTACCTTCCCGTATGAACCTTGGACAAATATTTGAGACTGTTCTTGGATGGGCAGGGAAAGAACTTGGCGTCAAATTTGCAACACCTATATTTGACGGAGCATCACTTGATGATCTTACTGTGTGGACTGATAAGGCTGGTGTTCCGCAATTTGGTAAAACATATTTGCATGATGGTGGCACAGGTGATCGCTTCGATCAACCCGCAACAGTCGGCGTTATTTATATGTTAAAGCTCGGTCACATGGTTGATGATAAGATGCATGCGCGTTCTATCGGACCGTATTCGTTGATAACGCAACAGCCGTTGGGTGGTAAAGCTCAGTTTGGTGGTCAGAGATTCGGAGAAATGGAGGTTTGGGCGCTGGAAGCTTTTGGTGCCGCTCATATTTTGCAAGAAATACTTACCGTTAAGTCTGATGATGTTGCTGGCCGTTCGAAGGCGTACGATTCAATTGTCAAGGGTGATCCAATGCCTCAGGCAGGTATCCCGGAATCCCTGAATGTTTTGTTACATGAATTGCGAGGTCTCGGTTTAAGTATTAACTTGGAGTAGTTTTTTCTTTGGATAGAAGGGGGTTCCCCCTTCTATCCTTACCTATTAACTCTTTATAAATTTATAAATATGGCTTTTAGAAAAGAAAACAAGATAAAGAGTAGCTTTTCAAAGATTTCCATTGGTTTGGCTTCTCCTGAAGAGATACTGGAAAACTCAAGTGGCGAGGTTCTGAAACCTGAAACCATCAATTATCGTACCTACAAACCAGAACGTGATGGTTTGTTTTGTGAACGAATTTTTGGACCGGTAAAGGATTACGAATGTCATTGTGGAAAATATAAAAGAATCCGTTACAAAGGAATTGTTTGTGACCGATGTGGTGTTGAAGTCACCGAAAAGAAAGTTCGTCGCGAACGTACCGGACATATCCAATTAGTAGTACCTGTTGCTCATATCTGGTATTTTCGCTCATTACCTAATAAAATAGGATATTTGCTGGGTCTTCCTTCAAAGAAGTTAGATTCGATAATTTACTATGAAAAGTATGTTGTTGTTCAGTCTGGCGTTCTTCATGATTCTGTCAATGTGAATGACCTGCTTTCTGAAGAAGAATATATGGATTTTCTGGAATCACTTCCGAAGGGCAATCAGACGTTGGATGACACGGATCCAAACAAGTTTATAGCAAAGATGGGAGCAGAGGCTATTTATGACTTACTGTCCCGTCTGAATTTAGAAGAGCTGTCCTATGAGTTGCGCGACCGTGCCAATAATGAAACTGCTCAGCAACGGAAGAACGAGGCCTTAAAACGTTTGCAGGTTGTTGAATCATTCGTGACTTCAAAAGACAGGAATAAACCGGAGTGGATGATTTTGAAGATCGTTCCGGTTATTCCACCTGAACTACGTCCTTTGGTGCCTTTGGATGGTGGTCGTTTTGCAACTTCTGATTTAAATGACTTATATCGACGTGTTATTATTCGTAATAACCGTCTAAAAAGACTTATTGAAATTAAAGCTCCAGAAGTGATTCTCCGTAATGAGAAACGTATGCTACAGGAAGCCGTTGATTCATTGCTGGACAACTCTCGCAAATCCAGTGCTGTTAAGACAGAGTCTAACCGTCCTCTGAAGTCTCTTTCGGATAGTCTAAAAGGTAAACAAGGACGTTTCCGGCAAAATCTTTTAGGAAAACGTGTGGACTATTCTGCCCGTTCGGTCATTGTTGTAGGTCCGGAACTTCGGATGCATGAATGCGGGTTGCCGAAAGATATGGCTGCAGAACTTTATAAACCGTTTGTATCCGCAAGCTCATTGAGCGTGGAATCGTTAAAACAGTAAAATCCGCAAAGAAAATTGTGGATCGCAAGGAACCGGTAGTTTGGGATATTCTGGAATATGTAATGAAAGGACATCCGGTCTTACTTAACCGTGCTCCAACATTGCACCGTCTGGGTATTCAAGCTTTCCAGCCAAAAATGATTGAAGGAAAGGCAATCCAGTTGCATCCATTAGCTTGTACAGCGTTCAATGCCGACTTTGATGGTGACCAGATGGCCGTTCACTTGCCGCTTGGTAATGAAGCTGTTCTGGAAGCTCAATTGTTGATGTTGGCCTCTCATAATATTTTGAATCCTGCCAATGGAGCTCCAATTACCGTACCTTCCCAGGATATGGTGCTTGGTTTATATTATATTACCAAACTTCGTAAGGGAACCAAAGGTGAAGGACTAACATTCTATGGTCCGGAAGAAGCCTTTATTGCTTACAATGAAGGTAAGGTAGATATTCATGCTCCCATTTCGGTTTATGTAAAGGATCTCAACGATAAAGGTGATATTGTGGATGTATTACGTCATAATACTTCTGTTGGTCGTGTAATGGTCAATGAGATCGTGCCGGCTGAGGTTGGTTATATTGATGAAATATTGACAAAAAAGTCGCTTCGTGATATCATTGGCCGAGTTATTCGCCGGTGCGGAGTAGCAAGAACTGCAGACTTTCTGGATGATATAAAGAACCTTGGTTATAAGATGGCGTTCTTGGGTGGACTATCATTCAACTTGTTTGATGTGATAATCCCGAAAGAAAAAGAAGGTCTTGTGAAAGATGGAAACGACGAGGTTGATAAGATCTTATCTGACTATAATATGGGATTCATTACTTTTAATGAACGGTATAATCAGATTATCGATACTTGGACGCATGTTAATTCACGTCTTTCTAAGATCCTGATGGAAACTATTTCATCTGACAATCAAGGTTTTAATTCTGTTTACATGATGCTTGACTCAGGCGCTCGTGGATCTAAAGAACAGATTTCTCAGTTGTCAGGTATGCGTGGTTTGATGTCCAAACCACAGAAGGCGGGTTCGGAAGGAGCACAAATCATTGAAAACCCAATTTTGGCGAACTTTAAAGAAGGTCTTTCTGTACAGGAGTACTTTATCTCAACCCATGGTGCCCGTAAAGGTCTTGCAGATACTGCGTTGAAGACTGCGGATGCTGGTTACCTGACACGTCGTCTCGTAGATGTTTCTCACGATGTAATTATCACAGAAGAAGATTGCGGAACACTTCGTGGTTTGATATGCACTGAGTTGAAGAATAACAAAGAAGTAGTTTCTTCTCTTTATGATCGCATCTTGGGCCGTGTTTCAGTTCACGATATTTATCATCCGCTGACCAACGAACTGCTTGTCGAGTCTGGTGAAGAAATTACGGAAGAAGTTGCACGCAAGATTCAGGTGTCGCCTATCGAACGCGTTGAAATTCGTTCGGTTTTGACTTGTGAATCAAAGAAAGGTGTTTGTGCTAAATGCTACGGTCGTAACCTCGCCACCAGCCGTATGGTTGAAAAGGGAGAAGCCGTTGGGGTTATTGCAGCACAGTCTATCGGTGAACCGGGTACTCAGCTTACCTTGCGTACATTCCACGTCGGTGGTGTCGCATCCAATGTTGCTGCGGAAAATAATATAATTTCCCGTTACAACGGTTATGCAGAAATCGATGAATTAAAAACAGTTGATTCTGTGGATGATTCAGGAAAGGTTGTTAAAGTTGTTGTTAGCCGTTTGTCTGAGTTGAGAATCGTTGATCCGAACACAAAAATCGTATTGACAACCAATAATATTCCTTACGGTTCTAAGTTATATGTCAGCAACGGTGATACCGTTGAGAAAAATCAGTCTATTTGCGAATGGGATCCTTTTAACGCTGTGATTATTTCAGAAGCTACCGGCAAAATTGCGCTGGAAGGTTTGATAGAAAACACAACGTATAAAGTTGAATATGATGATAAGACTGGTTTACGTGAGAAGATAATTATTGAATCAAAAGACAGGTCTATTCTTCCCGTTGCTCATATTCTTGATGCTACCGGAGAGATTATTCGTTCATACAACCTCCCGGTGGGTGCCCACCTTATCAAAGATGACGGTGACGACATTGGAATTGGACAAACGATTATCAAGACTCCGCGTGCCGTTGGTAAAGCGGGAGATATTACCGGAGGTCTTCCTCGTGTAACTGAGTTGTTTGAGGCGCGAAACCCTTCCAATCCTGCTATTGTATCAGAAATTGATGGTGAGATCACTTTTGGAAAAATCAAAAGAGGTAACCGTGAGATTGCTGTAACTTCTAAAACAGGAGAAGAAAAGAAATATCTTGTTCCGTTGTCTAAACAGTTACTTGTGCAGGAAAACGACTATGTACGCGCTGGAACAGCACTTTCTGATGGTGCGGTAACTCCTGCTGATATCTTGGCTATCAAAGGGCCGACAAGCGTTCAGGAGCACATCGTGAATGAAGTTCAGGATGTATACCGTATGCAAGGTGTAAAGATAAACGATAAGCACTTTGAGGTTATTGTTCGTCAGATGCTGCGCAAGGTTGAAATAGTTGACCCGGGTGATACACGTTTCCTTGAGCAACAAGTTGTTGATAAAAATGATTTCAGAGAAGAGAATGATCGTATCTGGGGCAAGAAAGTTATTGTCGAGCCAGGAAGTTCTGCTGTTCTTAAGAAAGGTCAGATTGTTACTGCCCGTAAACTCAGAGATGAGAATAGTGGTTTGATCCGTAAGGACTTGAAACCCGTGGAAGCCCGTGATGCCATCGCTGCTACTTCCAGACAGATTCTTCAGGGTATTACCCGCTCTGCCTTGCAGACCAGAAGTTTCTTCTCAGCTGCTTCCTTCCAGGAAACAACAAAGGTACTGAATGAAGCTGCTATCAGCGGCAAGGTTGATTTGCTTGAAGGTATGAAGGAGAATGTTATCTGCGGTCACTTGATTCCGGCAGGAACCGGCTTGAGAGAATACGAAAAGATAGTTGTTGGATCTAAGGAGGATTTTGATCGTTTAACTGCCAATCGCAGAAACATTGTTGAAATCAATGATGAAGAGACCGAACAGGAAATTAAGACGGAACTGAAGGTCGAGTCTGAGATTCCAATTGTGTAAAAAAGAATCTTTTATAACTACAAAAAGGAGTCCGGTATAGAAAATATACCGGACTCCTTTTTGTAGTTATAAATCAGTGTGTAGCACATGAATAAAGCGGAGGATGTCAGTCTTGACATCCTCCGCTTTATTCATGTGCGGAAAGTTAGGGATTCGAACCCCAGGAACCACAAAAGCAGTTCAACAGATTTCGAGTCTGCCCCGATCGACCACTCCGGCAACTTTCCTTCCTTCGTTGCAAAGATAATTTGTTTTTATTATATCCAGAGTCAATAAGGAATAAATTGTAAGAATGTGTGTGTGAAGATGAGGCAAAAGGAATGGTCAGGAGTTTCTTGAAATATTTAAACCCTGCAAATGTTACCCCAAAAACCTCGTTCAATAACAAACCATTTTAGTTCGGTTTAGTAGAAATGAAACAACTGCCCAATCGCGAAATGTTAAAACTGCGAGTTTGTAAATATTTACTTCAAATAAATAGTTGATTTGAATTAAATGTTTTTACATTTGCAAGATTAAAAACGTTATTTTCACCTTAAAATCGTACCATTTTAGGAAAAGAATCTAATTTAATGACCCTAAGGTGTTAGCATATAAGTGCTTAACATTATTTCAGCGTGAAAACATTTGGGAAGAAACAACTTAATTAATAACCATAAAAAAAAGACCTATGACAAAAGTGTTCTATTACAAAACGAGGAAGCTGTACCGCTTCGCGTTAGTATTTTTATTGGGCACAGTTTTGGTAACTGGTTGTAAAGACGACTTTGGTGGATATTTCGACTATCCATCGAATATTTCAGGTCCGATTTACGAACAGCTATCTTCGCGCTCCAATCTGAGCGAATTCGTCAAAGCAATTGACAAAGTTCCGCTTATGAAGTCAATTATTAATACCTCCGGTTTGTATACCGTATTTGCGCCGACAAATGAGGCAATTAATGCTTATTTCCTGACGCAGACGAGATACCCCGGCAAGTCTGGCATTGATGACTTTGATGTGGAGAAAAAGGATCCATCAGGCGTAAAGACTGACTCGATTCTTTTGTGCCAGTTTATCGAAGCGCATATTGTTGTAGATATGTATTTCCATTACGATTTCAAACGCTTCATACCTGATGAAGTTGTTACTTCAGTAGGTATGGGCTACGTTTCAGATCGTAACCGTTATTCTACACGCTACCGGGATCAGAAGTATATTGATACAGTGCCGGGTAAGTACGTGCTCAACAACAAAACAAATGAACGTACGCCGAGAGTCTATAAAGTTAGACCACAGGCAAAGTCTGTCACAGTGTACCCATATAAATATCTGAGACGTTACAGTGTTGTAAACGAATTTGCGGCATTGTACGGTNTGAAATCCACACCTAAAGGAGAAGATCTTTATGTCAATGGAATAAAGGTNATTGAAGCNGATATTGCTGCTGTCAATGGAGCCATTCATATTATTGACGGAGTCATTGAGCCCAAAGAGAATCTGGATATGATGCTAAAGAGACTGAATCCTACAATGTG
>JGI24146J20443_1000587_pt1 | contig 27235 bp, 21 predicted proteins | sample BarGraIncub1131A_FD_20443 | JGI IMG/M metagenome (IMG submission 20443) | reverse complement strand
GCATCACTCCATTTTACATAATCGGCACGGTCTTCATCACTCAAAACGACCGGTTCGATTTCGATCCCGAGTGTTTCCAGCATGAATCGCAAACTGTTATATAAGGAAGATATTTGTGTTGCGATGATCTGGCGCGAACGTAAGTGTTGATTGAGATCCTTGATGACTTCGAAGATCTCCATAAATCCGTTCGGTGTGTTAAGATCATCATCCATCGCACTCATAAATGCTTCTTTATGAGATGTTTCGATCGTATCATCCAATTTCATTTCACTCAGTTGAGCTTTGAGCTCAACTTGCTTCAGCACTGTTTCTGCCTTCAGCAATTCAATGGTTGCTTGTTCGATCGTATCGTCGCTGATGCTCAGCGGAGCCCGATAATGAGCGGAAAGCATCATCCAGCGAACTACGTTAGCACCGACTTTATCCACTACATCTTTGGCCCACAAGACATTGCCGAGTGACTTACTCATTTTCTCACCGTCGATGTTAAGCATGCCGTTGTGGATCCATAACGTTGATAAACCGTGACCGTACATTGCTTTGGCCTGGGCTGCTTCATTTTCATGATGCGGAAATTTTAAATCCATACCGCCGCCGTGGATGTCGATCTGGGCACCGAAGTTTTTCTGGATCATGACAACACATTCGGTATGCCAACCCGGACGTCCTTTGCCCCAAGGACTGTCCCATTGGATCCCTTGTTCGGTTTTTTTCCACAACGCAAAATCAAGCGGACTTTCCTTTTCGGTTTCTTCGTCAACTCTGGCTCCGACGATCAGATCGTCGATATTTTGTTTTGATATTTCACCGTATCCTTCAACACTGTTGACACGGAAATAAACATTTCCGCCGACATTGTAGGCATTCCCTTTTTTCACTAATTCAGCGATGAATTCGATGATGTCATCCATTGTTTCGGTCACGCGCGGTGAAGCACTCAGAGGACGGGTATGCAGACGGTCGCGGACCGATTGGTAAGCATCGATATAGCGTTGCGCAATGACCGTTTCATCCACGTTCTCCGCAATTGCCTTGTTGATGATCTTATCGTCCACGTCCGTGTAATTACTGACATACTTGACCTTCAATCCCTCTGCTTCAAATACCCTTCTAAGCGTATCGAAAACGATCATGGGACGGGCATTGCCGATATGGATGTAATTGTAGACGGTCGGTCCGCACACATACATATGAACTTCGCCCGGTGTTATCGGTGTGAAAACTTCGGTTTTATTACTTTTTGAATTAAACAGTTGCATAGATATCTCCTTATTGATTGAGCCTGATCCACTTAGTTTCAACAATAACAACCGGATCAGTTTCAGATTCGGGTGATTTACACATAAGTTTCTTTAAGTATAACAACCTCCTAAAACTTTGACAAGGATTCCCTGCAATTAACCCTTGCAGCTTACAATTGAAGTGTGATTATAACATTGTATTCAAGGTTGCAATAGAATAAAATGTAAATGAGGGGTGATCACAATGAAAAAACGAGAATTAGGACATCTGACTGACAATGTTTCGTTACTTGGATTCGGTTGCATGCGATTACCACAAACTGCCAAAGGCAATATCGATGAAGCCGAAGCTTTTATCTTGTTTGATAAAGCTTATCAGCAAGGCGTGAATTATTATGATACAGCTTTTCCCTATCACAACGGTGAAAGTGAAATCATATTAGGTAAATGGCTGAAAACCAAAGACCGCAGCACTCTTCTTATCGCTGACAAGAATCCGGTCTGGCTGTTAACTAAACACGATGACTTTCGCACTTACCTTGAACAACAATTAACTAAACTTCAAACCACCTATGTGGATTACTATCTGTTGCATGCTTTGGATAAGGAACGTTTCGCCAAACTGGAAGAAATCGATATTTTCAGTGCACTGGATGAAGTAAAAAAAGCCGGCCTGGTACGTCACATCGGTTTCTCTTTCCATGATGACTATCCGACATTCGTAAAAATATTGTCTTCTTATAAGTGGGATTTCTGTCAGATCCAACTCAATTATATGGATATCAACCACCAAGCCGGACTCAAAGGTCTGCGCCTGGCGGAAAAGCTCGGTATTCCCGTTATTATTATGGAACCGATCAAAGGCGGAAGTCTGGCTCATGTTCCGTCAGAAATCCGTGAACTCTTCGAAACCAAACATCCCAAAGCGTCTGATGCATCTTGGGCACTGCGTTGGGTAGCCTCCCAGGAAAACGTTCTGTGTGTGCTGTCCGGGATGTCGACCCGTAATCAAGTGGACGATAATCTTGCGACTTTCAAGGATTTCAAAGAAATGACCGACGAAGAAAACAAAATCATCATGAAAGCATCCGACTATTACAGAACGCGTGTTCAAGTTCCGTGCACAAGCTGTCGCTATTGCATGCCATGTCCGCACGGCGTCGATATTCCGGTCAACTTTTCGTACTATAATGATGCCTTTATTTATGATAATCCTAAAAAATCATCCGACCGCTATTATAACTGGATGGACGAAGGCGAACGTTCGTCGGCATGTATCTCTTGCGGAGAGTGCATTCCCAAATGTCCGCAGAAAATTGCCATCTTCGATCGAATGAAAGACGTGACTGCGTATTTTTCTGAGCACAAGCCTGAATGAAACGTCTCGCAATTACGATCGATCCGCTTCGCCAACCTTGGAATGACATTGAAACACTGATGATCCGAGCTAAATCCTACGGCTATACCGAAGTTTACTTCAGTTTGAGTGTTGAGGATTCTTTTGACGGGATCAATATGAAAGAACCGTATCTTAAATTTCTTGATTACTCCAACAAGAACGATTGGCGCATCCATGCCAATGTTTCCTATGATGTTCTGCAATTGGCGAAAGTTGTAAAAAACGATTTGACCTACTTCAAAGATCATCACATCGATTGTCTGAAACTCGAATTCGGTTTTGAAAACAACGATTTAGTCAGTTCCTTGACGCATAACCTGCAAGGCATTATTATCGAAGACAACGCATCGCTTCAAGACGACCTGATCGCACGATTGAAAAACCTTCAAACCAAAGGAAATCTTAAACAGTACGCGGCAACGCATAACTATTACGTCCGCCCGGATACCGGTTTATCATTTGACCATTGCATGATGAAAACACGCTTGTTTAAATCAGTCGGTGTCGAAGTCGGCATCTATGTGAATTCGCTGGCGTCGGTCCCTTTCCTGTTTCCGCTCGGAAACGGCTGCTGTACGATGGAAAGTCACCGCTACACGACCGCTTTGCTGAGTGTCAGCGAAGTAGTCGCAACAGGTGTTTATGATACGATCGGTTTCGGACCGTTGATTCCTTCCGATACCGAACTGCAAGATGTCAGTCGTATCACTTTGTGTCAGACGGTTGAAATTCCCGTGTATTTTGTTTCGGGGATCGATCCGGATCTGAAAAACAACTTACTGGCAACGGTCTTTCAATCACGCAGTGATCAAGCCGCGTATTTGGTCAGAGCTACCCAATTCCGTCATCACATGCATATCGAACCGTTTAATTGTATCAACCGTGAGCGTTTATCGCTGACATTAGACAATACATTATCCGGTAAATACGAGGGTGAAGTTCAAATTGCACTTAAGTATCTGCCTTCTCAAACGTATGTCAATGTGATTGCGCAAGTAGAACTTTCCGCCACCAAGATCGTCGAACTGATCCATGGAGGAAAGACACAGTTTATCCTGAAAGAATTCAGTGAAGGAGGCATCCTATGAAAAGAGCCCTTCGTCTAGCGCTGATCATCACCTTCCAGATTTATCCGCTCGGTTTATTGGTTTCCGTTATACTCAGCAATCTGTTCGGTAAATCCTTCTCTTTGTTGGGATTAGCTGTCACCACCCTTGTAACACCGCATAGCTTTCTTTTCCAGTTAAGCGTCGATTACTGGTTTTTTGTGAGTTTCGCGGTCTTGTTTGGGATCAGTTTCTATTTGATTCTGAAAGTTTTTCCCGATGAAACCAAAAACGAATCAGTCAAAATAGACCCTGACAATCAGATTCCCAAAGACACCCCTTGACCGTTCATAAAATGATCGGTTTTTTTACCCGAAATGCCGTATTAGTCCAAATATGGTATACTGATTATTGGAGGCAATACCATGAAAAACACATTTGACGCTGATGTATCCATCAGTGAGTTTGACGAATTTGCCTTAAAACATCCCCTGAACAATCTGTTTCAGGACAGCCGTTGGGCTGAAATAAAAAAAGAATCATGGTCAAGCCTGCGTACCGGGTTACGTGCTGACGGTGTTTTAGTCGGAGTTTCGCTGATTTTGATCAGAAAATTACCTTTTGGTCTGTCCATGTGGTATTTACCGCGCGGACCGCTGTTTGATTTTGATGATTCGACCGTCGTAAAAGAATATCTTACCTACTTAGTCGCTTTCGCAAAAAAGAAACGTGCCATCGTGGTGAAAATCGACCCGAATATTCTGCTTAGTTCACTCAACCTCAATGATGCCCGGACGCTGGATCCCATTCGATCTCATCCGGTGATCGATCTGATGAAAGAATGCGGCTTTATCCATAGCGGTTTCCCGAAAACAATGTCTGCGAATGCGCAACCTCGCTATACTGCCTGTTTTTATTATGATCACCTCGATTGGCAAGCGAAGATGAGCACCAAGACGCAGAATATTGTGCGTAAAGCAATTGCGAAAGGTGTCGAAGTCGAAGAAATCGGTGTCGATCGGATGCATGAATTCGCTCGCATCATGACATTGACCGAAAAACGGAAAAGTGTTTCACTGCGTAATGAAACTTATTTTAAACGATTAAAAGAAGTGTATAAAGATGATTGTCTGGTCCTGTTGAGTCGTCTTGATCAAAAGAAACAAGTTGAAATCGAAAATCAACGAAAATGCGAATTTGAAAATCAACTCCGTTCCGGAACATTAGCTCACCATAAGATCGAAAATACAAAACAACAGTTGGTCTCCGTAGAGAAAGAAATTCAACGGTTAAGTGCCAACATCGATTCTGACGGTGATATCGTCAACATGAGCTGTGCCTTGGCCATTCATGCCGGTGATAACGTCGAACTGCTGTATGCGGGACTCGATGAACGATATAAAAAATATTATGCACCCTATGTCGCTAACTTCACGCGGATCGAATGGGGACATAAACTGGGTGCTTTGAAATGCGACTTAGGCGGAATCGAAGGAACGCTCGATGACGGACTCACTGAGTATAAAGGCGCATTCAGTCCCAACATCGATGAATTTATCGGGGAATTCGATTATCCTGTTCGTCCTGTTTACTATCGGCTTTTCACGATCGGTCTTCCTTTCGTTAAGCAATCACTTAAAAAAATAGCTTCATTCAGACGACCAAAAGAAGCCGTAGGAGATACACAATGAATTTCGTTACGGATATCCACCCGATTGAATTTGATGGATTTATTGCTGCTCATTCGACCGGTCATTACATGAAAACAAGCCTTTGGGGCAAGTATAAATCAAGCGTTGATCATCAACGTTATTTTACGACCGGTCTGCTTGACGAGAATCAACAATTAGTCGCCTGTGCACTGGTACTGGAAGAAAAGAGAATCAACGGATTGGTCAAACTTCATTTTGTTCCATGGGGTATCTGCGCTGACGCCAGTGACACGCAACTCACCGATCGCTTGTATCGTGAACTCATCGCTTTCGCCAAGCGTCGCAAAGTTGCATTTTTGCGTATCAGTCCCAATGTGTTACGGATCGAACGGGACTTGGACGGACATGCGATCCACAACGGAATCAACAATGAACACGTGACCGAACAGTTAGCGTCATTGGGATTCATTCATAAAGGGTATGGCTATGCGTATGACGGAAGTTGGCTCAATCGCTATACACTGATTTTGGATATCACACCCGATCTTGATGAGATCATTGCTCATTTCGAAAAAACCAAACGCAACCTGTTGATCAAACAAAAAACGATCGGAATGACAAGTCGTTACGGTCGGGACGATGAACTTTCCTATTTGGTGGAATTCGGCAGTGAACTTGCGGATAAACTGAAGTTCAAACCCAAACAACTCTCCTATTTTGTTGAACTTAAAAAACATCTCGGTGATTCAGCCGTATTTATCGTCAGCGAACTCGACATGAATGTGTTGATCGATTCGATCGATGCGGAACTCGCCGGACGAAAATTCGCCAAAGATCCTGAAGCTCTGGCGTCCAAACAAAAAGAACGACGTATGGCAGATGACTTATTGAAACGTTATGGACCTCACCCTGTGATCGCAGCCGGACTCTTTATTACCCTCGGTGATAAGTGTTGGAACGTTTATACCTACAATGCGAAAGACTTTGCGCGATACGTAGCCACCGATAACCTGCATGAATTTGCGATTGCCGAGATGAAGAAACGCGGTATCCGCAGTTACGACATGGTTGGATTTTCCGGTCTCATCGATAAATCTGATGCATATTACGGACTCTACTCCTACAAGCGCAGTTTCTTACCGAACTATGTTGAATACATCGGTGAATTTGATTACGTAGTCAACCCGTCACTTTATACATTGTTTAAGCGAACCGAACATCTGGGAAAACGGATTCGACGTAAGTTATCAACTCTTTTAACTCCTAAAAAATAGCATGATGGTCTGTAATTTTAGGTGTTTCTATATCATAGTGCAACTTTATTGATTATAATATAATTATTCATACTGATAATTGACATTCCCTTACCAATAAACAATATCCATCGTTTAGTTCAGAAAAGAGGGCCAATCATGAATCAACTTTCTGATAAGCATCACTCAAAATCAATTGAACCTAAGAAGGGTATTTTTTTGACATCATCTGCGATGTCACCTATTAAGTCGGCGATCCGACTCAGCTTTTTTTATATCGTTTTCGGTTCACTGTGGATCATCTTATCCGATGAAGTACTCGAGTTATTGATAACCGATTATCGAGTATACCAGAAAATACAGACATATAAAGGTTGGTTATATGTCATCTTCACCGGTATCTTACTTTATTTTCTGATTCTCCGCACCCTGAAATTATATGAAAACGCTCGTTCGCAAACAATTAAAATAAACGAAGAATTGAACCAACAATTGAAGATCACCAGCGAGACTCAACAGCGCTACCAATTAGCGGTCGACGGTTCGCGTGATTCGATTTGGGATTACGAAATTAGAGAAAACAAATTTTTCTCATCAACCAAGTTACTGGAAACAATGGGTTATGGTGTTGATGAACTAAAGGTCTCAACCTTAGAAGATTGGTTGGGTCTTATTCATCCCGACGATTACGAAGCTTTCTATACCAGTATTTCAGCTTATCTCAACGCCGGAAGCGGCAATTTCGAGTATGTATTCCGCGTCATTACCAAAGATAACAGTGATTGTTGGATATTGACACGTTGCCAGGGATATTGGGATGAAAACGGTGACGCTGTGCGATTGGCGGGTTCTCATACGAATATTACTCCGAAGAAGAAAATGGAAGAAGAATTGTTTCGATTGGCCTACTTCGATTCACTTACAAAACTTCCGAACTGGATAAAATTCAAGGAAATCATCAGTTCAGCTATTACTCAATGTAAAGATGACGAAGTCTTGTCATTGATTTTCATCGATATCGATGACTTTAAAAACATCAACGACTTGTTGGGCTATACAATCGGTGATCGATTGATTATTCGCTTAGCCGCAGAATTAGATCAGTTTCTCCCAAAACCTCATCAGTTGGCAAAAATCGGCGGAGACAGCTTCGGTATTTTGCTTAACCGTAAGAAATCAGATAATAACTTCGATGTTCAAGCCATCATTACGAACATGGTCAAGTTGATCCAAACTGAGCGTTCAATTGAAGAGCAAAAAGTTGTTATCTTCGCAAGTGTCGGTGTCGCTCAATTCCCAAAGGATGCTGTCGATGCGTCGAATTTGATGTTGTGCGCCAATGCCTCCATATCCCTGGCCAAAGAGCTCGGTAAAAATAACGTTCAATTTTACACGCATGGCCAACATGACCTCCACATTCATCAGATCGAGTTGATCAGTGACCTCCATCATGCAATCGAACGCAATGAACTGTTTCTTTTATATCAGCCGGTCCTGCGACTGACTGACATGAGCCTACATGGATTTGAATGTCTGCTGCGCTGGAAACACACACAGAAAGGATTCATCTCACCGGATGAATTCATCACGCTTGCAGAAAATACAGGTATCATTACTAACATAGAAGAATGGGTCTTTGAAAATGCCATGAAGCAATTGGTGAAATGGCGTCCCATCAATACCGGTCTAGCCCCCATTGCGNTCAATCTATCCTCGCGCGGACTGGTCAATGAAGATTTCATCGACCACATCGAATCATTGATGAAAAAATATGACATCCAAAAAGATGAAATCGAAATTGAGATCACCGAAACCAGTTTCATCACCAGTTTCGAAGTAGCGGCCAACCATGTTAAGAGACTTCAAAAATTGGGCATCAAGATCTTGCTGGACGACTTCGGTAAAGGTTATTCATCGCTTGCTTATTTGAGACAATTACCGATCGATATTCTGAAGATCGATCGTCTCTTCACGAATCATGTCATCGATGTGGAACGTAATGATTATCTGGCAGTCGCCATGATCGACATGGCTCATATGATCAATACGGAGGTCATCGTTGAAGGAATCGAAAATCAGATCCAACTGGATTACATGAAGAAACATAATGCCGAATTCGGTCAAGGTTATTTCCTGTATATGCCGTCACGACCGGAAGAGTTGGAACACTTGTTTACGAAATCAGTATAAAGGGAACCGAAATTCGGTTCCCTTTCTTATAAACTGACAATTCCGCGTCAGCGGCATCAACTATTATGCCTATCGAAAGACTTCGGGTATCGGCAGTAAGATCGGTACGATTCTCTATATCTCTTCGACGAAAGGAATGCGCTCAGTTATCTCGTTGATGAATTGTTGACCTTATCCAAAATTGAAAATAAATCTTATAAAACTGAGTTTATTGATTACAATTTACCGGATCTGATCAAAGAATTCGTAAAAAACTTACAAGGTTATTCGCTTGCCCAAAAGAAACAGATCGTAGTGCTCAGTGAAAGTGAATTTATCCCGATCAAGATCGATCAGAATCTATTGATGAAAGTCATCAATAACGTTCTCTCCAATGCGATCCAACATGCATCGAATACGATCACGATCAACACGAAGACGCATGGCCAATACGTGGTCATCGAGATTGCTGACGACAGAGCCGGGATCTCGGCAACTGATCTTCCGCATATTTTCGAACGGTTTTATAAAGGTAAATCAGGTAATTTCGGTTTAGGACTTTCGATTGCGAAGACTGCCATTGAATTCATGAACGGTAGCATCCGTGCTTATAACAAAAATGGAGCTGTTTTCGAGATCACACTTCGACCGAGCAAAACGGCACACTGATATTGCTCTTCATCTTTCGTTACATATTTAGTTCACATCAACAAAAAATCCTATCAATAAATGATAGGATTTTTCAAACACATTTTTAAGTTTTTTTATCTAAACAACTTTTATTGAAGTATGAACCATATACATTGTACAATCGATTTTCAATGTCCCCTTCGCCGAAGGTGTAAACGTGATTGGTTCAGGATGTGTCTTCACATTGACGGTCCGATTGAGAAACGAGAAGATGACCGGATTGGCGCATCCCGTGACACCTTCTGTCTTAAAATGCATTTGAACCGGAATATCAGCTTTGACCGTAGAATAATCGAGCCGATATTGACCGTTGACGACGGTCAGCGTGATCTGTTGGACCCCATCCACGATCGGTGCCGTTTCTGAGGAGACAAAGTTGGCTGCCAAGGTTCTGATCGGGGCCGCGATCCATTCACTACGCATCGTCATCTGTAAGCCTAATAAACCGACGATCAATGCCGACGCCAATTTCATGCGTGCCGCATTGTTTTTGCCTAATTTGTGGCCGAGCGTCCCGATTGCCAACAGCGCCGGCGCCGTGCTCAATCCAAACAACAACATACTTCCGGCACCCAAAAGCGGACTGCGTGAAGCTAATGCGACTACCTGCATCGTCTGTAACGATCCACACGGCATAAAACCGTTAAGCAGACCGATCATCAACGGACGAAAACGTGAATCGACATTCTTGATCTTAAATAGCTTGAATTCCGGTAGTGCCGGCAAGCTGAATTTTACGATCCCGGCCATCTGTAAACTATAGATGATCATCCACGCTCCGGCCAGTGTCAGAAGCCCATTGCGCGCCATGGCACTCAATTGAAATGTCTGACCCGCAAGTCCCAACACTAAGCCCATTATCGTGTACGACGTGATACGGCCCAACTGATAGAGCCATGAGGCTTCCATCACCGGTCGACCGCGTAATTTCTGCAGACTGCTGCTCAGAGCGATTCCTCCGCACATGTTGACGCAGTGAAGACTGCTGATCAATCCGTACAGGATGATCAGCCCGGCCGAAATCGTGCCGGACGCAAGGGGATCGAAAATCAGATTTCCATACAAGACTTGAGCAGCTAAAAACACGAGAATGATAAGTGCTACAACCAGGATACCGACACGATTCTCGCGTTTTGTATCACTGATCCCATAACCGGCCGATTCGATCGCTTTTATGATCAATGAATCAGCCGGTAAACTTTCTCCGATCAGGGTCGCTGAACCGGCAGCGGCACTGACACTTACTTTCGTTATACCGGGGAATTGTTTGAGTGTTTTGCGAATTTTATTCTCGCAATTGACACAGGTCATTCCGGTGATCGCATATGTCTTCTTCATGTCAGCGGTACAGACGCTTGATGGTCGTCAGGACTTCATCCAAGATTGCAGGATCGCCGGCTTTGATATCACGAACGACGCAGGTTCTCATGTGTTGCGCAAATAATTCCGCCGCAAAGCCATCCAAGGCACTTTTGACAGCCGCTACTTGGATCAAGATATCATCGCAGTACACGTCATTTTCGACCATCGTCTTGATGCCGCGGATCTGACCTTCCAATCGGTTGAGTCGTTTACTCAGTTCATTGACCGTAACATCGTCGCGATCGGTAGACTTATGCATTTCACAGTGTTCCATGTTTTTTACCTCAGTTTGAAAAAGCGTAAACGCAGCGCATTGGTGACGACCGAGACTGAACTCATCGCCATCGCGGCACCGGCCAATACCGGATTCAAGAGCGGACCGCCGAGTAAGTAGAAGATGCCGGCCGCAAACGGTATACCGATAATATTGTAGATAAATGCCCAAAACAAGTTTTCCTTGATATTGATCATAACAGCTTTCGATAATTTGAGAGCTGTCACCACATCATTCAGATCAGAACGCATCAGAACGATATCCGCTGATTCCATCGCAACATCCGTTCCGGAACCGATCGCAATACCGACATCGGCTTTCGTNAGTGCGACAGCATCATTGATGCCGTCACCGACCATCGCAACGACATATCCTTGTTTCTGTAATTTTTCGACTTCNGTTCCTTTATCNCCGGGNANTACTTCCGCCAATACCCAGTCGATGCCGACTTGAGNAGCGATCGCNTTGGCCGTNTGTTGGTTATCACCGGTGATCATCGCGATCTTGATACCCATTTTTTTGAGTTTCGCGACAGCCAAATGACTGTTTTCTTTCAGGACGTCCGCTACTGCGAGTAAACCNCTGAGCTTTCCGTCAATGGCGACAAGCAGGACGGTCTTGCCTTGGTTGGCAAGTACGTCGATCTGATCATGAACCGACACTTCGATGCCTTTTTCTTTCATATACGCAGGATTGCCGATCCAAACTTCATGCCGATCGACAACCGCGGATAATCCGCGGCCGCTGATGGCTTGAAAGTTCGTGACCGTAAATAAATTCAGATTGCGTTGTTTAGCCGCATTGACGACCGCTAATCCTAACGGATGTTCAGAGCCGGTTTCGGCACTGGCCGCCAACGTCAACAGCACTTCTTCATTTCTGTCCAAGACGACGATATCCGTTAATGTCGGTAATCCCTTCGTCAGGGTTCCGGTCTTGTCGAAGATGACAGCCGTCACTTTATGCGCGGTCTCTAAAGCTTCACCGCCTTTATACAAGACACCCATCTGTGCACCGCGACCGGTACCGACCATAATGGCTGTCGGAGTAGCCAAGCCTAATGCGCACGGACAAGCAATAACTAATATACTGACGAAAATATTGAGTACGAACGGAAACGGTTTTCCGGCCAATGCCCAAGCACCGGCACTGAGGATCGCGATCGCGATCACGGTCGGAACGAAATAAGCGGAGATCGTATCAGCCAACTGCGCGATCGGAGCTTTTTGACCCTGCGCATCTTCGACCAACTTGATGATCTGCGCAAGCGCTGTCGCTTCACCGACGGCCGAAGCACGCATGTTGAGAAGTCCGTTGCGATTGAGTGATCCGCCGGTCAGTTTATCACCTGGATTCTTGTCGATCGGCAAACTTTCACCGGTCAGCATCGATTCATCCACGGCACTGCTGCCGATCATGACGATTCCGTCGACCGGAATGCGTTCACCGGGTTTAACCTGCAGGATATCATTGACAGTTACTTCTTCGAGATTGACGTCGATGATCGAATCACCTTGAATCAGATGAGCGGTCTTCGGTGCCAATCCCATCAATTTCTTGATGGCTTGACTGGTCTTGCCTTTGGATCGCTCTTCAAGCCATTTACCCAGTAAGATCAAGGTAATGACGACACCGGCTGATTCGAAATAGAGAAAATCGACCATTTCGGTCTGCCCTTGACCAATCAAAATCGTATTGTACAGTCCGTAAATAAAAGCTGCACCGGTGCCGATAGCGACTAAGGTATCCATATTCGGACTTCCGTGCATGAGTGTTTTAAATCCGACCGTGAAGAATTTACGACCGGCATATAAGATCGGCAAGGTCAGAATTACCTGGACCATGGCGAAATTAAACGGAAACATATGATGACTCATCCATTCCGGTAACCAGAGTTTGATGCCCGGAACCATGTGTCCCATCGCTACGTAGAGTAACGGAAGCGCAAATACGGCCGATAAGAGTAAGCGGAATGTCATGTCGTTCATAGCTTTGCGACGACGTTCGGCATCTATATCGACACTGAGTGTTTTATCGATTTCTTTGGCTCCGTAACCGGCCGCACTGACGGCAGCTTTCAATTGGCTGAGTTTCACGGTTGACGGATCATATTCGACGGTGGCTTTATTGGTGGTCAGATTGACACTGGCCAGGCTGACTCCTTGTTGCTTACGCAATGCACGCTCGACAGCGGAACTGCAGGAAGCGCAGGTCATCCCTTCAATTTCCAACGTTACTTTTTGGGTATGAGTGATCTCTTCCAAACCGTAGCCGGCTTTTTCAACAGCGGCTTTGACGGCTTCAAACGGAAGGGTGCGCGATTCGCGCACCGTCACTTTTTCAGTCGTCAAGTTGACATTCGCTTCATCGACGCCGTCTACTTTTTCAAGTCCGCGTTTTACGGCGGCAGCGCAACTGGCACAGGTCATCCCGGTGACTGTATAGGTTTTTTCTTCCATACGAATTACTTCTTTTCCGCTAATTGGTAACCGGCATCTTCAACGGCTGCTTTCAGAACTTCAAACGATACTGAATCGTCTGTATTCACAAGCGCTGTTTTTTCGGCTAACGAGACTTTGACGTCATTGACGCCTTTCACTTCACTGAGTGCCACCGTTACATGATGGACGCAATGTTGACAGGTCATGCCTTCGACTGAATAAGTTGTAAGTTTCATAGTTCTCACCTCGAAAATAGTATATACCCCCCTAGGGTATATTTCAAGTGAAATAACTGTGAAAAAAAGACACCCTTTCAGGTGTCAGTTTCTTTTATAGTTTAGAGGACGATTAGATCTTTGAAGCTAAGTAAGCAGCTGTACGAACCAACTGGTGCGTATAGGAAGCTTCGTTATCATACCAAGCAGCAACTTTGACTAAGCAGATTCCGCCAACGTTGGATACTTTGGTCTGGGTAGCATCAAATAATGAACCGAATGAGATACCGATGACATCGCTTGAAACGATTTCGTCGGTGTTATAACCGAAGGATTCGTTGGAAGCAGCTTTCATCGCAGCATTGACTTCAGCAACCGTAGTTGCTTTTTCGACGATTGCGACTAACTCAGTGATCGAACCGGTGATAACCGGAACACGTTGTGCAGCACCGTCAAGTTTGCCCTTTAATTCAGGAATTACCAAGCCAATGGCTTTAGCAGCACCCGTTGAGTTAGGAACAATGTTGGCAGCAGCAGCACGACCGCGGCGTAAGTCATTCTTGCGGTGCGGAGCGTCTAATGTGTTTTGATCATTGGTATACGCATGGATCGTTGTCATCGAGCCTGTGATGATTTTAAATTCGTCATTCAGTACTTTAGCCATCGGAGCCAAGCAGTTTGTGGTACATGAAGCACCGGATACGATTGTTTCTGTTCCGTCTAATTTGTCATGGTTAACATTGTAGACGATCGTCTCAACGTTACCTGTGGCAGGAGCGGAAATAACGACTTTACGAGCACCGGCTGTGATATGCTTACCAGCGGAAACTTCGTCCGTGAAGAATCCTGTGCATTCGATTACAACATCGACTGCAAGTGCTTTCCAAGGTAATAAGGCTGGGTCTTTTTCAGCATAGACACGGATGTCCTTGCCGTCAACGACGATACCTGTTTCTGTGAAACTGACTTCATGGCCGTCATAACGTCCTTGAGCCGAGTCATACTTGAGTAGGTGAGCTAAGGTTTTTGAATCAGTCAAGTCATTGATCGCTACGATTTCAAATGCCGGGTTACCGAACATGTAGCGGAATGCAAGACGACCGATACGACCAAATCCATTAATAGCAATTTTTACTGTCATCTTAAAAGTCCTCCTTTGTGACTACTCTATTATAGGCATTTTCATCACTATTGTCAATTGTGAAGAGTTTGTCAATGTGTTAAAAAAGGGATCTCTCCCTTATTGACTGTCGTGGATCCACAAAGGTTTGTTGACGGAGTTGAATCCTTCTTTGGCATTCGTTACCCGTGTTCCGAAACATTGATTGAATAACGCTAAATCATTGATTCTCACACTCATATACTCTTGCCAACTGTACACGGCTTTCGGCAGGATGCGCGCAAGGTCTTCGCTCTGGCTCAGATAGAGAATGATGCGGTCTTTACTGTTGCACAGCGTACTCATCATTTTCAGTAAACCGACTGAATCCAAGTAGACCATCTCATCGATCTCAATGTGCGTATCATGGACATAAAATACGCAATACCCCTTGAGAACGCCGCCTTCACGATAGTAGATCACTTTTCCGTCCATCGCTTTGATTTCCGAGATTGCTTTTGTAAAATGAGCTTCGTTCCGTAACATGTAGCCGGTGAAATGTTGAGTGAATTCCCGATAAAGAGCACTCATCTCCGAAACATCGGCTGTATAAGTGATTCCCTGTGCACTTAACAATGGAATCATGGATTTATCCAAACTATATTTACGACGGCGATAGACTTTCTCAAATCCGAACGGTTCATAGATCTCCGGGTTGTATCCCTGTAAGACTGTCACCAGATCGGTCCGTTCGAGGATCTCGATAACACCGTTGAGTAATTTACGCATGAATCCTTTATTACGATAGAGCGGATGTGTAACGACACCGACGATATAACTGATTCGGATCCGTTTTCCCATCAACATCATGTCGTGTTTATGGACCTGCAATGTACTGACGATCATGTCTTCGTCGCGTAAGATCCAACATTGATCTTCCGCATAATAAGCTGAAAAATAGTGGTCGACAGAACCTCCGTCATCTTCGGCGAAAGCATCCTTCCACATACGGTATACGATCGGTTTGTCACTCAGATTAGCTTTCGTTATTTTCATTGCATTCCCTCAATCGGTATTTTTCAATAAAACCGCTTGGCGCCAATGCCATTTTCGCTGCCCGTAGATTTTCAAGACCCATGTCATCTTCGCGGTTGACCAGCGTCGTTTCCAGGTAATGATGATTCAAGAATTCTTTTTCGACGACTTGATATAATCCGCGAATCGTTTCATCCGCTTTTTCGATGTTGATCTGAACCATGCGCGGTGAGGTCAGTGATCCGATCACAAACGCCCGTACTTCGTCATCGATTCGAATCAATCCTCCTTGATAAGGAAGTTTTCCGAACAGATCCAATATATCCATCGCCCCTTGTTTTTCATAGCGGAAATAATCATCCACTGTGTCGGTTTCTTTCCAGTGATACAGAAAGTCTTTCACTTCAGCCAGATTCGCACTTGAGATCTCTTCGTAACGGTAGCGATCTTTATATTCGATCATGAAAGCATTGATGTGATTACGTCGTTTTTGCAGTTTTTTACCGCTGAACGTCCGCAATTTCTCTGCCTCATAGATATAATCGAAAGCATCTCGTTCGCAGACTGACGAACAAGCCGGAAACAGCTTAAGTACTTTTTCCATTTGGTGTTCGGTAAAGCAACTCAGCATAAACGGAACATGCGCTTTCGCAAAGATCTGTTTAGCTTGCGTTATGGCTTCATCGAAGAATTCTTCTCTGCATAACGGCATATAGATGAAGAGTTTACCTTCATGGATTCCCAGTAGTAACAGATAATTGGCTGTGGCACATTTCCATAACGGATATTGATGGCGCCATTGAAACATATTGACGATATTGTGGTTGCTTTCTTCGTATCCGGCTTCTTCAATGAAATGAAGAAGCAGACTACAGTCAGCTTCCGTTACTTGTTCAAAATCTAATTCACTCGCATCCATAAGTTAATTGTCTCTTTCTGTGTATTGCGCGTCGATGACGTCTCCTTGTTGAACCGGAGTCTCGATGTCGTCATCTTGACGGGCATCGTGAAATTCTTCTTGTGCTTGAGTATAGACCGAATCGGCCGCTTTTCTGACGCGACGTAAAAAAACCACCCAATAAACCAATAATACGACGATCAGTATTACTAACAGCGGCCATAGATACATGAACAGGACAACGCCGATCATAACACCGAAGAATATTTTTAACAGTTGCATATTTTTATCACCGTGTTTATTATACCACGCTTGAGAATACGATTAAAACAAAAAGAGTTTTCCAACTCTTTTGCGGAAACCATTTTAAAAGAAATCCCGAATGCCCACACCTAAGCCCTTAGCGAACTTTTCAAGTGCTTTCAATGAGACGTTACGTCGCCCTCTTTCAACATCTGAAATGTAGTTGCGATGTAAACCGCTGCGGAACGCTAATTCTTCTTGTGACATTTCACAACTGATTCTCAACCGTTTGATTCTCTCCCCGAATAGATGTTCGATGTTGGATTCCTGCATCGCAAAACTTGCTTTTGCCTTTACGATACGTTGCACCATTTCTCTGGTGACGCCTTCATCGACCGTTTCGATTTCTTCCTGATTCATGAACTCTTCTTGCTCAGTTTTCATAAACCCCTCCGCCCATAAAAATGGACTCCCATGCTGGATATTTTACAATAATCAGCGTAAATTCACTACCTACTATCGGTGTTGTGCCTATGATTTTTTTGAAGTTGAGTTAAAAAACCAAAATCATCGACCCATTAGTCTAATTCATTCCATTAAGTTTTCTTATATAACTAATTATATACTAATTTCAAGCGTTAAGTTGCGAAAAACAGATAAAATAATCGTCAAACTCTTTCTTTTACGTATTATCCTTCATATCTTCATTATTTGGGGTTTTTTTTGGACAAATAAGGATTCCTTGAACCAAGAAATCCTTATTACTTCATGAATTAACTATTGATTAAAGCGTGATATCTTTGGATTTTGATACTTTCATAAAGATCAACAAGGAGATCACCGTGAATCCGGATAAGATCGTTGCCAAGGCAGCCGCATATCCGTAATTACCGCGCGTCACAAACGTATAGATAGCCAGCGTCAAGGTAACGGTTCGGGTATTGTACAGAATGATGGCCGTCGATAACTCGGTGATGATCGTGACCCAACTCAGGATCGCTCCTGAGATGATACCGTTAGCCATCATCGGAACCGTAACTTTGAAGAAGGCCGAGAGTTTTGAACACCCTAAGCTGATCGCTGCTTCTTCAACGGTCAGCGGAATCTGTTGCAGTGTCGCAACAGACGATCGTATGGTATAAGGCAATCTTCGGATGATCAAGGCTATGACCATGATGGCAGCTGTTCCGGTCAAAGCGAGTGGTTTCTTATTGAATGCCATAACTAAGGCGATACCTACGACGGATCCCGGAATGATGTAAGGAAGCATCGACATCGTATCGATCGCCGTATTCATCGTATTCTTTCTGCGAACGACCAGATAAGCAATAAACACAGCCAAGATGATGACCATCACCAAGGCGAGACCGCCGATGATGAAGGTATTGGGAATCGCTTTACTCATTCTCTTCAATGCGGCTGTGTAACTGTCAAAGGAATAACCGGCTTTGAATAATTTACCGGACGTATTTTGAAAGGATTGATAAGCGATGTAAATCTGCGGCAGAAAGGCAATTCCGACGATCAGATAACTGTACAGATGGATAAACACATTAAATAAGCCTTTGGCTTTTTTCTTTTCGATCGGATGCAACGCATTCATCGTAAAAGCGAAACGGCTGGAAAGAAACTTTTGGAATAAGAAGATCACCGCCGTAATGAGAATCGCGATCACACTGATGGCGGCCGCAAAGTTATAGTTGGTTCCGGTCTCGCCCAAGAACTGAACATAGATCTCGACCGGGAATACCCTGAATCCTTCTCCGATCAACAGCGGTGTGCCGAAATCAGCGAATGCCCGCATAAACACCAAGAGGGCTGCAGCCAAGATCGTCGGCATGCATAATGGGATAACGACTTTGAAGAAACGATTGATGCCGGTACATCCCATGTTGTCTGAAGCTTCAAGCAGTGAATTATCAATGTTTTTAAGGGCTCCCGATACATACAGAAAGACAAGCGGAAACAATTGTAAAGTCAAAACCAAGAGGATACCATTGAATCCATAGATATTGGGAACCGTGATACCGGTGAGATTCTTGATGAAAACAGTNACNATACCGGAGCGTCCCAAGAGTTGGATCCACGCATACGCACCGATAAACGGAGCCGACATGGAACACAGGATGATNAGGATCTGCAGAAACCCTTTGAATTTGATTTCATACATATTATAGAAGTACGCCAACGGGATNCCCAAAATCAAACTGAGTAGCGTCGTCATAACCGTTACGTTGAAACTGTTGATCAGGGTTTGCGAGTAATACTTGAGACTGAAGAACTTAACAAACCATTCAAAACTGAACCCTCCGCTTTCCCCGATGACCGCGCTTTTTAACAGCGAATAGAGGGGAAACAACAAGAATAAAACATACAAGCCGAGAATGACAAGGGACATCAATGTCCATATATCCACAACTTTCTTCTGTTTCATCTTATTCACCTACGCTTAACTCATTATCATTGCGGACGCCTTGCAGGATGTTGCGTGTTCCGTCTTCCGTGAACAAGTTGATTTTTTCTTCTTTGACCGTCAGATAGATTTCGGAACTGACCGGAATGATACTGTCGATCTTCGATTCCTGGATGATCTCTACTTTTTCACCTGAACTCAGGTGTACAAAGTAGTGGGTATTCAACCCCAAGAAAACACTGCTGTCGACAACCGCTTTGATGCCTTCTTTGGTTTCGGTAGAGATGGTGAATTCTTCGGGACGAATGGAAACCGTTACTTTGCGTGATTGTTTTTCTGTTTCCAGAACATTCTTCATTTCAACGCGATAACCGCTTGAAAATTCGACGAAGGTCTTGTTGTTTTCACACACAAGCTTAGCTTCGATCAGATTTGTCCGGCCGATAAATGTCGATACAAACAAATTCGTCGGGCGTTGATAAATATCCTTGGGTGTTCCCAAGTGTTGAATGACACCGTCTTTCATAACCGCAATACGATCACTGACAGCCATGGCTTCTTCCTGGTCATGAGTGACATAAACGGTCGTGATACCGACTCTGTTTTGGATCTCTTTGATGACGCTTCGCATTTCGACACGTAATTTAGCATCAAGATTACTGAGCGGTTCATCCATCAAAAGTACATCGGGCTGGATCACCAATGAGCGTGCCAAAGCGACGCGTTGTTGTTGTCCGCCGGAGAGTTTATCCGGCATGCGATCTTTGTATTGTTCGATCTGCATCAATTCAAGAAATTTCAACGTTTCTCTTTCGCTGTCTTCTTTGGAATATTTTCTGTTTTTCAATCCGAAAGCCACATTCTGTTTAACAGTCAAATGCGGAAATATTGCATAGTTCTGAAAAACCATACCGATATTTCGCTTACTTGGATCGATGGCATTGATTCTTTTGTCATTAAAGAAAAAGTCTCCGCCTTCAATCGTGTTAAATCCGGCAATCATACGTAATAAAGTCGTCTTCCCGCATCCGGATGGACCAAGGAGGGTGAAAAATTCACCCTCCTTGATATCCAGAGAAATGTCCGAGATGACTGTGTTTGTACCATAGCGCTTGATTGCGTTTTTGATTTTTATATTTACACTCATTTTGTCGTACCCTGAATCTTTCTATGTTGTAAACTTATTTCTTGTTAACTTCAGCCCACAATGTCGACCATTTGGCCTGCATCGTTTTCTTGTTGGTTGCAGTATAGGCGATATCTTCAAAAGCGATCTTGATCGATGAGAACGGTTGTAAGAAAGTATTGGTGTTCGGGATCGAAGTATTCGCAGGACGATTGGTCAGACCGCCGATGATTTTTTGACATTCATCGGAATCCAAGAAGTCCATGAATAATTTAGCGTTATCTAAATTTTTAGCTCCGGCAACGATGGCAGAAGCTGACGGCAGCCAAACAGCACCTTCGGACGGATAAACAACACGTAAATTCTTAGCACCTGATTCTAATAACGACACTGACGGATCTTCATAGGTCAAACCGACAACGTATTCGCCGGCACTGACGCCTTTGTAAACAGCTGATGAACCTGAAGTCAATTTACCGTTGAGGTTGACCATCAACGATTTAACGAAATCCCATGCTTTCGCATTGTCATAACCACCTTCAACTAATAAGATATTGGTCAATTGAGCCCAAGCACTTGAGGATGAAGTCGGATCGGCAGAAGCGATTTTACCCTTCAATAATGGGTTCAACAGATCAGCATAACCTTTGATGGTAATTCCCAATGCTTTTTCAAGATCGGTATTTACTAACAGGTTACTTCCTGATAATAAGTAATTCGTGTAGAATCCGGTTTTATTGCGGTAGCCATCCGGAAGTTTCTTGTCGTTTTTTGATGTATATGCTTGGAATAAAGCTTTGTTGTTTTCCCATGTACCCTGATTCATGCCGCCAAACATTACGTCTGATTGCGGATTGGCTTTTTCAGCCGTCAGTTTCGAAACAACTTCACCGGTGCCCATCGATTGCAACTGAATTTCGATGTCATATTTGGTGCCGAAATATTCAAGGATATTGGTAATCTCACTATCGGAATTCGGGGAATAAACGACTAAAGTTCCGCCGCCGACTTTCTTTGTGCTGCAGCCGGTAAATGTAGCTAGCGCCAACAATGTTACCAGTGCGAATTTTAAAATCTTCTTCATGTTTCCTCCTATCGGTTCATAATGTAACCGATTTCATAATTTAATAATACCCCCTTTTTATTGATATGACAATAAATAAACAGATAAAATAAGCAGATAAATTCACCGTTTTTCAGTAAAAAAAGAGGTCTGTCCAACCTCCTTAATTTTCCATGAGCAAAGTAGGCATAATTAGCTTTTCACGTACCCCTGTTGATCCGAAATATAGAATAGATACTCTTTTTTAACATGTCGTAATCTAGGCAATGATAACTTAGTTCTTTACTGTATCAGATTCCGGTTTTGTTATTACCGGCCATAAGCGAGTCTGTTCGATTCCTTCTTCAAACGAAAAATAAGTAGTGAATCCGATATCTTTCTTGATCATACTGATATCCATCCAATTCATCTCATACGGAGTCGATATTTCCGGTCTGAATCCCATTCCGATCGAACATTTATCATCGCATTGCTGCAATATACTCCCCAAATAACTTTTTAACGGACGCGGTTCTCCGCTGCCGACGTAATAACAGGATTCCAACGTATTCTCATCCCCCAAAAGATACAAAGCACGAGCTGCATCACGAATAAACATCAGATCGTAGGGTTCGTTGGATTGATAGACGGTCGGTGTATTTCCTTTTTCAAGTTCATTGAGGACATAACCGACGATATTTGATTGTGTGTCACTGTAAGGTCCGTAAATCCCGCAAAATCGAGCCCACACATAGGGAAGTCCGATTTTTGCGCAAAGCTCGTCGATTTTTAAGTGCGCCGAAAGTTTAGCGATCGCAAATCGTTCTTCATCATTCATACTCTTTTGATCGAGTATCTTGTTGACACGCAACTCTCCGATGGATCCGGGTACAATGAGCTTCGTTATATTGAGTTGTTTCGCAACGACGGCGGCATCCATGGTTGAAGCGATATTGATTTCTTGAAGCCCTGACGCATCGACCTGTTCTTCCGAACGCGACCATGCGAGATGATAAAAAACATCGATGTCGCGATCCGGTATCAAGCGGATCAGTTTACTGAACTCACTCATCTCACAATAAACGCGCCGGACTTTATCCGACAGAAAACGGGTGTCCGATTGCTCATTTCGGAGAATCGCGATCACTTCGACGTTATGTTTTACCAATTCTTTGATCAGCCAACTGCCGATAAATCCATTGGCTCCTGTGACCACTGCTTTCTTCATACTGCGACCTCCTTTTCCGTTATTCTCCAATCCTGTGTTATCACCTGGGAAATACTATTTTCCTGAGTAATTTCAGAGACAGGATATCTGTCACTTCTGATATGCATCCTCGCCTTCACTCTCCTGCAATGAATATTTCATATTCAAAAAAACGTAGGTCAGATGAAAGCTGGTTATGAGTATAATTTATTTTCTATCTATACGCATTATAGACCTCTTCTGTGAAGATACACCCCCCAATGACACAAAAAGAATCAACTATTTGTTGAAAATAATGTTGTTTAGGTGATAATTGCCGCTGATTATACGATATTTCCTCATAAATTCACTCTACTCCGTTTTTTTAACCACCGTTTAATTAATTATTTTCATTGATAATAAGCCCTTATTTAGAGACTAACACATATTGTGGCTTGACTGAATGTCGCTCAAAGTCTATATTAACTATGCAGCGCAGAGATTGGATAATTGCAACTTTTGAATTTCGACTTTTCACATCAATAATAAGAAAAGTTTCAACAGAATTGCAATGATCAAAGAACAACTGATTTTATGTAACTTATCACTCACAGATATCGTTCATCACAACTAGTATCTTTTTATCCCTCTCATACAGGGACCTACATTGGAATAATCGGGTATAACCCGGTTACATAAAAGGAGGATATGATGAAAAGATTTTCTGGAATTTTCTTCGCCTCTCTTTTTTTAGTGTTGAGTTGTATTTTCCCGATTTCCGGAAACGCTATTTATGCAGAAGTAGAGGTCAGCTATGAAGGGCATGTTCAAAATGTCGGCTGGCAATCTGCAGTTTCGGACGGTGAAATTGCCGGCACCGTCGGAAAAGCCTTGCGTTTGGAAGCATTAGAAGTATCCGTAACAAATGGGCCGGAAGGTGCAGACATCCAGTATTCGGCCTTTGTCAGCGGCACAGGCTGGCAAGCGTGGGTCAATGACGGAGCGACCATCGGTACGACCAATAAGGCCAAAGCGATCGAAGCTCTGCGTTTTTCACTGATCGAACTTCCCGGCTATTCAGTTGAATATCAAGTTCATCTTGCTACATTGGGTTGGCAGAGTTGGGTCAGAGACGGTCAGATCGCCGGCTATGAAGGTGCGGGAATCCGCATTGAAGCCGTCAGAATCAGAATCGTCAAGATTTCGAATAACACTGATGTCGGCGTCGAATATGCCAGTCATATCAAGAATATCGGTTGGCAAACACCATCAGTTAATGGCAATGTCTCGGGTACCGAAGGAAAAGCACTGCGGATCGAAGCATTGAAACTGAAATTGGTCAATGCGCCGGCAGGTGCAGATATCCATTATCAGGTCCATGTTGCAAACATCGGTTGGATGAGTTCTGTTGCCAATGATGAGATCGCCGGTACGACCGGCAGAGCATTACAGGTAGAAGCCGTTCGGATTTGGTTAGGCGATATCGTTGGTTATTCAGTTCAGTATCAAGTTCATATCGCTAAACTCGGTTGGTCTGCTTGGGTAAGCGATGGTGCCACTGCAGGTACCGTCAATCGAGCGTTACAACTTGAGGCCATACGTGTAAGAATTGTAAAGAATGATGTTTTAACCGTAACCGTGACGGCTGAAGATGAAGCTGTCAGCGTGGTTAAAGATGAAACTTTGCAGATGATTGCGACAGTAGCCCCGGCTAATGCGAACAACTTCGTTGAATGGAGTGTTGCTCCAGCTGAAGGTTCCGGCGCCGGCGAGGCAACCATTGATGAGGATGGTCTGTTGACCGGAACAGCCAATGGAAACGTAGTCGTTACAGCTACCGCCGATAATGGAATTACAGGTGAAATGACAGTTGCCGTCGTGACCGGTAAACAACCGATCCTATCTGCCATTCATGTCAGTTCCAATAACGAAGATTCTACTAAAGCGATGAATGGCGACATCATTACTCTGACGTTTACGAGTGATGAGCCGGTCACCAAACTTTCAAATTTTAAGATCAACGGCAGTAATCCGGACACGTTCACAAACGTAGGTCTGGTTTATACAGCCACTCATCTGGTCGATTCCGGTGACGCCATCAGCGGCGAACCGATTTCATTCCAGATCAATGTCAAGAATGCGAAAGATGTCTATTCTCCGACGATCGAGACAACATCAGATGCCAGCGCAGTGACGATCATTGCGAAGTATCCGATCATCTCGGCCGTTCATGTTTCATCCAATAATGCGGATCCGACAAAAGCACTGCGCGGCGACATCATTACCTTGACGTTCACGAGTGATGAGCCGGTCACCAAACTTTCCAATTTCAAGATCAACAGCAGTAATCCGGATACCTTCACAAACGTAGGTCTGGTTTATACAGCCACTCATCTGGTCGATTCCGGTGATGCCGTCAGCGGTGAACCGATTTCGTTCCAGATCAATGTCAAAAATACTGCCAATGTCTATTCCAAGACCATCGAAACAAGTTCGGACGAAAGTTCCGTTACCGTAATCGATACATTGCACGTTAGTAATGAGACGCAGTTTCTTGCCGCCGTCGCCAACGTCAATGTCGCTCATATTATTTTAGACAACAATATTATTCTGAGTGCCAATACATCGATCACGCATACAGTCACAATCGACGGACAAGGCTTCTATTTCAGTAAAGCCTTGCTGATCGATGCCGCAAATGTCGAAATCGACGATGTGACAATCAAAACTTCTTTCTTCTATAACGACGGCGGCGATTGGTACTTCGCAGTCATGGTTGGCAACTACACAGGATTCAAACTGACAAACAGTACGATTATCGGTGTTGCCTATCAGGATGCCGTTGGTATCAGTGATAAGACCAGTAATACGATCTCTACTATTACCGTTGAAAATGTCGATTTCTCAACCCTTTGGGCAGGAATTCTGACAGACAGTATGACAACTGTCGTCAACGTCAAAGACAGTTCATTTGATACGTTTAAACATGGCATCTATTTAGCCGGCGATCCGGTACTGCCGAATACGATCACAGGTAATAGTTTCACAGGTTTAGTCGGAACAAATTACCCGGATGCGATCAGTGTCAGTTCCACAACATTACAAACTGTAATCGATGCGCTGAGAGCATCAAACAATTTCAATGAGATCGTTTATCCTGCCGACATCAGAGTAAGAGAAGCAATTGATTAATTGGTTTGAATCAAAACTGAAGAAAAAGGAAAGTTATCCGACTTTCCTTTTTTCGTCTGTTCGAGTAAGAGTTCAATAAGTACTCTTCATCTTATGCATAAAGTCGATAAACATTCGTTTGATTTTTGTTTTCTCATCGGCGTTCAACACAAATTGAATTCCAATTCCAAGTCCGATCACCGCCATCAATCCAGCCACCAGCAACAAGCGAAGCCATGAGTGGATCGGGATGAGCAGAGCCATTGATGAATATACAATGATGAGGATGGTCATGTAACCCAAACTTTTCAGGATCGATGAATAAAACAGGGTTGGTTTTTCGTTGAGACAAAAAGAAGCATAGAGCGGTACAAATATCAGACACCGAAAGATCTCCAAGAAACTGGATACACCGGCGATCGCATAAAGACCAATGTCGGTTGTTTTGATCAAGATATAAACAAGAACGATATTCACTAAACCAACGATAAAAATGGCAATGGATGGCCATTTGAGTTTATTGGTGATCGTAAAAATATACATCAGAGGCATAATACTGAAACTGGCGATCATGCTGATCATGGTCAAGATCGCAAGTACCGTCAATTGCTGATTCGCAACTGTCGGGATCCACAGACTGAAAAAAACAGATGAAAGTGCAATAAATCCGGCGATCGGAATCCCGATCAGAATGGATGTAAACTTAAGGGTATAAAGCAATTCATTGATAAAATTATCGCGGTTGGCTTTCGCAAATAAAATCGTCAGGTAGGGATTGAATGCTGTTGGAACAACCGCAATGAGTGCCTGCAATGCCATCGGAGCTGTTTTAGCGACGGCCAGTGTTCCTGAAGCCGATGCCCCTAACATGATATTGGCAATCAGTAGATCAAGTCCGGTCAACAATACTGCACTCAGTTGATTGAATGAATTCCAAATACCCGAGTTGAACAATTCACGTACGATCGTTAACTTAACTCGTTTATAAGAGATTCGTAATGCAGGCATGATCTTTTTACCTATAAAATAATTCATCGAACCTTGGATCAAGATCACCACGAGTGCTGACAATCCGATATAAAAAACCTTCGGCTTAAAAAATCTGAAGGCCACGAAGATCACGGTCATGCGTGCGATCGATCCCAAAATACTGATGATGCTGTTTACGTCTAATCGATTCATACTAAAGGCAGCCACTGAGAAAGTGGTTGTGGATACATTGATCACAAATGTCAGAAACATGATGCCGAAAAGCAACCGAACATCAAAGAATACAG
>JGI24146J20443_1000585_pt1 | contig 27304 bp, 28 predicted proteins | sample BarGraIncub1131A_FD_20443 | JGI IMG/M metagenome (IMG submission 20443) | reverse complement strand
CAAAAATAAAAAATCAAGTCGACACGCATTAAAAATAGCTGCATAATCATTATCAATAAGGGTTTCAGAGAAAAGTTATTGAATTTAAGTAGACACTCATGTAATTAGTTAATTGGTTAATTAGTTAATTGGTTAGTTAGTTAATTAGTTAGTTAGTTAGTTAGTTAGTTAGTTAGTTAGTTAGTTAGTTAGTTAGTTAGTTAGTTAGTTAGTTAGTTAGTGAATTAAATATTCACAATAACCAATCTGACTACAAATTAATACAGATTATAGAATTTTGAATTAAGATAAAAGAAACACGGAACATGAAACCAATTAACCAATCAACCAATTAACCAATCAACCATTCAACCAATCAACCAATCAACCATTCAACCAATCAACCTCCCGATAACTATCGGGACAACCAATCAACTATCTTATGAAAGCACTTGTAAAATTACGCCCTGAAAAAGGAATCTGGATGGAAGATATTCCTATGCCGCATGTGGGAATCAATGATGTATTGATACAAATCAAAAAGACAGCCATTTGCGGTACCGATTTGCATATTTACAAATGGGATGAATGGTCGCAACGTACCATAAAGACCCCAATGACCATTGGACATGAATATGTGGGTATTGTGGTTGATAAAGGACATGGTGTCAGAAACATTCGTATCGGTGACAGAGTGACCGGTGAAGGACATATTGCCTGCGGCCATTGCAGGAATTGCCGCCGGGGAAAACTCCATATATGTGAGAATTCGATAGGAGTAGGAGTGAACAGGGACGGGGCATTTGCCGAATATCTTTCTCTTCCTTCCGAAAATGTAGTCCATTTGGATGAACGCATTCCGGATGAAATTGCATCTATCATGGATCCTTTTGGAAATGCGACACATACAGCCTTGTCTTTCCCCATGATTGGAGAAGATGTTCTCATTACCGGTGCCGGATTAATTGGAATAATGGCAACTGCTATCTGTAAATTCGCAGGAGCAAGGAATATAGTTGTGAGCGATCTGAGTGATTACCGGCTGGATATTGCCAAAAAAATGGGGGCTACCATGACTATTAATCCGGCTAAGGGCGAAAGCATTGAAAATGCAGTGAAAAATTTGCACATGCATGGTTTTGATATCGGACTTGAAATGTCAGGTTCGCCCATTGCATTTGAAAATATGATTGAAAACATGTATAACGGATCCAAAATTGCGCTATTGGGAATATTGCCAAATACAACAACCGTACAATGGGATAAAATAATTTTTAAAGCCCTTACCCTGAAGGGAATCTATGGTCGCGAAATGTGGGAAACCTGGTATCAGATGGAACAAATGCTGATTACAGGTATTGACCTGACACCTGTCATTACTCACCGGTTTAAAATTGATGACTTTCAAAAAGGGTTTGATGTCATGGAGAGTGCACAATGTGGCAAAGTAATTTTGAACTGGAGTTAATTATATATCAACATCATTTGAACCAATTGATTTGAATATTTTAAAGAATCATTTTTCAACTGACTATTTTTATATTGAATGTGCCGGTATTAATGGCTCCCATTACCCTTATCCACATGGCTAAATACATTTCAGTGGCTCTGGCAGATGTGATATCCCCCAGGTCAATGATGTTATTTTCAGACCAACCAAAGGATACCAGTATTTCTTTTACTTCTGCTTTAGCGGTTGCATCATTTCCACAAATAAAAGTAGTGTGATCACCCTTGTTAAGTAGCCCCGGATTAACCATTAATCCGCACCACATGGTATTTAATGCCTTCACAACTTTGGATTCAGGAAAAGTTTTCTGAATCTCTTCTCCCAATGAATTTGTATTTGAAATAGTGAGGGATGGCGGCATTCCTTTTGAGAAGTCGAGCGGATTGGCAATGTCAATAATTATTTTATTTTTCAGATTATTTTCGCCGGCCATTTTAAGTGCATCAATGGAACCCAATCCCTTGGTGCAATTAAAAATAATTTTTCCATACGCTGCAGCATCCGCAAATGTTCCGGCACTTGCTTTCCCGTTGTGCTTTTTTGTGAAAGCTAAAGCTTTTTCGTTATTCAATGTCCTTGATCCCATCGCTATTGTATGTCCAAGTTCGATTAATTTTGAACCGATTGTTTCTCCGACATTCCCGGTTCCCAAAACTGCTATTTTACTCATTTTTATGGTGGTTTTTAGATAACACACAGCAAGCCATTTTTATCAATAGATCTACTTTTAAGATACTAAAAAAACATTTTTATATACAAATACAAATGTTTAAATTATGACCAATACAATGGATGCTGTTTGAATTCCTAGTGTTGATTGTTTTATAAAGTGAGTGGCGAATTATTCATTTAACCACTCACTTTTTTATTATCAGTTCGATGAATTAATGTTGATTATAAGCGTTTTTCAATTGCTTTATATCAATTTTTACCATTTGCATCATGGCTTTCATCACTCTGCCGGCTTTTACCGGATCAGGGTCATTCATTAAGTCCATTAAAATTGTAGGTATGATTTGCCACGTAACACCATATTTATCTTTAAGCCATCCGCATTGCATTTCTTCACCACCTGTAGAAAGTTTATCCCAGAATTCATCCACTTCCCGCTGCGTTTTACAATTCACGAAGTATGATATGGCAGGAGTGAAGCTAAATTGCATTTCAATGGCACTATCCATGGCCATGAATTTTTGACCGTTCAGTTTAAATTCACCATGAACAACTTTGCCAGTTTGACCCTGATCCGATTCACTGTAACGCATAATGCTGATGATTCGTGAATTTTTGAAAGTTGACGTGTAAAAATGTATGGCCTCTTCTGCCATTCCCTGATATTTTCCTGAAAACATTAAAAATGGAGTAATTTTATTCGTATCCGTTCCAAGTATTAATTGCCAGGAAACACCGAATTTGTCTTGAATCCATCCATATCGTTCACTGAATGGATATTTATCCAGTTCCATCATTACTAGTCCACCATCGGATAGCCTGTCCCAAAGTTTTTTAATTTCCGGCAGCGTTTTGCAGGTAACATAAAATGAATTGGAAGCTGTAAAAGTGTATTCTGAACCCGCGTTAAGTGCATAAAATGGATGACCTTCCAGTTTGAATGTTGCTGACATTACACTGCCTTTCTCACCCGGACCTGCATCACCATAATGAGTAACATTTAATACTTTTGAATTTTTAAAAATTGAAATATAAAAATTCATAGCTTGTTCTGCATTCCCGTTAAACCAGAGGAAAGGAATGATCTTTTCATCAACAGGATTGATTCTACCCTGTTTATTTCGTTCGGTCTTTGTTCTGATTCTTGAACTTGTTCTTGTTTTATGAATTGTTGCCATAATTGTAATTTTTAAAATTGAACATAATTTACGTAATTGTTACTGTCAAAAAAAACTGCATATTGAATTTCATTCAACTGCAATCAAAATATTAATCCTTTATAGTATCATAGTAAAGTAATAAGTTACCCGATTTAATTTTTTTGGTTTTGAGTAATTTGAAATGCAAGGTTTTATTTATTGTCGAAAATAATTGTTTCCCCTGACCAATTGCAACCGGATTTATCATAATCCGGTACTCATCAATCAGGTCCATTTCCCGTAACGAGGATGCCAGTGAACCACTTCCAAAAAGAAATATATCTTTCCCCGGACTGTTTTTGATTGATCTTAATTCATTTTCAATATTTTCACTTATCAACCTTGTATTTTCCCATGCTGCCTTTTCCAACGTTCTTGAAATGGCTATTTTAGAAATGGTATTCATTTTATAGGCTACAATTGGATCATCGGTTGTTGCTGATAATGTGGGTCAATAACCAGCCATTAATTCATACGTAATTCGACCAAATAAGAGAATTCCGGCTGAATCGAGTTGATATGGCAAATTCATTAAATTCATTGTCCACATTATGCCATTCAATGATGTGGTTTAATCCTTCGAAAAAACCATCCAGGGTAACCATATTGAACATAATTATTTTTCTCATCCACCCAAATCACATTTAATTTGAAATATTAATATCCTACATCCAGGTATTCTTTTAATCGTACCTGAATAAAATTGATCCATCCTTCTGTCCAGCTTTCGCGGGTGAAATCAGGGTTGTCCTGTGGAAAACTTTCAATACCAAGTGTTGTAAGTTTTAATTTAGTCAGATTGTTTTCTTTGGACAGTTCAAATGAAACATTTGATTCTCCCGGGTAACCACCGAATTTCCAATTGTATGTAATTCTTTTTTCAGTGATGACATCGGTTACTTTCCATAAATGCTGGTAATCGATCCCGTTTGACTGAACATTGAATTCGGTTTCAAAGCCCACTTCAGGTTTAAATGAATTCATGGTTTCAAAATACCATTTCTTCATTTGGTTTTCATTGGTGATAGCATTCCACACCTTATAGATTGTTGCATTAAACGTCTGCTCGATGACGACAGGATTAAACCCGATCAGGTGTGGAGAATTTACCGGAACTGAATTAAAGTACATATCCACTGCTTTTGGATCAGCGAAAAAATGCCTGCCTGAAATAATTTTACCGTTTTCAAACTTCCATAATACACTCATATCATGTTCTATGTTAATACCATCCTCCCGGTTGGTTTTAATATGTTGACATTCTATCAGATAATTGTCATTGGATGCAACAATCAGTTTATCAATGGTTGGTTTTGAATCAATCATAATACTTCCCATTTTATCAAAAAATACAATTACTTCATCAATGCCGTTTTTTGTACCGGCCAGCTTATGTTGTCCCAAAAAGTACCACGTTATGTTTTCATCCATAACTTGCCTTATCCCTTCTTTATCTCTTTTAAGATAAGCTTCGAAGAATGCATCAACCAACTCTTGTTTTGATTTTTCCATTTTTTATTGTTGTTATTATCCGGAATTCGGGTTATAAAAGTATTCCTTGATAAATTTCATTTTAATGCAAATATATAATGTGTTTCGCCTTCAAATTGTTTAAAATCAGGTGTACTCTTTTTGTCATGGCAGACATTATGATATTAATTTTGATCAGAAATGTTAATCAGTAGGTCTTTATAGGGATAATATCTATGTTGGATTGAATTTTTTAAATAGATCAGGTCATTTGATTTTACAAAACTCATCACTTCTATCAATTCAACTTATTTTCAAAAGGCTGTTTGATGCATTAAATTTGGTATTAACAACGTTCTTATATCTGTTGATTTGAGTAACACGAAATTAAACGCTGTCTTTCGAACGATATTTATACCGGATATGTTACCAGATAATTACAACCACTTCCAACGGCAATTGCCGTTGGTTTTATATGGATTGTTATGATTGATTGCAAAAAAGATTATTTAAATACTTCCAGAACAATTTTACCTCTTGCTTTGCCGGATTGGCTATAGTTTTGAGCCTGCTTTACATCTTCTAACCTGAATACTTTATCAACAACCGGATGGAGCTGCCCCATTTCAATTAACGATCTGAGTTCATTCAGAATATGGGCATTTGGTCCTACCGATGCATATTCGCACCTTACTCCAAACGAATTGGCCATCTCCTGATTTGGCTTACTGGCTATTGATACAAGAATTCCTCCTCTTTTCAGGACTTTAAATGCTTTTTCCTGATGAACACCTCCAACTGTATCCAGCACTACATCAATATCCCTGAGCCGTTCACTGAAATCCTGACTGCTATAATCAATTACTTCATTGGCTCCAAGATTTTTTACAAAATCAAGGTTTACGTTAGAGGTTGTTCCAATTACAAAACACCCTCTGTTTTTCGCAATTTGTATTGCCATGGATCCAACTCCACCTGAAGCTCCAAGTATTAAAACCCGTTGGCCCTTTTGAATTTTAGCCTTATTTATCAATGTTTCCCACGCAGTAGTACCTGCTACCGGAATAGTGGCTGCTTCGTCATATGTAATTGTTTTAGGCATGAGTGCAACTTCACTGGCTTTTACGTCAATAAATTCTGCATAGGATCCATCCCTGTCAGAGGAAGGTCTGCCATAAACATCATCACCAACTTTAAACCCCTTGACTGAACTTCCTACTTTTTCGACTGTTCCCGAGAAATCCTGACCCATTGTGAAGGGCAATGAATGCATATGCATTTCTTTATAATAACCTTCGCGTTCTTTCCAATCTACCGGATTAACCGCTGCAGCATGAATTTTAATCAATAACTCATCTGAAGCAATCTGAGGAACCGGCATTTCTTCGATTCGAAGAACATCTGCGTTTCCATATTCATGAATTCTTACTGTTTTCATAATTCTTATTGTTTTTGATTTGTAAATAAATGACAGGGACTTTTTAATCGTCCCATACTTTTTTTAATTCAATTACTATAATCAGAATGAAAATCAGCCTGAAACACCCATTCGTATTCTCAAATGTATTAACTTACATTCTCTATAAACTTTGAAGAAACCCTCATGGGATATATTTCGTAGCTATTTAATCCGTTAGCCGGATCATTTGCGATTAATGTTTCAAGTTGCATTTCATCATCAACTCCAATAACTGCAATACCAAATCCTCCTTTCGGGTCTAAAACAGGTCCAAGAACAAGTACAATTCCATTTTCTACATAGGGTTTCCAATAACTCACATGATGTTGTATGACTAACCTTTCATCGTTAGTCATATCGATGGTAAATGAAGCTCTTGGTGGATTTAATTTCAAAAAGAAATGTTGTTTTGCCATGATATCAGTATTGATAAGTGATTAAACAGTCAACATGAAAACTTGTTTGGATAAATGCCATTCGTTATGAGATGTTTAGGAATAATTAGTACAAAATAATGTATTGAACAAACTTTAAAAATCCTCAACTGGTATTCATTATAAGTAGGTTAACCTCCTGTTTTGTTCGTTATAATCATTGGTCAGTTGACCGGATTGTTTTGAAGATTAGTCCGCTGCACCACCCGCCAATAATCAAAAGAAATCCGATTGTAACTCCGAAAATAAGGCGATACCAGGCACCAATCCACATAGCAAGCTGACCCGCAAAAACGGATAGCTTCTATGTTGGTAGTCATATATTTTTGAATATATTTACCTAATGAAGAATTCTTTTGATGTGTCAGGCTGGAGAACTGTATAAGCAGGTAGGATATGGTAAGTGAAGGCATTACAAAAAGCATCAGAAACCAAAACCAGTTATGTTGCCATGACAGGTATGTTGTGAAAAATCCTGATGAAATATCCACTAATAACTTAAGGGGATGTATTTGGTGATATAGATTTTTCTCGTTGAATGTCATTTTGATGCATAAAACAGACTTTGATCTAAAACGCAAACCGTTTATATGTTTTCAATTAACAACAAATTGAAATGTAAAGTATAGATAAATGAATCTTACTGTTATTATTCTTTCCATTCTACCGAAACGATTATTTCGTTTCTGCGTCCAAAAATTTGATAAGGGGGATTGTAACCCAAATAACGATAATGGCCTAATGTTTTAATTCCTTTTTTGGACAACAGATCTTTTAGTTTTTCTTTATAGAACTTCAATTCTTTATCATTGGCATAGCCACCAAATCGAATGACTGCTACATATTCATCCTGAGACATTACTATCCTGATATTTGAATCTTTTGGTTTGGGTAAATTGGTTTTGTTATAAATTGAAGGCATAACAAAACTCATGGTAGATACAGAATCATTCACATCCATATGTACAGGTGATGTCATCGAAATCTGTGCATTCGCTTCATTACCACCAAAAATATATCCTGCCAGTTTTCGAAACCCCGGGTAGGACAGTTCTTTGTAAGTCTTTGCATCCGATTCTATAGTGGCAAATGTGGATGCCGGATAAAAACGTATTTCAAAATCTTTATCCTTTTGAATCAGGTTGTATTTTTGTTGTTCAGTTCGGTTTGTTGCCATGATCATATATGATTGAAATATTAAGAATAAACAAAAAAACAGAAACAGGATAATTTTTAGCACTTTCATCTTTTTTATTATTTGCCTTGTATTTAAATAACAATCTTAATAGTGATTTTACCCTGACAGATACATTTCATTTTCAGTTACTTTGCATTTAAAATATGACTGGAAATATACAGAGTTTCCAATCATGAAACAATTTGTAATTTCATTAGTTCATCATACTTTCACCGGAACATAAATATTAGCAACAATGCCTGATTCAAACTGAGTTGAGCTTACAAGTCTGAGATCAACAGGTAAGGAAGTGGTTGAAAATAATGGTAGTCCTGTCCCTAAAATGACAGGATGAATCATCAACCTGTATTCATCTATGAGTCCTGATTTTACAAGGCTTTGTGCAAAGCCTGCTCCGCCGTGGGCCAGGATATAACCGCCATTCTGTTGTTTCAGACGCGATATTTCTTCTTCCAGGGTTCCGGTTGCCACTGTAGCATGCGTCCAGGTGGATGCATGAAGTGATACAGTGTCGGAGGTATTGAATAACCCTTCTGAATTAATCTTTGCATCTTTAAATGCATTTGTGGTCAGTTCTTCACTGGTGGGTTCCACAAATCCTTTTTTTGTAAATACCACTTTTGGTATCTCGTTCATGGGAGCTGCCAGTAATTCGGATGAAAATGGCCAATAGGATGCCATATCGTGAAACGTCCTGCTACCCATGATATGCACACCGGCCAGCCACAATGAGTCTTCAACCCATTCAATGGCTTTATCGTCCATGCTTCGGAATATCCAGTTTACCTCACCGTTTGGTCCACCTACAAAACCGTCAACTGAGACAGACATCTTCAATATTAACTTTCTCATGACCGGTATTTTTTATAATTGAAACTAATTCTAACCTATTTAGATATTTAACGTGTTACTTGTATGAAAGTTCAACAGGAAAAATATTCAATAGAATGATGAATGAAAAGAAGATGATTTGAAGCCTTCAATTCTTAGACTTGTTTTTGATATTGTTGTATTCTAACTGGCATTCTAAAAGGTTAACAGATAATTTAATAAGTTCCCGGGCACTCATTTTATTCTATTTAGTATTTATTTAATTTGGTTTCAAAAAAATGTTCAAACTAAATAATGCCGGCTTCACTTATTGTCATTTTCAAACAATAAGTGAAGCCGGCACCATTAAATGAAGTATTTTTAATCTTCTTTTAAAAACAAAGGAACTTTCCTGTACTTTGTTCCCTGTTCATAGGCATAGGCTATTTCAAGCAATACAGGTTCACTCCATGCTCGACCGAAAAAGGAAATGCCAACAGGCAATTCATCAATAAATCCCATAGGTACTGTTATGTCCGGATAACCTGCCTGTGCTGAGGGGGAGGAGGTGCCGATCTGAAAACTGTCTCCATTGGTCATATCTGTTTTCCATGCCGGACTACCTGTTGGTGCAATGATAGCATCCAGCTTGTATTCATCCATAACTTTGTCAATTCCAAGTTCCCGGCTACCTTTCAAAAGGCTGTCCAGTGCCTGCATGTATTCTTTGCTTTCGAGATCACCCATTAGGCTTGCCTGATCCAGGTAATGCTGGTTAAAATAACGCAACTCTATCGAATCGGCTTTATTAAAAGCAATCAGGTCATCTATGCTTTTAATTCTCGCATTCGGACCAAGTGAACGAAAGTATTTGTTTAATCCGTCCTTGTATTCATAAAGCATGATTTCATTTTCGTATTTATCTACTTTTGAATTGGTAATCTCAGAAACTTCAATTATTTCAACACCCTGACTTTTTAAATAGGTTACAGCCCTGTTCATCAATGTATCCACTTTGTAGTTGATTCCGTAAGGTGCTTTAAACAGCCCGATCCGCTTGCCTTTTAAGCCATCTTTCTTTAAAAACTGCGTGTAATCCGTATAAACATGACCCGGACTGGCCAGTGTTTTCGCATCGACAGGATCTACACCCACCAAAGTGCCCAGGCAAATAGCAACATCCCGTACCGTCCGTCCCATTGGGCCCGGTGTGTCTTGCGTGGAGGAAATGGGGATAACACCTCCGCGGCTAATGAGTCCTACGGTCGGTTTAATGCCCACTATGCCGTTTGTTTGAGATGGACAGACAATGGAGCCATCCGTTTCAGTTCCTATGGCAATTGGCGTCAGATTGGCTGAAACCGCTACGGCAGATCCTGAACTTGAACCACACGGATTTCGGCTTAACACATACGGATTCTTTGTCTGGCCACCCAGCCCGCTCCATCCACTGGTAGATAGCTTCCCCCTGAAATTAGCCCACTCGCTTAAATTGGATTTTCCAATGATGATTGCACCTGCAGCCCGTAATTGTTTTGCCACATAACTATCTTTCAACGGGTATGAATTCATCAATGCCCTCGATCCTGCTGTACAGGGCATCTTATCGTGCGTATCGATATTGTCTTTCAGTACAACCGGAATTCCAAATAGTGGTCCATGTACTTTCTTCGATTGCTTCATTTCCTGATCCAGGGCAGTTGCAATGGCCATAGCATCCGGATTGACCTGTATGATCGAATGTAATTCCGGTCCGTTTTTATCAATCTGATCTATCCTGTTCAGGTAAGCCTGTACTACTTCTTTAATGGTAAACGTGCCATCCTTGTATCCCTGACCGATTTGAGTAATGTCCATTTCCAGAAAACGGAAATCGTCATTTCCTTTTACAGATGTTTGTCCTGAAACATGCTGAACAGTCAGTTGCATTAAAAGAAGAAAAATAATGGCTTTCATTGATTGGAAAAATGAATGGTGTTTCATGGTACTTACTATTGATTTATTTCTTTTTTCTTGTTAATCACTAAAATCCATTGAACCGTATTATGATAACGAAGATTAGCAGGGCATTTTTTCGCTTCAAATATACAGACTATAATTAACATAAACAATATTATATTCACTTTTTTGTTCTTACCTGAATGATACGGAATCAATATAAAAAGCGCAATTCCGGTAAAAACCGGAATCACGCTTTATATAAAGAATCAAAACCTGTTTATTGTTTCTTATTCAGGATCAGGTATTGGAAAGTTTGCAGGTTTGATTGGGCATACCTGTTCATTTGTTCCACCCGTTTACTATCTTTGGATGCATAATTTTTGGTGTCTTTGTTTTGATAGTTGTAAAGACCCTTTGAGTTGTCGTTTTTTACCACCAGTAACCAATTGCGGTCAATCACACCGTATTTGTCATCGGCATTAAAAAAAATATAAGGTCTGCTTTCTTTCAATAGGTCAATCCCCAGGGTGTTATTTGCGTATGGTAAGTTTAAAAGGCCCATAATAGTTGGGAAAATATCAATTTGTCCTGCCATACAGTCCAGTGTTTCAGGCTTTTTAATAATGTCAGGAGCATAAAATAAGAGTGGTGTATGATTATAATCCAACGAAATGTCATAGGTATTGTCCATGGGCGATCCATGATCGGCAACAAATACAAACAACGTGTTTTTAAACCACTTTTGTTTCGAACATAGTGTTATCAGTTTGTGAAGGGAATAATCGGCATATTCGGTGATTTGTTTTTTGAGTTCCTTGTTTCTTGGCTTGAAATAATCGGGTACATAATAAGGTCCGTGGTCGCTGGCGGTCATAAAAGTAGCAACGAATGGTTTGTTTCGCTGACTCATGCTGTTCAATACGGGTATGGAATATTCAAATAAATAATCATCCGGAACGCCCAGGGTAGTTTTTATTTTACCGGCAGGATAGTTCGATTGTGAAATGACCTGTTCACAGTCATTAGCACGTAGAAAACCTTCCACATTGTCGAATTGACCATCATGAGTAGTAAAGTAAGCCGTCGAATATCCGTTGGTTTTCAGGGTACTGAAAAGTCCGTGGTATTTCAAAATCGAACTTTCTTTCATGGGGTGCTGCCTGAATAAACCAGGCATTGAAAAGATGGTACTGAAAATGCCATTAAATGTATGAATTCCGGCAGTATACGTATTGGTGAAGTAGTAACCCTGATGGGAAATGCTGTCCAGAAAAGGAGTAAGGTGATTGGTATTCCCGTGACGTTCCATTTTTGCGGCACTCATGCTTTCCATTATAACTAATACGACATTGTACTTATTGGGTATTGTATTGTTGCAGTTTTTAATCCTTTGTATGGGAAAATTTTTATCGGGGTGCCGGATATTCAGGTACTGTTGGACATTGGCTACTGCCTGGCTGTCATTCAATAAATTTACAGTTTTATTTCTTGTTTCCTGACTGTCCAGGTAACTCCTGATCAGTGTAAAGTTGGGGTTTAATCCCAGCTGGTTCAAAAAAGGATTGTTTGAAAAATAAGCGGTACCTACCCGTATAGGTGATTTTTTTTCTATTCGTCCGCGGATACCTAAAAAAATAAGTCCAAAACAAAGGATATACATTCCGGTTTTAGGAAACCATGTCAATGAAGAGGTTTCGCGGGTTTCTGAAAAGATATTTTTGATTGCTTTTAAGAAAATATAGGTTATGAACACAGACGGAACCATAATTATCCAGTAACGGGGTTCTTCCACAATCATTTTAAATACAAATGCCGGATGATCCAGCCACTCGAAACCTGTAATGGTGAAACGTGAAAAAAACTGTTTGAAATACGGAATGTCAATGGCGCAGACCATGAATGCCAGGGTAAAAAGGAAATAAATAATGCTGTATAGTATTTTATTTACTTTTGGATATTTTTTAGTGGAAAATGAAAGGAATGCAAGTATCAAATACGGGATAAAGAGAATATAACCCGAAATCACAATGTCAAAACGCAGACCCATGATGAACGAAAATACAATATCATTAGTTGAAACTCCCTGATCTATTCTGTCCAGTTCGGAAAGAAACAGTATGAACCTGAAAATTGAAAAAATAAGAAGGGAAGTAAGGTATACCTTGAAAAATTGACGGATAACCAGCGGAATGTCTTGGATTCTTTTTAATAGTTGATTAAAAAACAGCATATATTCTTGAATTGATTTCGGGTGCAAAGGTAAGCTTCAATTCAGATTTATAAATTAATTTTTTAATAATATTTTAATATTAATGTAATATTGTACCTGGCATTCCTTCCTTAAAAAATTGAAACAACACAAGGATAATTTTTCTTGTAATAGAAAAAAACAATAAGTTTAAAGGTGAATGAACCATATAATATTCAAAGGTTAAGCTTTAATTCTTGTATTCAAGGAATGAAAATATTAAACGTTGCCCCGGACGTCTTACATTAACATTCCCTGTTTTAAAATATACTCGCTTGAATTTATTTTTCCATGGCTGCTTTTTTCATTTCAGTAGGCATCTTTTCAATCGCATATCGCAATGCTGTCCGGGGCATGATAGATTTATGGATCAAAATATACTCAAATACTTCCTGTTGATGCTTTTGACAGGCTACTTTCAACATCCAACCATATCCCTTTTGAACTAAATCATCCTGGTCGGTCAACAACATATCTGCAATTTCGAATACATCTTTCAGAAACATCCCTTTTTTAGCAGGTATTATCAATGATACAGCTGAAGCCCGTCGCATCCATCTGTTTTCCGATTTCGTCATTTCTTTTAACCGGGATAAATACTCCGGATACATTTCAATAAATTCTCCCACCGTGTGATTGCAAAATGTATCGCAGGATGCCCAATTGGTTACATAACTACGAATCCATTTTTCAAAAACTTCAAAATCAGCTGGCTGAAATTCTTTATGTACCGAATACGACCAGTTACAGGCAATAAATGACTCTTCCAGGTTATTCGACTGCCATAGTTCATCACAATAAGTGAATACTTCTTCTTTGGATTTGTTTTTAATTGATTTGAAAAAGTCTTTACTGATTTTAATTACAGTGGCTGATTTCACCCCATAACTGACAATTTCTTCTTTAAAAAAATTACGGCTTGATTCAAGTGTCCTTTGATCGCTGTTCTTAATAAGTTCCTTGCGAATTTCTAACATGATTGTATCCATATGAACCTAAATTTAAGTGTTTTTTACTCATTTTACCTGTATAAATCGAACCTGTCAAACCACCAAAATGAAGTGGTTTTATTATGCCACAAAGTCAATTACCAATATTGTTACAGAACCTGTACTCCACTTGTAATGTAATTTAATGATCTGAAATGTATTGTATCAGTTGATTATTGAAATTTTAAAAGCATCCGGCTTCTATATGCAGAAACACCTGTTATTTTTAATCAATCTACCGGTGGGCTTGTTAATTCAGATGCTACCTGAATGCCGGTTGCTAATTCAGGAAGGATACCTAACCGGATATAAATCGGGCGGATACTTTTCCTGATAACAGGAAGTTTTCGCATAAAAACCAGTGCGCCAAGTATACAGGCTACGCCACCAATTAAAAGGGTATTCGGAGCGCCCACTTTACTGGCAAGAGCACCTGCCAGCAGGCTTCCAAAAGGAGCTGTTCCCATAAATGCCATGGTATAAAAACTCATCACCCTTCCACGTTTATCATCATCCACAATGGTTTGCAGGATAGTATTGCTCGCAGTCATTTGCATCAGCATACCGAATCCGGTAAACAGCAATAAAAACATCGACAGTATAAAATTTGTGGATAGTGAAAACAGGATAAGCCCCAACCCAAATATAGCTGCGAACCAGGGTATAAATTTTTCCAGACCTGCAGCACTTCTTCTGGAAGCCATATATACAGCCCCGATTAATGCACCGATACCGGTAGCTCCCATTAAAAACCCGAAAGTATGCGAACCTCCTTGCAGGATGGTCTTTGCAAATACCGGCATAAGCACCGTGTAGGGCATTCCCATCAAACTCACCAGTGCCAGCAAAAGTATGATATACCGGATGGGAATAAATCCAAAGGTGTATGAAAAACCTTCTTTGAATTTCTGGAATGCATTTGTGTCCTGAACCTCTATTTTACGGGGGGTCATCTTCATCATAAGCAGGAAGCCAATCACAAATATATAACTCACGGCATTCAACAGAAAACACATTCCTTCACCGGTAAGCGAAATTAATACCCCTGCAATGGAGGGCCCGATCAACCGGGCACTGTTTACCATGGATGAGTTTAATGCAATGGCATTTCCCAGGTCTTCTTTTTTCTCAATCATATCCACCACAAACGACTGTCGAGCAGGCATGTCAAAGGCATTGATGATACCCAGAACCACACTTAAAATGGCTATGTGCCAAACGCTTATGGACTTTTCATAAAAAAGAAGTGCCAGTACCATCGCCTGTATCAACGCCAGTATTTGGGTAATTACCAATATTTTATGACGGTTCCAACGGTCAATCAAAACCCCGGCAAAAGGGGACATTATGAAAGTTGGTATCTGACCTGCAAATCCTACCAATCCGAGCAGAAAAACAGAACCTGTCAGCCTGTAAACCAACCAGGGTACTGTAATTCGTTGTATCCACGTGCCAATCAGCGAAATGCTCTGCCCGTAAAAAAACAGGCGGTAATTCCGGTAACGAAGTGATCGTACAATGTTTTTTAGTCCCAAAAGGTTGACTATTCTATTTTTGAATGATTCCTGTTCCATGATCCTTTAAACGTCCTGCCTGGTTATAAATTATAAAATAGTCATGGTGAATCATGAATTATTGTCACTTACCAAATGGAAAGAATCAATCCGGCTATGGTATAAAACACCACATAAAATCCGGCATCAATCAGAAACAACCTGAACGACCTGCCAACAAATAAATAGGTGACTCCAATGCTGGTTGACACCCAGGCTATACTGACGGTTAAACCATACAACATCCCACAGATTGCAGTTGACTGGTGTCCGATAAGTAATGACAGTGCAATCACTGCAACTACATGTGAAATGCCGGCAAGTCCGAATAACTTGCCTGGTTTCCCCCTGTTTTCGGAATTATATTCGGATTTGGAATCTTCCTTCCAGGCTTTGTTGAATAACACCGAATGCCAGAAGGCTCCAAGCATAAACGAGAATACGGTAAGCACGGCTACTGCCAGCCAGTTGATTTCAGAAAATGAAGTACATAAATTCATAAACAGTTTGTTTTTGTATTAAAATTAAAAATCACCCAATGACCTCAAGCCATTGGATGATTTATTGAAATATTCTTTTTATTTTCCTAAATTCCTGTTTTTAAACGAAGAAATATCAATCACATCCTGATTATCATTATCGAATGTGACATATACGCTATCACCCAGACTAGTCAATGGAAAATCATTGGATACCTGGGAAGATCCAATAAATATTTTCGGTAAGTTTCTCAACGTGAAATAATAGTAGGTATTGCCGTTTTTTACATCCCCGTTGATGCGCGTGATAACCGATTTAATCATATTTTTCTCGGTTTTGCTTTTTGTATTGAGTTTGTTGCCCGACTGGTTAAAGGCATTTTTGTAAGCCATTAACGATTCCCTCAGGGTGTTGCCAACGCCAACGATGGTATAATCTTCAATGGCCACCATGGCATACATTTTTACCAGACCACCATTGTCCTTCAGGGTCATAACATAAGTCGGGATATTGTTGATGTTATAAGGGATCGGTAAGGAAGCGTAATACCCTTTTTCCTGGACTTTTCCTTTTGCTGAGTTCTGGGCTGCATTTTCGGTAGCACCGCTCTGTTTGTACCAGAATGCTTTTTTAGTACGTGTATTCACCAGCGCAAACCCGACGGTCGATTCATCCGAACCAACCGAAGTAAGACCGGTATACCAGTACGCATTATTATCATCACCATAAACCATTGATACCGGTTCGGTAATTTTTAATTTATTTTCATTCGAAAAGTTCCAGAATCCTTTGATGTAATTCCCCCAGTCATTTAACTGGGTTTCAATAAATCCACCCGGTTGGATGCGGTCTACCCATTTGGGAGTATCTGCTATGGAATATTCATTGATCTCACCTGTCTGAGCATTGACTAACAATACACCACTGGCATCTTCGCCACTGAATCCAATCGTTTTTTTATATTTCGTTACTACCCAGAAAGGTGTTCCGGCATCATCTATTTCGAATGAATAATCTGTTAACCCCACATGCCAGTATCCATGGAAATAAATATAACGTTCCAGGTTATCAAAAAAGAATGCTTCCGACTGATATTTAATATAAACTTTCTTTCCATTGATTTCCTGAACAAGTTTTACATCCCTTTCATTACAGGCATTCACCATCACGTATCCATTCGTTCCCTGAATGTTTTTCTGCCATTTGAAAAAGCCTGAATGTAGTAGGGGAGCTACCCAATAAAGATCATTGTTTACTTTTTGAATATTAAATTCACCCAGTGTTACCTGACTTCCAAGTGCCGGTTGTGATCCCAACACTTTGTCTCCCAGCAATTGTGCCAGTGATTGATCCACCACACGTATTTTCTCAATGGATATGGGCAGCATATGAGTCGACAGGTTTGATTCGGTATCAATTTTACCGATCAGATCGCGGTAATCATTCGTGCGGAACAGCGCCCAGGTTGTTACTACCGGAACAACGGTAATGTAAAGTAATAAAGCCGCTAACAGGATTAATGGCACTATTCCCGGTTTTTTCATCTTCAGGTTCTGAATGTCCTTTTGATCCCCCAATGAAGACAGGTTCAGCGGGCTGTTCAATGTGATCCACAATCCGGCTAATACCAACAGGAATACCGGAAAACCCATAAAGCCGAAACTGACTACCGGCATGTAAAAATAGGCCAGAATTAATCCGGCAAGAATTACGATGATAAAATTTTTAATTTTACTCATGTTGAAGTATATGAATTGATGTTAGGAAAAGATTTTTTTTATCAGACTATCCTGCGCTGTTAAAATACGATGTAAAATTACATACTTTTTTTAGTATTCAATGATTATCCATAAAAAAACAAATATTATATGAAAAATGAAGTTTAAAGAGGTGCTCCATACTGATTTATAAAATTGTAAAACAACATTATAAAAATAAACCGGCTGAACTTCATGATTGAAATTCAGCCGGCTTGTGTTTGTTCAAAAAAATCAGGTAGTAGGATTTTTTTTCATTTCCTCAATCAGTCGAATAATTTTATCCAGCTTTTCTACCTCTATATTTTTCAATATGACGGACAGTGCTTCGATTTCCTTTTTTGCATCTACATTCGTTTTATAATCTTCTTCAGCGTGCATGCGGTCCCTTTCATTTTGCCTGTTTTGCGACATCATAATGATCGGTGCAGCATACGCTGCCTGGGTAGAAAATAACAGATTCAACAGGATAAACGGATAGACATCCCAGTGATAAAAGAAACCCACCAGGTTCAATGCCATCCAAAGTATGACCAGTACCGTTTGGATGATAATAAATTTCCAAGAACCCATCCCTTTGGCTACCGAATCTGCAATCCGGCCTCCTAAACTTAATGACGCTGTATGTTTGGCGTGCCAGTTTTTTTGTAAATCCATAGTTGTTATTTTAGGTTGTTATTGTATATTTCAAATTGAATTGCAGTATATTTTATGAATGATGGATAATTTACTTGTAGTAAAATGTTGTTCACCTGTTTTTAAATGAATTAAATCTCCATTTGTGAGCCTACTTCCAGCACCTGTTCATTCGGTAAATCAAAATACCGGGTAGCACTCATTGAATTGCGGGACAGAAAAACAAAAAGTGATTTTCTCCACAAACTCATTTCATTCTTATGAACTGCAATAAATGTTTCCCTGCCAAGAACATAGGTAACCTGCGTATCGTCGATGATGATACCCTTTTCCCGGATTAAATTCAGTGCTTCCGGGATACTGTTGATATCCATAAAACCGTATTTAATGGTAGCCATATAAAATCCATTTTCTAAATCAAGGAATTCTAGTCTTTGGTGTTTTACAATATGAGCCTCCGGTTTAAATACAACAGATAAAAAAATAACTTGTTTATGGAGTACCTGATTATGTTTTACATTCAGAATCAAAGCAGGGGGTAAATGAGTAGGATTACTGTTAAAATAAATGGCTGTGCCGGCAACCCGCATGGAAGGATGTTTTGAATAGGATTGGATATAATCACTTAACAATCCTGTAAATTTCCGGTATTGAAGATTGACTATCTTTCGCCCTTTGTGCCAGGTGATCATAATCAGATAAATTCCGGATGCTATAGCCAGGGGGAACCAACCTCCATCAGGAATCTTGCCGATATTAGCCAGGAAAAATGATAAATCCATGCATAATAAAAAGGTGGTAACTGCAATGGATATGGATATTCTCCATTTCCATAAATTATGCATGGCAAAAAAGGCGAGTATCGTGGTGATAACCATCGTGGTGGTGATGGCAACTCCATAGGCGGCAGCTAAATTTGCAGAAGTCTTAAAAGTCAATACAAGCGTTATCGTGCCCAGAAAAAGTATCCAGTTTATTTGTGGAATATAAATCTGACCACGTTTGTTATCCGATGTGTGAATTACGGTAACTCTGGGTAAATATCCAAGTTGTAATGCCTGGAAAGTCAGGCTGAATGCACCTGAGATCACTGCCTGGGAGGCAATCACCGTTGCCATCGCAGCCATAACCACCAGGGGGTAAATGGCCCATTCGGGTGCCATATAATAAAACGGATTGACGGCTAACGAATTATCATGCAGTAACAAGGCTCCCTGTCCGAAATAGTTGATTAATAATGAAGGTAAAACCACTAAAAACCAGGCTAAACGGATTGGCTTTTTCCCAAAATGACCAATATCTGCATACAAAGCTTCCCCACCGGTGACAACCAGGAATACAGCTCCCAGAATAACGATACCGTGCCAGCGATTGATCATAAAAAACTGAACTGCATAATACGGATTGATGGCTTTTAAGATCTCCGGATGCTTCATAATTGAATGAAAACCTAATGCGGCTATGGCAACAAACCAAAACAACAGCAAAGGTCCGAATATAAATCCTACTTTTTTTGTTCCAATTTTCTGAAAGTAAAAAAGTCCGAACAGAATCCCTAACGTGATGGGTATAACGTATGGACTAAATAAAGGGGTCGCAATTTTCAATCCTTCAATGGCACTGAGAACTGAAATGGCCGGAGTAATCATGCCATCCCCATACAGCAATGCCGCTCCAAACAATCCCATGACCAGGATGACTTTGTATCTTTTGCTGTTTTTTTGTTTTGGAAGAACCAGAAACATAAGGGCCAGTATACCTCCTTCACCTTCATTATCTGCGCGTAGTATCAGTATCAGATATTTTACACTGATTACAAGAATTAAAGCCCAGAATATTAATGATATAGCGCCAAATATATTCAGTACTGAAGGAGTAACACTAAAATTGCCGTAAAAACATTCCCTGACAGCATACAAAGGACTGGTCCCGATATCACCGAATACAATGCCCAGAGCTGCTAAACTCAAGATCCCTAATTGTTTTGTTTCACCGTTGGATGTATCCATTCTGAATTATTTCTGATTTTAATTTCAATTACTCCTGTTCTTTCTATTCTAAACAATACTTTTGGAACACCGGTTTTCGATAATAACCTGAACCATTTTTGTAAAATTAAATAAATAGAATCGTGTTTGTAAATTTACGATCTTTTTCCGGGTTAATATCCGATTGCATCATAAAAAATAAGTTTAAATAATGATAAACAGGTGTTTTAAACTGAATCAAATGTCACTGGAGTGAAATTGTAATCATTAATATACAACCAGCCGGCTGAATTTCTGTCTTGAAATTCAGCCGACTGAAATAATGGCAATACTTACGGGTTAGACTATTTTCTCAACCACAACAGCAGTTCCATATGCCAGCACTTCGGTGAGACCCTGCATAACATCATTGGCATCATAGCGCATATTGATGATGGCATTGCATCCCAATTCCTGACCGTGTTGGATCATTAATTGATAGGCTTCTTCCCGCGCATTTTCACATAATTCAGTATAAATGGTACTCTTTCCGCCAAAGATAGCCATAAATCCACCGGCCATATTGCCCACTATACTTCTCGAACGTACGGTAATTCCTCGAACCAGACCCAATTGTTTTGTAATACGGTATCCTTCCAGGGAGGTACTTGTAGTGATGAATGTTGTTTGACTCATACAATTTGATTTAAATGGTTTAACTTGTTATAAATTTTATTCTTTGATTTTCATTACTACAAATAAAGTCATGTTGTTCTAACGCTTCTTTTAAATCTGGATCAAGCTCCGGATAATACCAGGGCATATCTTCCACACTCGTTTCGGAATATATTCTGTTCCAGTCAGGCAATCCCGTATTTAATGAATCTTCTTTTTCCCTGATAAAGGGAAGCCATTTTCTTTTTCCAACCGACTCTTAAAATTTCCGTTATCGTTCATGACTTAATTTCGGCTTTGATAGTCAGTTCTTAATTCTACTTTACCATATTAAATATCTAACTACAATAGTTAGTTCACAATAGAAATTTTAATTTCAGTAATTATATCAAAGTTGAAATCTTAAAATAACGTTCAGTAATTGAATATTCTGTTCTCTTTTAGTTAAGTTTTTGTGTCCTATTGTGTCTACTGTGGTTTTGTATTTGATTGTTTTTTATATTAGTAAAGTAGAATTACTAAGAGTGGAAGTATCTGTAGAGTTGTTCATTTCGCTCAATGAAAGCAGATTCCCATCAGGATCTTTAAACCAGGCCACCCTGTCTCCCCCGGGTGCTGTCCAAATGCCAACAACATCCTGTTCTATAAAATTATATCTTTCAAATTTTACTCCTTTCAGAACCAATGACTTGATAACGGAAGGCAGGTTATCAACATCCCAACCCAAAACGGTAAAAGGTTGCGGGGTTAATTTTTGAACTGTAGTTATTCTCAACATGCCACCATTTGTGAAAAACTCCATGCCATAATTATCTTCCGACATGATCTTAAGTCCCAGCACATTCATGTAGAAATCTTTTGCTTTTTCAGGTTCTACGGTTGGTACAAATGCTTTTAATTTTTTATCTTCCAACATAATATTACATTTTATGATACTGATTAAAAATACAAATGCCTTTTTTGTATGAATATTCTAACAATGTCACTCTTAACATTGTTGATGCTCATGTTGATTTATTCGTTTTTTACACGGATTTAATTTTGATATGTGACTGTCTTATCAGGTTTAAATAAACATTGCTCGTCTTTCATCGCATATCCCATCTGATTGGTCGTTAGGATTGTTTTACCGATCTTAAAATCCGGATTATTCCGGTGAGTATGACCATATATCCAGTAATCAGGCCCAATGGTTTCAATCATTTCAGCCAGTTCAACTCCCATTGCCTCATGTAAAATACTTCCTTTGTAGGTGTCGGGTGAATTGATAAACGAAGGAACATGATGGGTAATCACTATTTTTTTATGCAGATTATTTGTTGCCAGCTCTTGTTGGAGAAATGCAACACTTTCCTGATTGATTTCATTGATATGTTGCGGTTTTAAGAAGTGTTGATGGTAACTGATGTGTCGAAAATCGTTCATGGCCTCCTCCAGCCTTTTTTCATGTTTCGGACTAATCTTAGACCAAAGGGTTGAAAATATCAGGTCGGTATTTTCAAGTTGAATGGCAATATTATTTACCAGAAAGACATTCGAACGGATCTTTTCATTCAGTATGCCGGATCGTTGGGACATATCTGAATAATAATACTCATGATTTCCCGGAAGCCAGTATGTTGTTCTAAAATGATCGGAAAGATAATTCAAAAAATCGGTATGCTCTTCCAAATAGGCTAAAGGCATAATATCCCCGGCCAACAACATCACATCTCCAACCGGTTGCAAGGGGTGTAAACTGAGGTAATTCCTGTTTTCAGAAAATTCCAAATGCAGATCGGAAGCATATTGTAAGATCATCTTTTATCGTAATTCTGACAAAATTATAATGTAGTACAATAATATTACTATCAACAATTATTGATTAGTTGAAACTCCAAACTCCAAACTCCAAACTTGAAACCTCAAACTTGAAACTTGAAACTTGAAACTTGAAACTACCTACTACCAACTACCATCTTTTTGTTGAAATCGAGTGCCAGGCCTATCCAGTAGTCAAAATCCTCTTTAAAATCGATGCCTTCCGCACCAACATAAACGAACCCTTTGTATTCACGACCTTTCATTATAACCGGACGGACAGCTTTTTTTTTCAACGCTTCATCGTGGTCGAAGGGGTCAATCCGGCACATTATCCGGTCAACACCTACACTGATACACATTTTACCATTCAACATAAAAGTAATGCCGCTAAACATCCTTTTCTCTTCCACCCCGGGTATCGTTGAAAGTGCAGTTCTGACTTTTTCAGTCAGTTTTTCATTATATGCCATTAGAGTACTATCTTTTTTGTTTGTATTTTTCATTTAATAACAAACCTGTTTTTAAAAAGTTGTACCCTGATTATAAGAAAATCATATTATCAGATTTTAATACTGAATACAATATCGTACCCAATATTCAGAACCCGATACATCCTTCATTCGTCTTTTATCTTTTGTCTTGGTTCTTATGTCTTGGTTCTAGGTTCTTTTGTCTTGGTTCCTGGCTCTTTCGTCTTTCTTCTTAAACCAGCTCATTGATGGCTTTAAACAACACAGCCTCATACTTCACCAGGGTATTGCATTTCTTTACTTGTTTCAGAATCTTGCGTCCGTCCTCGAAACCTTCGGCATGGTACGTCCACATTTCTTCAAAACGACGTACTAAATTCAGATCCCCGGAGTATTTTTGTTTACAGAGTTCAATAAGCGATAAATGAAATGCCCGAAGCATGCTCACTTTTTCATCCCTGGATAACTTCTGGTTTCTGATTTGTGCCAGCAGAAAAGGATTTTGAAGTATTCCCCGGCCAATCATGATTCGATCCACCTGTGGTGAATCTGTTTTTATTTTTTCGATATCAGCCAATTTCAAAATATCGCCGTTATAACATACCGGGTGTTTTAACATCGATGCATACCGGGCAAAGGCATCATATTGCACTTCCCCTTTATACATTTGTTTGGCAATACGGGCATGAATGATCATTTCCAAAATCGGAAAATCATTAAATACAGGGATTAACGGTTCAAATTCTTCTATTCTATCCTGACCAAGCCTACATTTAACCGAAACTGACAGTTTGGTTACGGCAAATATTTTTTCCAGTAAGGCAGCCACTTTATCCGGATGGGGTAACATACCGGCACCCATTCCCTTGCTGACCACTTTTACAAACGGACAGCCCAGGTTTATGTTTACTTCTGTGTATTCATTTTTCAGGCACAAGTCCTCGAAAAGTTGGAATGATGCTGCGTCATTCCCAAGAAACTGTGGTATTGGTTTTTGAAAAGTATTGTGTGCAGGCAAAATATCATGGCACTGGCTCGGGTGATAAAAATCACCGTTTTGTACCCTGATAAAGGGAGCAAACGTTTTGTCAAACTGACCGATATGTTGATAGAACGATTCCCTGAAAATCCAGTCGGTGAGTCCCTGCATAGGGGCTAAATATACTTCCATGATATGATGTTGCTAAAATTGAAGAACAAAAGTACGCATTTTTAAATGGAAATGGATTAATGAAACTTATATGTTTCTTCGAAATGAATATCCTGATACGAACCACAAGGGCATTTGCAAATATAGTTTGAAAAGATTTTATTTTTTTTAAGTTTAAAAACAGGCCTTTTTACTTAAATATATCAGGTTAACCCGGTAGCAAGATCCTGTTTGTAGCATTTTTTGACTGTTGTTTGATTCTTCGAATTGGTCCGTTTTGTCCACTTTTTGTCCATTAATTGTCCATGGTTCATAGGTGGTTCAGTGATGGTTCAGAGAGGGTTCAGAGAGGGTTAGGAGAGGGCTACCTCTTTAAACACTCAATAAACACTCTTTATACCCACTTAATACCCACTTTATAGTTAGACCGATACTCATACGAAACCCACGCGTAAGCTGCACCATTGTTATTTGCATTCATTTAAAATGCTGAAATGTAAATGACTGAAAAAAAACTAAGATGTCTATTTCCGTAATTGGTTGATCTGGCAATGAGTTAGAAGATCATTAAACCCCGGGAATATAGTAAAATACAGGGGTCGGGGAGGAGTGAATCACATTCCGGGTATCCAAATTCCAGAATGTCAAAAATTCTGTTTTAGTGTATCCTTTTTTGCAATTATCAGTTATTTCTTCAATACGATAAATAGTTTCAGTACTTTTGTGGAACTAAAAATTACTCCAATTTAGTGGATCCCGAATTACAAAAAAAGGTATCCAATGGAGGAACCTAGCTTGTATGTAAGCCAAAACAAACTTTAAATGGCATCAACCATCATCATATCTTTTTGTACCTTGTTGCTCATTGCCTATCTGTTCGATTTATCGGCAGCAAAGACAAAAATTCCTTCTGTCATTTTATTACTCCTGTTGGGATGGTTGTTGCATCAACTGACATCGTTTCTGGAGATACATCTTCCTGATTTTTCGGAGGTGTTGCCGATACTTGGATCCATCGGGTTGATACTGATTGTCCTGGAAGGTTCGCTGGAGCTCGATTTGAACAAATCAAAGATTGGATTGATCCGAAAATCGTTTTTTGGAGCATTCATTACGATGTTTGTCCTGACGTTTGCATTGGGCTTTTTGTTTCAGTATCTGGGTGGATTCCCTTTCAGAAGCTGTATTGCCAATGCAATTCCATTTAGTGTCATCAGCAGTGCCATAGCCATTCCAAGTGTGAGAAACATCAGTCATGCAAATAAAGAATTTGTGATTTATGAAAGCAGTCTGTCCGATATTTTAGGGGTTGTATTTTTTAATTTTATGGTGTTGAATTCGGATTATGGATTCAGGACGTTTGGAAATTTCGGTATCCAGCTCATTATTATCGTAGTAATTTCATTTATTGCGACAATAGGACTGACTATCCTGTTGCGGAAAATCGAACATCATATCAAGTTCATTCCCATTATTTTACTGGTAATACTTATCTATACCGTACTGGAAATTTATAAACTTCCTTCATTAATTTTTATCCTGACTTTCGGTTTGTTTATCGGGAATCTGTATAAGTTTAAAAAGTTTAAGTGGATAAAAAAATTACATCCGGAAGAACTTAAAATTGAAGACCAGAAGTTTAAAGAAATCACGATAGAAACGGCATTTCTGGTTCGGGCCCTATTCTTTATATTGTTTGGTTTTCTGCTTCAAACATCTGAAATCATCAATACAGACACCCTGTTGTTATCGGGAGGAATAGTGACCGTCATTTTCATGTTTCGAATCATTCAACTCAAGATCTCACATCTTCCTTTAAAACCGTTGTTGTTTGTTGCACCCAGAGGGCTTATTACCATTTTGTTATTCCTTTCTATCGTTCCTGCCCAACGTTTAGTGCTGGTCAATAAATCCCTGATCGTTCAGGTAATTGTTCTTTCGGCTTTTGTTATGATGTTTGGGTTAATGGCTTTTCCGGAAAAAGAGAATTAAATTTAAGTTAATTAGTTGATTAGTTAACCAATTAACCAATTAACCAATTAACCAATTAACCAATCAACTAATCAACCAATTAGCCAATTATCCAATCAACCGCTTCATTGACATAGCCTCTAACGTATTAAACCTGAATTTAAATATATTGGCGACTTTTTTATGTACAAATAATATTCCTGCCAACCATCCGAAAATTGACTTGCCAATATCATAGTGTAAAATGTCGGTCATAAGTACTCCTCCCTTAACCGATTTGAAATGATGTTCGTGATGCCATATTTTATAGGGTCCCAGGCGTTGTTCGTCGACAAAATAATCTTTTTCTTTGATATGGGTGATCTCTGTACACCAGTTTATAGAAATATTACCCATCGGTTTTAACCGGTAATGAATCAGTAATCCTTCATACATGGTATCCGGTAATTCAGACATGATTTCAAAAACCATGTCCTTAGGAGTAACTTCATTCAGATTTTTGGGAGTAGCAAAAAAATGCCATGCTTCATCCAGGGTGACTGGTAATAATTGTTCTTGCTTCAGAAAATACATTTGAGATTTTTTAATGATAATTGATATTAACTTACTTTTTTCTTATTTAATATTCGATTTATATTGTAACAAAAAATCATCTCAGATAGTTTCTTAGCTGTAAGTTTGATACAAAACATCGGTCAATTTATCTATTCATTTAGCATTTATAGGATTGGTTTTTTCTTATTACCACTTTTTTTCTTTAATTCATTAAGAATAATTCTTATAACTCAACAGAAAGTAGTAATTTTGCACTCGCTTAGAAAATTCGAAAATTAAACTATATTATGGCAGAAAAAAAAATGAATTTATTGGCTGATTTTCCACCTGTTAGCACTCAGCAATGGATGGATAAAGTCACAGTCGATCTCAAAGGAG
>JGI24146J20443_1000572_pt1 | contig 27667 bp, 30 predicted proteins | sample BarGraIncub1131A_FD_20443 | JGI IMG/M metagenome (IMG submission 20443) | reverse complement strand
ACCAAATCAAGAAGATAAACTGGCAGTTCACGACCGACAAAGCCAGAACAAAATTAAAGAGGCTGTACCCGACATTTTAAGTCGGACTGGGTACTAGATTGCCGTGACACGCTATGTAGGCTCCCTGGGAACATGCCAAAGTTCTATAAGGGTCTGACGGTAAAGCAGGTTCTAGAGATAAAAGATATCGTTCCAATGAGCGTGTCCACGGTAAATAAACACCTGATAAGATTAAGTTCCCTGCTGAAAAGCGGTGTCGTGGAGGGGCATCTAACGTGTAACTATGCTGAAGGTGTGCAGATTGCACAGTCCAGGAGGGTATCTGAGGAGCGCAAGACGTATAGCCTTGAAGACCTGAAACGCATCGTTATTAATCTGCCAAGAGAAGAGGACAGGCCAGAACGTTACTGGGTGCCACTAATTGGTATGTATGCTGGTATGCGGTTAGATGAAATTTGCCAACTATACGTTGAGGATATCCAGGAGGTCGATGGGGTATGGTGCTTCAATGTAAATGGTGAACAGGATAAGAAGGTCAAGACGCCATCCAGTAATAGAATCGTGCCAGTGCATGCAAACCTGCTTAAGTTAGGCATACTTGGATATCGGGAAAAGTTAAAGACCCTAAAGTGTCCCAGGATGTGGATGAACCTTAAAAGGCGGGATTCCGACGGTTATGGTAGTGCATTTGGTAAGTGGTTCCAGAGGTTTAACAGGGAGCATGTGACTACTGACAAGGCCAAGGTGTTCCATAGTCTGCGCCATACCGTAACAGACACCATGAAGCAAGCTGGTATACAGGAAGTGGTTATATCCGAGATCATGGGACATGCAAATGATTCTATGACCATGAGCCGGTATGGTAAGAGGTATCAGCCAAGGGTACTCTTGGAGGCCATGATGCTGTTAGATTACGGTGTTACGATACCTGCGTGGAAAGTGTAGGCTTAATGTGGCAGGGCTGTAACTTAAGAACCTAATTAATGGTTGCTTTAAATGTATCAAAAAAGTATGATGACTCCTTACATTTATGGATTATAATGTTTTCTCGACTACTGGTAATATAGTTAGAAAGGAGATTGAGCATATGCTGAAACGAATTCTTATTGCTGATGATCAGATGGCAACAAGAGAAGCAATGGCTAAACATGCTACTAACCGTGGCTACGATGTAGTAACAGTTACAAATGGAGATGAACTATTAGATATTGCTTCACAAGTAAGATTTGATTTAGTTATCACTGATATAATAATGCCAGGTTTGAATGGGGCAGTAGCTACAGAAAGCATGAAATTGCAAGGTTGTACAACACCAATAATTGCGTTAACAGGGCTCTCTCCACAAGATGTAAGTCTCGTTCAAACGGAATTCAATAAAATATACCACAAGCCTATCAACGTTGATGAATTGTTTGAGTATGTTGATTCGTTGTTTACAAAAAAAGCTTGAGAAGGTCAACCCAATGCACTTTTTGGCTCCCTGATGCAGTTAGACTATGGATTTAAGGATACCAAAGTCGAAAGTGTAAACTTGAATTTAATGGTCGGTGCTGATGGTTGCTATGGTAATATTCATAACCTTATCAACATTAAGAGGTGAAGCATTAATGAGGAGTTCCGTGAATAATGCCAAAACGTATACTAATTGCAGAAGATGACGTGGAAACTAAAGGATTACTTGCATTGATTGCTACAAGGCACGGATATAATGTTGCCACGGTTAGTGATGGAGTTGAATTACTAGCTATTGTGGCTAATGAAAAGTTCGATGTAATAATTACTGATATAAAAATGCCACACCTTAATGGAGCATCCGCTGCTGAAATTATGAAAATGAATGGTTACGCAATACCAGTTATAGCGTTGACCGCGTTCAATTACAATGAGTTAGATCTTGTTAAAGACAAATTTACAAAAGTATTTCATAAGCCCTGTGATGTGAGCGAACTGTTTAAATATGTTGAATCATTGATAGGTAGATAAGTTTTGAATTGACCATTGTGCTCAGAGAGACCCCTTATATAAGTTACTTGCTTACAGGGAGCCTACAGTAAGGTGAAATGGTATCAGCCAAGGGTACTCTTGGAGGCCATGATGCACTTAGAGTTTGGATTGGATGCCGAGTTAAATGACATGTAAATAGTGGTGGTCCTGATGATACCACTGTGACTGCTTATATAATAGGCAGTGCTGTAATTTCAAAGAGTTAGCTGATTTCTCCGACAGTGGTATGTGTAAATATAAAGAAAGCCATATTGTGGATCTCCCGTTGTTCCAGTCCCAAATACCCCTTAAAACTCGTGGGTGTGGCCGTAGGTTAAATGATAGTATATAGGTCCGGTAGGGTGATCGAGACCCAGGCTGTTGATGTGGTTGTCAAGGTGTCGCCGGTGCCATGGTGATGATCCTGTTTAAGGTGGTGGCTATGGTAGGTATCAAGGCTTCGCCTTGTTCGGTCTAACAAGATCATTTTAAGAGACCAAAATGATCCTGTTAGATCCGAGCCTAAAAGCAGGTAGAGGTACATCAGGTTTTAGTTTGTGAAAGGCGGATTATGCATGGAACTGATAGACTTTTGCGGCAATAGTGACGTCAACTGCCAGTAGGTAAGGTTCAACTAGCTGAATTAACGGAATATATTGGCCTGAGCAGGGGATGCGAAAACCCCTGGTTGAAATAGTGGTAGTGAAATAAGGTAATTATGGGCTATGGGCGCTCAGTGGTAACAGGTAAGTGGATGTTGCGTCTGGGCTGGTATGAGGTAACAGTCAAGGGTAGCCCTGGAGTCCGTGACATGGTTGGATTATGCGATAGGGCTTTACTCCGATAGGCCAAGTGTAATTGGTGGTCCCTGATGGATTGCAGGCAAGGTGCGTACTCTACCGGTTAGGTAGGTTTGTCTGGGTGGTCATGTTGTTCTGCTATATTGAGTGTCAGAATGGCCATATTGGTCCTCTGGGTGGTCGTGAGGGTATACCCCTTGATTATCGTGGTTAAGCTCTGGTCTGTTATGGTATGGTAGGTTAGAGCGGTTTCAGTATGTGAGTTGTTGGATGCATTGTGAGAGTCGAATTGTGAGACATAGGTAGGTAGGTTGTTGATTAGATATCTATTAGATGCTTGAACCTGAATGGATATTTTAATTAAGGTTAAGTGGGTATGAATAAAGCAGAACTGTTTTTTCTGGAATATTTAAAATCAAAGTATGGTATTGATTTAAATATGTTGGATGAGTATGCCTCAAGTGAGGAATATGAACCCAATGATATGGATATATTTTATTTAGTGAAGATGTTTAATTCAATTCCTGAGTACGAAAAGGAATTATATGAGAATAATGCTTTATATAAAGAGGTAGTAGACCAATACAAGAGATTTGAATACCAAAAGGCTCAACTGAAAAGTGACAAGGTGGTTACTGCAAAAACAAAGAAAGAGTTACATGGAAAACTTAAAAAGGCACTGGATGAAATATGTAAGGAAAAGACAGATTTATTGCTTGAGTATATGGACAGTAAGCTGAATATCACAGAAGAGGGCCACATTTCAGGCAAGGTAGATAGTTGTATAAGTATCAACTATTATAAACAGACCAATATATTAGCAATGAGTGGTAAGGAATATGCTTTAGACGAGTATTGTAATAGTGTATTTGAATACCAATGTGAGTTTTATAAATTGTCTGACAATATTGATGACAGTAAAATGTCTGTATATGAATCACTTGCAACAAACAGCGAATGGCAAAATATCATAAGTAGATTGATCTATAAAACTAAACCTATGGAGTTCACATTATCATTGAATGTATTGAAACCTGCGACCATATTGAAGGCTGAACTAGATGATTTTTACAAAACAGCTAATACAATAATTGAAATAGCCAGTGTCTTTGTTAATAGGCTAATATATTTCCACAAGTCAGATGCTATAAATGATATGGATGCAAGAGCAATATATCGTACTGATCCAGATATGTTGTTTACCAAGTGGCAGTTGTATCTAGATGCATATAAGCTGCATGAAAGTGGACACGATTACATCGAAATATTCCATATCCTACATGGCGAGGACAATAAGAAAACCGTGGCAAATCCATACTTTACCGTAAAGCTGTATGTAGACTCTGCCAGGAAGCTTATAAAAGCCGCAGAACAAGGAACCTTCCCCTACGTCCTCGATGATGAACCCTCCCCCGAGCTATCCAAATAACCTCTCTCTAATCTCCTGTTTAAGTCTGTCAGCTCCAGACATACATAAATCGACTCCTTGTCGCCTCCTGATTTACGATGCCGCTCAGATGTAAGGCATCATCAAAACTCAGGAGGAAGAAACCATGGACGAGAAGAAGACCACCACCACCGAAGAAGAAATGCAACAGCCCCGAACAGAGGAGGAGACAGGTCCAGTCGCAGAAAAAGACGAGGAAGACGACACCCGCAACCCGCCGACCAACATGGTCACCGTTTCTACTGAAGAATATGAACTTCTTCACCAGCTCAAAAAAGAGCGCCGCCAAAACATTCTGAAGGATAAGGCCAAGCTGCATTCTAAAATTCTCAGCAGCCGAAGGATCACCGTTGCTCTCCGCCGCACCGACCTCAAATCTGTTGCTCCTGACCAAGATGTAGTTGCGTACATCGAAATCTGCAACCTTAAAGCTGTAGCTGGCGATAAGTCCGAGGCCACGGAAGATGAAATAGCTGCATACCTCCAAGTATTTTATGCAGGCACAGACCAGCCTACGCTTGCGCAGATCAAATCCGCCTGCAAGTAAATTCACTATGATCCAAGCTCCCCCTGGTCCGTTTCTGGGGGGAGTGATTGATAGGAGTAAGTATTATGACTTTTTCATACGAGAAACATGTAGCTGGTCAGCACCAGAGAAAGCAAATTCTCCTGGACACAGTAAAGGTATTTGTCAATAGAGGGTCACAGGTTATGGTTCTAGGGCCTAAGTCTGTTGATCCTGTAGATGGTAATGCCATCAGCGATTTTGTGGAGGTTGAGCATGCTTTAGCAAACAACACGCTATATAATGTTGCAGCTATTGTCGGCAAAACTAACAACTTGATAGCTATTAAAATTGAGCGTGAAGGCGATTATAGCCCTGACCCGTTTGAACTTTTGGCTCTGGTAGAAAAAGGTCTTGGGGAATTGCCTACTACCATGACAATTGAGTATCCGAATAAGGTGCAGTATCGGCTTTACGAGTATCCAATGGAAAGTGAAATCAGCAGGTTGCGTATTGATACCGGAATACAGATCGTTAAAAATAATACAATGGGTACTTCTGGTTTGATATTACTAGAAGGGTCCGATCTTAGCGATGGGGCCGTTAAGGAACTAAGCCATTCAGATAAAATATCCATGCTCCCTGTTAGTTGGATAAATTATATCTGTTCTGATCCATATGAGGATTTGTTTGAAGAGGATACTCCGCTACAGGAACAAACGCAAATAACTATCGAAGAGGAATTAAAATGTCTACCAGTTCCAGTTGCATCCAGTGACTTTAATCGTCAGGAACCGATAATATGCACAGATGAAGAGGTTGTCACTTTGCCTCAAGATGATTCACCCATGGTGTCCCCAGAGGATTATCTGATTCTACAAATTGCTCAGATGAACAAGAGTGGAAAAGATCCAAAATATATTTTTGATACTGTTATGGAAATATGCCTGCGAGTCGATGTTTACTTCACTTACGATAAGGTGTTTATGTTTGTTTACAATGTATTAATCGGGATGAAATACTATGATGGAGTCCCAGAGGATGAAAAGCTACTTAGATTCATAGCAGATGTAGAGCTAATAGCGTTCAGGGATCATCATAAAGAGGTTTGTTGCAAAATTAATCCTACTGGTGAGGTGGTTGCTCTTTCCACTAGAGATGAGTCTAAGATATCCAAATATCTGAATTTCCGTGTAAAGAAGCTGACCAACGTACTTCCCAAAAACGCTACAGTTAAATCAGTAATGAAGGGCTTAGATGTTGTAGCCCAGTTCGATAGTCCTGAAGTCGAAATGTTCAACAGGGTTGGCAAATATAAGGGAGATATCTATTACGATCTTGGTAATGAGAATGCTATTCATATCACGTGTACTGGTTGGAAGCAGGTGTCATGCCCGCCAATATTCAGGAGGTACGCGAATCATAAGGTGCAGGTTGTCCCAGTAGCTGGTGGGAATATAGAGCGGTTCTTTGAATTTGTGAACCATGAGGAAAATGAAAGGTTGCTGCTTATGGTCTACATGGTGGCATCGTTAATTCCAGGTATAGCCCATCCGTTGTTGTACGTTTATGGTGCACATGGGAGTGCTAAATCTAGTCTGTCGTCAAAGATTAAAGCTGTAATTGATCCCTCTACTACAGAAAAGTTGACACTGGGTAAGAAGGTTCCTGAAGTAGTGCGTAACCTAAAGCAGTACTATGTATCTCTGTATGACAATATTTCGTACCTGCCAGGTGATATATCAGATTTGTTCTGCATGGCGAGCACTGGGGGTGGTGTCGATCTTAGGAAACTTTACACTGACGAAGATTCTCATATCATGTCCTTCAAGCATTGTGTGATCCTCAACGGTATTAAAATTGCTATTAGTAAGCCGGACCTACTTGACAGAACGATCCTAATCAAACTCAAGCGTGTCAATGCAAAGGAAGAATCTGTTATCAATGCAGGGTTCGAAGAGGCACTACCTGAAATAATGGGTGGAGTATTAGACCTACTGTCGAAAGCCCTGGTGCTATATCCCTCTATAACGATTGAGAAGCTCCCTAGGATGGCAGACTTTGCAAAGTGGGGTTACGCTATTGCTGAGGCGATTGGTGGTTACGGTGGGCAGTTTTTAGGGGATTACGCTGCTAATATTGCTGACCAGAATGACTTGATCGCTTCCGGTAATAAACTTTGTCAGGCTGTTTTGGAACTAATGGAAAATAAGCCGTCTTATAATACTACTATTGGAAAAGCCTACGAAGAGCTTAAACGGTTAGCAAGAACCGACTCACAGGATAAATCATTTCCTCGTAGGGAGAATACACTTAGGCCGCATCTTGAAGAGTTGGGGCCGGTACTTGACTCGTTTGGAATACAGTTTGAGTTCGACAAGATACGAGGTGCTCATGGCTGGTCTGTTAAGTTCACAAATTCAATTATTGTAACTGAAGAGCAAGTTGAGTGACCGTTTAACTGTCTAATATGACATCTGGGATTACAGTAATCAATCAATGATGAACCTGATGAACTGGAATTACATAAAACTATTTTTTTACCGTATAACTGAATTATTGTATATTACAGCGTGTAGGTTATAACCTATAAGTTAAAGGTTGCAATGAAACACTCATATTGGTATTTAGAAAGTTTTGTGATTTTGAGTTCATTTAGTTCACTGAATTGAATCACTTGAAATGCTATATATTGTGGTTGTTTAAGAAAGCGTCTTGTTTGTACGTTATTTGAAATGTAAGTTGAAGCATATCGTTTTGATTTTCACTGTAATCTGACGGATGGGCTCTAGTATATATAGGAGGTCGATCACTTCAAACCGAGAACCCTGACTATCAAATCAATGTAGGAGATAACGCTTCCACTAGTTGAAATCCCAGATCAAGGGTAACCACTGGGTCTGAAGTGAAAAACGGACTGGAACCCTAGTTTGGGCGTGCAGTGGTGTTTATTGGAATGGTATTCCATGCTAGTTTGGAAGTTTGCATTAAGAGACCCAACGTGGTATGCATGACGCTCGCAGTTTAGAAACTAACAGAAGGTCAGGTGGAATTTGAAAACTATTGTTCTCCTTATGTTGCTGGCTCTAATCACTTCTGTTGCCAATGCTGAGACATACAAGTGGGAGGATGCCAGTGGGGTTCACTTCACCGATAATCTATCATCTGTGCCTGAGAAGTATCGTGAAAAGCACCTACCTGAGGCCACAGCGCAGACCAGGGACGCTGCTCCTCAAGTTAGTGCTGGAATAGTTCAACAGTATAGACCTGCCGTCATTCAGCCTTACTTGCCACCAGCCATACAGCCTGCAATACAACAATATCAGCAAAACCAGGCAGCTATTTACCAGGCTAATCTTGAACAACAAAGACGAGCAGCGGAGGTGATGAGGCAACAGCAAGCTAGAGCTTTAGCTGTCAGTACTAGAAATTTTGAAAAAGCAACAAATTCCTTAGCTAAGTTTATGGCATTTTGGCTGGTCATAGGGGGAGTAATCTTTGTGACTTGGGTATCTACCATCGTGGACATAGTAAAAAGCGAGTTTATATCGCCATCAAATAAGACCGTTTGGATGTTGTTAGTGCTTTTTTTGCCGTTACTAGGGATGCTGCTTTATTTTGTATTTGGGAATAGTCAGAAGTGTAAGACCTCAAACTTTAATAAAAACAACAATTGGAATTCGAATTCTTCGAATAATAGAAGAGGCTTCAAAGGTAATGGTCCTGATATATATTAAAGCCCAGATCGAGGGTAACTGTAGCCCTTAATATAAAAGAGGCTCTGGTGACCTGATTTGAGCGTCCAGTGCTAAGTTCTGAAGTGAATATACCTGCCATATATAAGTAACTAAGAAGCTCTGTCGCAATTAAGTGATAGGGCTTTCTTGTGTCAACGGGACAGAGGAGTATCGGTGCACCGATATAGGTTAACTGCTTATACTGCCAAGCTTATTCTGTATCTCCTGCAATAATTCCTCTAGCTTTGAGACTACTAGCTCCCTATCCTCTCCTAGTGCATCCAGGTCTATACCCTTGAGGCATTTAAGGGTATTGTCAGTAGCTGATATGGCCTTCTTAGTGACAGTCAGCCGAGGTCTCTTAATCTCCTTCTTAGGGGTAGACAAAGAGGCTAACAGGGCATCGTAAGCCTTCCTCTGAGATGTAGGTCTCTTTATCCGAGCTATCTTGAGCAGAGTGCTTCTACTAAGTTCCTTCCTATGTCTGGCATCGTCACGTATATCATCCGATAGAGCTACAAGAGCCAAGATTTCGCTGATAGTGTTCTGAGCCTTGCCGACTATGCAGCCTAACTGCTCTTGGGTATAGCCATACTTCGTCTTGAGGTTGTTGACCGCTTCACTCTCGTCAACGGGGCCGAGGTCCACACGCTGGATATTGTCAATAAGGGCTACTTCATCATACTTCTCACTACAAACCAACATGGCCGGGATCTTCTCTTTGCCAAGAGCCTGATATGCCTTAAACCTTCTCTCTCCAGATACGATGATGTTGCAATCGTTTTCGTCTACCCGAAAGATTATGGGATATAACAAACCTTTGTCTTCGATGGAGTTCTTGAGTGATTCCAGTTCTAGCAAGTCAAAGTGCTTACGGGGCTGGTCAAGGTCTCTATACAGCTGGTCTAAGGCTATTTCATGGATCTTGCCTTTTTTGTATTTAGTATGGGTGTTCGATTCCGTAGGCATGGTATACCTCCTGATAGGATAAATAACGAATCTGGAATATATACGGGTTTAAATAAAAACTCAATTTTTATCTTTTCAACTTGGAGGATGGCAGTTGGGATCTTGATCAAATATATAGTTTGGCTCGATAATGCCGAACCTGGGCATTCACTGCTTAAAGGTATACCAACGTCGATGTGAGGAAGAGGGATACGCTTGACGCTAATTTGGAAGCATGGGTTGTCTCATGTGAATCTGCTTTCATGTTGATACTATTCATGATATAAGCCTGCTTAGCTGGCCATCCACCAACCTAACTTCTGGTCATCTATGATTTGTTTCATGTGTGAAATACCAAGAGGTCTAGTGTTTGCTAGGGGGAAACGAGGAAGCATATGAAGATTATCAAGAAGATAAAACTATTCAATTTTAAGAAGTTTAATGCATTTGAGGTGGCTTTTGATGAGCGGATTAATCTGCTGATTGGCGACAATGAAGCCGGTAAGAGTTCCGTACTATTAGCATTAGATCTTGTCCTTAGCGGGAGTAAAAGTAAGGTTGAAACCCTCAGCTTGGAAAGCCTTTTTAATGCTGAAGTTGTCAATTCTTTTCTGGCCGGTAATAAAAAGCTAGAAAATCTTCCTGTATTGTACATTGAAGTGTTTTTGAATGAACAGAATAACCCAGATTTAAATGGAAAAAACAATTCTGATGACAAGACCTGTGATGGTTTAAGGCTCGTTTGTGAGCCAGTAGATGAATTCGGAAAGGAAATACGTGACATACTCTCGCAAGACCATGCAAACTTTCCTTTTGAGTATTATTCCATAAAATTCAGCACATTTTCAGGAGAACCATATACTGGTTATCGAAAATTTGTAAGGCAGCTACTTATTGACAGCTCCCAAATAAATAATGAATACGCAACACGTGAATACATAAAAACTATTTATCGGGCTAATGTAAGTGACTCTGAAAAGAACAAGCATCAAAATGAATACAGAAGACATAAATCGGCCTTTAAGGACAACACCCTTGATGGGCTAAACAACAAATTGGATGATTATAAATTTTCAGTGAGAACTGGGTCCAAATCAAATTTGGAATCTGACTTGACAATAACTGAGGATGACATCCCGATTGAGAACAAGGGAAAGGGAAGGCAGTGCTTTATCAAGACAGAGTTTGCACTTCAAAGAAATAACGCGGAGAAAGATATTGATGTTCTTTTACTAGAAGAGCCAGAAAATCATCTAAGTCATGTCAATATGAAGAAATTGATCCAAAGAATTGCCAACTCTAAAGAGAAACAGCTATTCATTGCCACTCATAGTAATCTAATAAGTGCAAGATTGGACCTTAGAAAAGCAATTATGCTTAATAGTAACAGCTCTACGCCAGCGCTATTGAAGGACCTACCCGAACGAACAGCAACATTTTTCATGAAAGCTCCAGATAATAATATACTTGAATTTATTCTTTCACGTAAGGTTATTCTGGTTGAGGGTGATGCTGAATTTATATTAATAGATGCAATGTACAAGAATCTGAATGCAGAGACTTTAGAAAGCTCAGACATTCATGTGATTTCAGTGGGCGGTACGAGCTTCAAAAGATATTTGGATCTAGCAAAAATACTTAGTATCAAGACAGCAGTGATTAGAGACAACGATGGCAATGCTCAAGTTAATTGTGTAGAAAGCTTTGAAGATTACATTTCTGATGACATAAAAGTTTTTTATGAAACTGATGATGAAAAGAAGACCTTTGAAGTATGCCTTTATGATAGGAACAAAAAAATATGTGATGATCTATTTGCACCAGGCCGCAAAAAGCTGACCGTTCTGGATTATATGTTGAGAAATAAAGCCGATGTGGCATTTGAACTTTTAGATAAGAAAGGACACGAGTTGATTTCTCCTGCTTATATAAGGAGTGCTGTCGAATGGATAAAAGGATAATATTCTCTGTAGCTGGTTCTGGCAAAACCAGCCTCATCATAAATAAGCTAGACATGTATGAAAAGTCAATGATCCTGACATACACCGATAATAATTTACTCAATCTAAAGTCTAAAATTATTGAGAAATTTGGATTTATGCCAGATACAATTAAAGTGTATTCCTATTTTACTTTCTTGTATTCATTCTGTTATCGCCCCTTTCTGGCGCTTAAAGTGAAAGCAAAAGGGATAAACTGGGATGTTCCACCTTTAGCTACGCAAAAGATGCCTAGGGGCAACATGGCCTTTTATCTGGATGGTCATCGACGGCTTTACCACAATAGAATAGCTAAATTATTAGAAACTAAATGTGTTTATAGTGAGATTGTTCATAGGCTAGAAAAATACTTTGACAATCTCTATGTAGATGAAGTTCAAGATTTTGGCGGACATGATTTTAATGTTTTGAATTCGATAGCTTGTGCTAACCTGAATATTTTGTTTGTTGGCGATTATTTCCAACATACATTTGATACAAGTCGAGACGGAAATACTAATAGCAATCTACACGACGATTATGAAAAGTATAAGAAACGGTTTGTACAGATGGGTTTGATTGTTGATTTGGATACATTAAGTAAGAGCCACCGATGCGGACCGTCTGTTTGCAACTTTATATCTAAAAATATTGGTATTGAAATTAGTTCGCATAGGCAGGATGTGACTAATATTGAATTGATTGAATGTCAGGAAAAGGCTGATTTGTTATTTCATTGCAACAAGAGAGTCAAACTCTTTTACCAAGAGCATGATAAGTATAATTGTTATTCAGAAAATTGGGGTGGGTCAAAGGGACAGGATTGTTATAAAAGTGTTTGTGTCATATTGAATAAAAACACCTTTAAACTGTTCAGTCAGGGTAAACTGAAAGACCTTAATCCAAAAACAAAAAATAAGTTTTATGTTGCTTGTACAAGATCCAGTGAACACTTATATTTGGTTCCTGATGTATTGTACCAAAAGTATAAACAATAAATATTGACACTAGACACAGTACCCTGTCTTTGGTGATAAAGGCGCTATGGCTCGGATACTTGCAAACTAAGTAATGGAAAGGTCTGAGTTGTGAAAGATTGGTTTTGGGGATTTATAGTGGTTCTTTCATTTTCCAAGAAGACTCAATATGCTATCATAATTGGAATGGTGGGATATATTGTTATCAGCTTGGTTGGTGACCATATGCTAAACGACTTCCAATTGTCTGGAATTCTTGCGCCAATGAGTGATTCGGTAAAAGAGAAGCTCCTGGGTAAATATGGTAAAGCTGCATTGGGATGTCTTGTCTCCTTTTGGTTGCTCGCCATGAAATTGTATCGCAAAGACAAAAAGCGTTTTTTTAGTTACTGAGGGTTATGTACAGAGAGCCTGGTCTGGCTGTGCATCAAAGATAAGACAATGGTCACCCCTAAGGCAAAAAGACCGCCTACGGTTCGAATATGGAAGTCCTAGGACGATCCATGTGAATACTCTTTAATTTAAGGCTACTTTATGATACATAACCTACCTATGGCCCTCTGACAATACTGCCGGAAAGGACTTACCTGAGGGCTTGGGAGATATATGCTGTATCTTGCAAATGCCAGTTAGCGCCTAACTCCATAGGGTATATATGACTGTTTATAAAAAGTATTGTGAGCAGTTAGATAAAAGGGAAGAGGCTAAAGAATCGCATGTAAAAATGATCATGCAAGAATTTATGCCATATTTTGCAAACCATCTCGGTTGTACTGAAGATAAACTAAATCTAAATCTGGAATTATGGAGATCAGGACCTTGGCCATCAAACATGCAAACAACATATAAAGGGATGCTAGATTTAAAAATAGATAGCGGAAAATATAGTACATATGTAAGTTTGAAAGATATCTTCTTTAAATTTGATTTGCTAGCAGAATATGAGCACCAAATTATAATAACTTACTGCGGTGTAAGCGGGTCTCTAAGAGGAGACTCGGAGTCATTGTTCAGGCACATGTATCATATGTTCGAGCAGGGAATATTTGCGCCAATGGGGTAGTCGTTCACAAATGGTCGGCGGTCCAAGAAAAGGGTTGGTATTATGATGACGATGACCAAGAAGAAGTCGACTACTATAGTGACGGTGTCTCTGATGATGACTGATATCATACTTATATGTATTGAATGCTAAAGTTTAATGCTAATGCTATATAGATGGTAACTACGCAATAAAATGAGGTATCAGGTATGCTTTGGTCTAAGGAAATTGCTTACAATGAGGAGCCATTTGAAACCGAAAATGAGTTGGAAATAGCTATCATTGAGGCTTCTGAGAAATTATTCGGAGGCAAGCGCATATATCTTGATGCCAAAAAGAAGATAGGCGCCAAAGGCAAAGTGAATAATATACCGGATGGGTATCTTATCGACCTATCAAGCAGAATAGAACCTAAATTGTACGTGGTTGAGAATGAGCTGGCAAAACATGAGCCATTGAAGCATATAGCAGTACAAATATTAGAATTTTCGTTATCCTTTGAGACATCTCCATTTTTGATAAAAAATATAATCAAAAGCCAAATTGTAAACAATGAATTAGCACTTAAAAAATGCAATGCTTATATTGTTGAAAACAATTTTGAAAATCTAGATGTACTCTTAGAAAAAATTATATACGGAAAGGGCCGGTTCAATGCTTTAGTTATCATTGATAGCCTCTCTGAAGAGCTTGAAAAAGTGCTAATTAGCCGATTTCAGTTTCCAGTAGAGATATTGACCTTGCAACGATATACGACAGGTACGGGTGGAAAATTATATCAGTTCCAACCTTTTCTTATAGATGTGCTCGGAGTTAGTTCCGAAGGAAAATCTGATGTGGTTGGTCTAGACCCTTCCGAAATTGATACAATTGTTGTCCCAGCAAGAGAAGATGGTTTTCTAGAAACTTTCATAGGCGAAAATCGCTGGTATCAAATAAGAATCCATCCAAGTATGATTCCAAAAATAAAGTATGTAGCAGTTTATCGCGTGGCACCTGAATCTTCCATAACTCATATAGCTCAAGTTTCATCAATTGAACATTGGGAAGATACGACCAAGTATGTTTTGAATTTCGCTTCACCTGCTGAAGAAATCACTCCTATTAAATTAGTGCCAAAAGGCAAGGTGAAGGCACCACAAGGAGCTAGATATACTTCGAGAGCAAAGCTTGATTCTGCCAATAATATGGATGAAGCATTTTAACGATATGAGTAGGTGGTATCGATAGCGGGCATTTAATCCATTAAATTATAAATTTGAATGACTCATCTGTCGAAGGTTGGTGACTGATGATACCGCAGGAAATCACAAGAGATCATATCCTGAAGGCTCTGCAAGAAATAGATAACAGTGGAGTGCCGTCAGAGAGGGAATCAACAGTATGGCTATTGAGGTATCGGGGAGAGGATTACCCACCTAAGTACGTGATAAGTATCGCCAGCAAGTATGCCTTAGATCATGAATATAGTCATGAGAACTTTTCTGGAGGTCCAAGCACCAACAACTTCCTTAAAAGCAGAGGGTTTGAGATTGTACCAAAGAATCAGGGTGAAGAGGGGGTAAGGCAACAGCTCACTGCTTATTCCTGGACAATTGAAGGTGTAAATATTGCCACGAAGGTCTTGGATAAGTCAGCATTTCTACATCGAGGGACCGGTATACCAAAAGAAATTAGATTTTTTCTCTTGGAAGACGAGTTGGCTGGTGGAGAGAAGAGGCCCATAACATTAGTGAATGATGGCAAGTCTTATTTTGCTCATATTGACATTGAGGCACAGGATACTGCAAGGATACGCCTCTTCTGGAACTCTGACTTCGCATCACTCCTCCATACTACATTCCCATATCACTATAAGCAGTACAGAGATGGGAAGGAACCTGAATCGCACGTTATTCTGCGACTTGAACGATTAGAGGGTTTCAGCTCTTATGGAGTGAGCTTTGCCGGTGAGGTCTCAGAGGCTAACATCCTTGAGGATATCCAGGCTGAAGAACTTGAAGATAAGGGATTAAGTAAGGAAGGAGCCGTAAAAGAGTATTTCGGTAAGAGATATGAACGCGATCCCAGGAATAGAGCCTCGGCCATTAAGTATCATGGACTTACTTGTATGGCATGTGGTTTCAATTTTGAGTCGGTATATGGAGAAAGAGGAAGGGATTACATAGAGGTTCACCATAAGAATCCCATTCATACATTTGAAGGAAAGGAACAGCACGTTGACCCGAAAAATGACCTTGCTACCTTATGTTCAAATTGTCATAGGATGATACATAGAAAAGCTGATAATGTCTTGACTGTTAGCGAATTAATAACAACGATGAAATATTCTGAATAACTAATCTGGTTACAATCTGTTAAAAAAGAATGTTACACCCTGGAGGGGATGTGGATAATTATGTACGTAAGGTTAAGATTAAGTCATTATTTGAACGCGATAATAATCTAGAGATATTTTTTACTGAAACTACTAACTGTATTTATGGGGATAACGGGACAGGTAAAACCACTGTCATTAATTTAATTGTGTCAGCACTTAAGTGCGATATAAAAAAGCTTGTTGACATACCATTTCACTCTCTTGAAATAATGACAGCTAAAAGAGGTACTAGAAGGGCCTGTAAGGCGATAAAGATTGAAAAAATATCAGATAGTAATTTAGAATATTATGTATACTCTTCGAATATAACGGTGTCCATTGATATTCAAAATGAGGATAAAGACAATAATAAAAAGATAGACGACCTTGTTTGTTCTTTAAATAAATTATTGCATTTAACATACGTTCCATTGAGTCGTTTAGGGTATAATGACCCAACGTCTTACGAGTCAGATAGTTATTTATTGAATAGATCGCTGAGAGCTAGAAATTTTTCTCAAGCTGAAATATTAGATATAATGGACGCTAGTAGAAGAATGCTGGGCTTAATTGAAAAAGAATTTGTAGATAGATATGCTTCAATACAGAAAAAAATAAGTATTGACTCTGCTAAAATGAAAAATAATGTTGTTCAAAAGGTTCTTATAGACAAAAGTTTTATCAGAAAAGTTGATACAATTCATATGAAAATACATTCCGCTAGAAATCTAGTCATTAGGACAAATAATCCTCAAGAAATTCTAAACAAATTTAAAGAGGCAAATATTGAAGTTTTACCATCAAGTCTCGATGAACATTTTAAACTATATGATGATATAACTAAAGAGTTTGAAACTGCAAAAACTAAATACAATCAAGAAGATTCATCTTCAACGCAAAATTATTCCAAAGCTTATTACAGGAAATTTGCTACCGTAGTTATGCTAGAGTGTTTATCTTCAATTATTTCTGATATTGAAACTATTGAGAAGAATAAGAATGAATATCTTCAAATGTATAATGTTACTGAGTCAGTTATAAATGAATTCTTCTTGCCAAGGAAAAAATTCTATTTTAATTCAAAAGGTGGATTTGCAGTTGACTGTAATGGAAATGATATTAACATATCAAACCTTTCCTCGGGAGAAAAACATTTAATTGCTTTGCTAGGCAGGGTAGCCCTCCAATATTCAGGCGCTTCTGTTTTTCTTGCTGATGAACCAGAACTATCATTGCATCTAGATTGGCAGCGGTCACTCATTAGTTCTATGAAAAAATTATCCCCAAACATGCAAATAATAGTTGCCACTCACTCGCCTGCTATTATTCCTTCGGACTCGAATCAAATTGATTTGGAGGACTGTAAAATATGAGTAAAGTAATCTCCTATTCATCAGAAGAAAATCTCATGCGTATTAAAATGCAGAAAAAACAGATTTTTATTGTTGTTGAAGGCGAAGATGACGTTCCTATTTACGAAATCGCAATACATTCTATTGTCATGGATAAGAAAATAGATGTTGGTTTTGAAGTTATACATGCAGGCGGTAAAGAAAATATAAAAGCATTCGCATCCGTATGTAAACAAAATAATTTCAGAGCTATACTTGATCTTGATTTTGATCATAAAGATCAGGTGGATGACGACAGGCTTAACTACCTAAATGTGTATTCGATTGAAAATCATTTCTTTGGTAAAGTTGTTACATCCTATCTTTTGTCTAGCATACTTAAAAAAAGATATTCGGATGTTAAGGAATGGCTTAATATTGACGGATGGTATGATGAAATTAACGCCCAATGTGTCTTATTGCTTAAGTATTTGTTCTATTATCAAAAAGCTTTCGGGGGAGAGCGAAAAAAATGGAGTGATGCATTTATTGTAAGAGATAACAAATGCTGGAAAATAGATCCTAATAAGGTAACCTTCCTTTTGGATAGGATTAAACGCGAAATTGGTGTAGAGGATGACGCGGTTGAAAACTTTTTTGCTGAAAACTTTACTACTGGAGATTGTATTTCTAAAGTATTCCCAGGTAAAATACTGTTTGTTAGTTTTTACAGATATTTGAAAATTTATGTTGAATCTGGATATAAGGGTGTATTTGGCGCAAACTATACAAATGATACCGCATTGAAGAACTCATCATGTTCATTGCTTAAATTCAATCCAGACTTTAGGAAAACAATATCACCTATTATCCAATTTTTAGAGTCGCAAGCTGCATAAATTTTTCTATAATATTTATAATTGTGACCTAGATATAGGATGGTAAGTCTTTTAAATTGGTTTTTATATATATTGTGGTCCAGTGTTTTGCGCATATCTAAATCTAAATCATAGTAATGTTAGGAGTGGGTTTTGGGTAAAAACAGATCTCAATAAGTTGAAAACCGGAACGCCGGGGTCTAAATGTAGCAGTCATATAGCATTACAAGGGTCTGAGCCTTAATCGGTTTAGGCCCTTTTGTTCGTCTCCAGTAGTATTCAACCTGCCTATCTCGCATCATCATTCACTATCAGATTAAATAAATGTTAACTAACAGGGCCAACGTACATGCCATGAGGGCATTCCTGCGTCTAAACCCTGCATAACCAAAGGAGGAAGTAACTATGTGTAAAACCAACGACATTATCAACAACCGTATCATGGAGCTACTGGAAAGTGGGACGGTACCATGGAGAAAGACTTGGAATGCACAGAGCAACAGCCCTAAGAACCTTGTCAGTAGGAAGGAGTATCGCGGCATCAACGTGTTCATGCTGGCCTGTATGCCGTACAGCTCGCAGTACTGGATGACCTACAAACAGTGTGCTGACATGAAGGGAAATGTCCGGAAGGGTGAGAAGTCCACGCCAGTGATCTTCTGGAAGTGGTTGGATAAGAAAGCGGCTGTTGGTGACGATGCTGATACGGTTACGGTGAACGGTAAGATACCTATGTTGCGGTACTACAACGTATTCAACTTGGAACAGGTAAAGGGGATAGAGCCACCACCGGCAACAGAATCCACCATCAATACCTTTACCCCCATACAGATGGCAGAACAGATCATTACAGGTATGCCCTATCGGCCAGAGATCAAGTATGGAGGTAACAGTGCATCATATTCACCTATGTTGGACTACGTTAAGTTGCCAGTACCGGAATCCTTTGATTTTGCAGAGGAATATTACAGTACAGCATTCCATGAGTTGTCCCATGCCACAGGTCATGCCAGTAGGGTAGGGCGTAAGGGTATATTGGAACCGTCCTATTTTGGTAGCCACGAATACAGCAAGGAGGAACTGGTAGCCGAGATGGGGTCAGCATTCTTGTGTGGTCATGCTGGTATCGAACAAAGCACCATTGTTAATTCAGCAGCTTATATAAGGGGTTGGCTTAAAGCTCTCAAGAACGACAAGATGTTATTGGTACATGCAGCAGCCCAGGCACAGAAGGCGAGCGACTACATACTCAACAAGAAAGATGGTGAAAAGACTGAAGTAATAGAAGACGCTGTAATTGACGCAAACCCTAAAGTCTGAAAGTAAGTATCATTGTGGACATTTGTAGGCCTTTGCTCTTACATTTGTAGCAGTTGTTTCAAGGAATTGTATATTGGTAGCTCCTAACTGCCTCGCTAAGGATTTAGCATCTTCAATGGTACGTCCCTCTACCTCTCCTAACGAAAGACAATTACCAAATGGATTTTGTGCTTTCTCTCGATCCTGCCTATTTTTTTCCTTTATTATCTCAAGAATCATTCTGTCGCTCTCTTGTTGGTTTTGTATTTATTGCTGCATTTGGTCAGGCGTAAGTCCAATATAATCATTTGGTTCTAGGGCATGGCAGTTTTGTATTTTGAATAAGTACAATAGTGCTATTGAGAATATAAAATACGTATATTTTCTCATTTGATCCTACCTTTGGCCCTTGCGAGAATACGCTTTGCAGATTTGCCGGCTTTTTCTATCTCTTTGATGAGATGATTTACAACCTCGTCGACTTCTTTGTCAGTGGCTAGCTCAGGGGATAGTAATATTTCGCCAGTACCTTTGCCGATATAGCCAGTTAACGTCAGAGCTGCGAAGGTTGGACCCGGAAAGTCCTTATCGCCCTTGTGTATTGGGCAAGCATTAACTGTGGCCATATCTCCCCCTGGTCTGTGCGTTTAAAACCTCTAACAGTGTACTTCGACTCATTCAAAATGCAAATCATGCAGTGTGTGGCCATAATGCTTGAATGTTTCTCCTTGAGCTGAGGTGGCATTGACATACTCAATAGTGACGCCAAGTTAGGCCTCTGGAGCAGAAATCACCCTCGATTTCCTACAGGTATAAATCAAACTTTCAAAAAAGAACGGCACCATGGCTCTATTCCGGTGTGCTAGATGCCATTGCGTCTATGCCGACCATTACCCGCCAGATGATACCCGCATCAATTGCAACAAGGGACATATCTGAATCATCACACCCCAAGGAGGAAACACCATGACCGCGATCAAGCCGACCATCAAGCTATTCACCAGTGTGGAAGACGGCAGCAACGGTATCCATATCAACAGTCTGATCTTGGAGCACAACGGTAACAACTACCAGTTCCATGGCGGCACCAACGATACCATACATGGATTTTCCGAGAGCATGGCCCTGTATGTCCTGTCTATCAACGAGAGCAATGGAACCATGGGCCTTAACGCTTTCATGCAACCAGAGCCGGACCCGATCAATAGCGTCTACCTTCATACCCTAAAGGACATCAAGGAAACCCTCGGTGACAAGTGGGAACAGTTATCACCCAAGGCAATCACTCTAAAGCTGGTCAACTATCTGATGTAACGAACAAAGGAGATACACTAATGAAATGTGAGTGGTGTAATAAGGCATTGAGGCGAGGTGACACGGTACATGGTCTCAAGTATGGTTCATTGGCATGTAGTGGGTTCGCCCCGGCCAAGGACTCCGCTGTAACCGTGATATGTGGCCCATGTGGTGAAAAGGTATATCAGTTGGTATACGCTTCATTGGACAAGGGAACTCTGGCATACCCTGTCATATTCAAGATGTACAATGAACTGACAACCTTGATGAAGAACGGATACAAGCTGATATCTGCAATCTCAAAGCTACCAGCAAAGGAACAACACGCATTACGGCACTTAGTTGAGTCCTGCAAGACAGTAAGATAGCCCCGCCACACTACCTACCACCAAATCCTTACCTGTAGCCAATCACACAAAAGCACTGTGCACCCAGTGACTTAATCTCATCCTTTTAAGGGCGGCGATTCACCGTCCCTGAGTTCAAAGGATAATCAGGACAATCATAAAGCAATGTCCACAAAGTTTTATGTGTACTGAATAGGTAGGTACTCGATTTAAGCACCCTCCATTATATCAATGTCACAAGACTGCCACCTGCTATAAGGCCACTTGCCACCAACCAACAAACCCTACCTGTGCAAAATCCAATATCAAGAATGTCACCGTTTTCAGTATGTAATACCTCTAATATTCAGTGTGTCACTGGGTCTAGTTTCCTACTCTTAGTCCATGAGCATAGTAGGGCCTGCCTTGATAGCTAAAGTCCCTTTAAAACGAAGATATGGAGGTCGATATGTTTGATGATTCCTGATTTTTGTCCGGTGTACGTATGCCAAGGAGGGCCAGTAGCATAAACCACAACATATCAGTCACTAGGGCCATTGGGCTCATTTTTGTTCCTAGAATACAGGAGGAGAGATTAACTGCAAATCACGCCCAGTCCTTCACAGTAAGGGCAATGTATTTTACCGCGCCCTATGCATCTCGGGCAATTATGTGCACCTACATCCAACCTGAATGATGTATGTAATTTAACGTTTATATTACAGGTGGGACATTCGATTGTCCCATAACCATCACACACTTGACAGATGTACATTTATCTATCTCTCTGTAAGACTATCTTCAGTAAAATGAATCCCTCCCTCCTCAGTGCTTATCAACAACGCATCAGATATGTCTCAGATTAGTTATATCGTACCACTACCCTTACATTTAGGACAATAAATTCCACCAGTAACATCAATCCCTACCATTGGAGGAGGACGTATTGTTCCAGTTCCATAGCATGTAGGGCATTCTGTTGGGCTTTCAATTGGGCATTCCTGTGTCTCCTCATTGTCACTACTCTTATTATTTGTCATTTCATACCTCCAAACTAAACGTCTTCCAGATCAATACATCTAATATGTCATATTTCACCGCTTCCTTTACATTTGGGACAATTTATTTCTCCTGATCCATTACATTTTGGGCAATCTGATTCAACAATACTCGCAAGCTGTTCTGGAAATGATATTCCTGACCCTTCACATTTAGGACATTCTATTGTTTCCTCACCACTGCACTTAGGACAAGTTGACATTTTAAACCTCACTCAATGTTGTTCTAATTGAACACAATAACCATTATTCGTATCTGTAAATATATCACATATTGTTGATACCTCAAGAAACTCCCTCATTAAAAGCATTCCCAATGATCGCCAATAAACCCAAACAGAGCCTAGAGGAGAATAACCATGTCAGTCTATAAGCGAGGAACAAAGGGTGTCTTTTACATGAATTTCACAGTTGGTGGTGTTCGTGTAACCCGCAGTACAGGCAAGTTCACCAAGAAGGAAGCCAAGTTAGTTGAAGCTGTCGAGAAGAAAAGGATGATGGTTGACGGTGCATTATCCCCCAGGGAGAAAGCAGCTAGGATGCCACTGAGCATTGCAATTCAGAAGACCTATGACGAAAGGTGGAAGGATAACAAGGATGGTCTCAAGTCCCAGAGATTAGCAGAACGTGCAATGGAGCTAATCGGTGACGTGCCCATTAGCAAGGTAGACGATGATGTAATCAAATTGTTAATCAAGATGTTGGAGGGTTCCGGTATCAAGGGAGCCACTGTGAACAGGTATCTGGCCACCATGAAGACATTGTTACGTCACCATCGGCAACCATGGGAACATATCAAACTGAAGAAGGAGAGCAAGGGCAGGATACGTGTCTTGTCCAGGGAAGAGGAGGGTAGGGTTGTTAACCTGTTACGGGATACCCAGCATAACAGTAGGAGGTGCCATTTCCCCGAGGTCGCTGACTTGGTAGAGGTCCTGGTGGACACAGGGTGCCGTTTATCTGAGGTGATAGACCTGCGCTATGACGATATCAACTTTGAAACAAATCTAATATCTATTTGGGTCAACAAAGGAGACAAACCCAGGAGTATTCCCATGACCAGTAGGGTAGGGACCATATTGCAGACCAGGAGGATTAACGAGGCAAGTAAACCGTTCACCATTGACAGGGATCAAGCTGAGAACGCTTGGACGTGGGTAAGGAAAACGATGGGATATTCAGGAGATACAGAATTCGTAATGCATGCTCTGAGGCATACCACTGCTACCAGATTAATTGATAAGGGTATCGACCTCTACACGGTTAAGGAGTGGTTGGGACACAGCACGATCCAAGTAACCGAACGGTATGCCCATCTGAACCCTGATAAACTGGTACACGCTGCTAACATGCTGGAGCTATGAAACATTAATGATATCATGTGATTTGTAGTATATTTCTGGTACACTTTCTGGTACACTTTATCCGCTATTATACTGCTTTTGGGGTAGTAGGTGGCAAAATCAGACGTTTCAGGTGGAGTCTATAAGGGCCTGTTATATATACAAGTATGCAAGCTCGTAGACGTTATTTTTGTAGATTCTTTGGACGCGGGTTCGATTCCCGCCACCTCCACCAAGTAAAGGTCCAGTAAGGACCGGAGAAGTACAAAAGCTCTGTGAAAACAGGGCTTTTTCTTTGCCTATAGTCCGGCAGGGTGCATTACTGTCTTGCCAAATCCAGCGTTTTGTGGTGTAACTCTTGGTGTAACTGGCCACAGTGTGAAATCGGTTACACCTAAAGGGGGCGCACAATGCCAAGAGTTACAAAGGCGCTTACAGATGTGGAGGTGAAGACAGCGAAGGGAGGTGACAAGCCTAAGCCTCTGTTCGACGGCAAGGGGCTTTTCCTGCTGGTTGGTCCTCAGAAGCTAAAGCCCGATGGGAAGCCTCTGCCAGCATCAAAGTGGTGGCGCTTCAAGTACACATATGGGGGGAAATCCAAATTAATCTCCTTCGGCGTCTATCCTGAAATATCCCTTGCCGACGCTAGAAAGCGTCGGGATGATGCACGACAGCTTTTGGCGAATGGCGTAGACCCCGCTGAGGTTAAGAAGGCTAAGAAGGCAGCGAAGACAACTGAGGCTGAAAACAGCTTCGAGGTCGTGGCACGAGAGTGGCACAGCAAGTTTTTGCAGACGTGGACCGAGGGACACGCCTCAACGATAATGAGTAGGTTGGAACAGAACGTTTTTCCATGGTTGGGGAAATGTCCTATTGAGGAGATCGAGGCACCGAATGTGCTGGCGGTCTTGCGACGGGTTGAGTCTCGGGGGGCGCTAGAGACGGCGCATCGAATCAAGTCTGTGTGTGGGCAAGTCTTCCGCTACGCTATTGCAACGGGACGAGCAAAGCGTGATGTTGCTGCCGATCTTAAAGGTGCGATGCCACCGCCCACTGTTCGCAACCATGCAGCAATCACAGATCCGAAAAAGGTAGCTGATTTGCTCCGTGCTATCGACGGCTATCAAGGGGGATTTGTTGTCAAGTGCGCCCTTCGTTTGGCTCCGTTGTTCTTTGTTCGTCCGGGCGAACTACGGCAAGCGGAATGGTCTGAGTTCGACTTCCCTGAGGAACTGTGGAATATCCCCGCCGACCGGATGAAAATGAAGGTGGCGCATATTGTACCGTTGTCATCTCAGAGTGTTGAAATACTTCGTTCGCTCCAACCCCTGACGGGTGCAAGTCGCTACGTGTTCCCCTCTGGGCGTTCCTTTCAACGCTGCATGAGCAATAATGCGGTTAATGCGGCTCTTCGAAGTCTGGGGTACGATAAGGAGACAATGACTGGGCATGGCTTCCGTGCGATGGCGAGGACAATCCTTGACGAGGTTTTGGAGTTACGAGTTGATTTGGTGGAGCATCAACTCGGACATGCAGTCAAAGACGCAAATGGAAGAGCTTATAATCGCACAACTCACCTCCCCAAACGCCGTAAAATGATGCAAGCGTGGGCTGATTACTTAGATGGGCTGAAGATCGGGCAGAGCATCCTCCCCAAGTCAGAGGGTAGTGCAGAATAAAAAACGACACGGAACTCCCAATTATGTGCGGACGATTCACCATCGAAATTCCCCCCGAACTCCTCGTCGAGGTCTTCGGACTCGCAGAGCCACCGGTCATCACTCCCTGCTACAACATCGCTCCGACCCAGCAGATCCCGATCATCCGGCAATACGCCGATGGCCAGAACCATCTGGATCATCTACGGTGGGGTTTGATCCCGTCGTGGGCGCAGGACAAATCCATCGGCAGCAAGATGATCAACGCTCGGTCGGAGACGATAGCCGAGAAGCCAGCATTCAAGCAAGCTGTCCGGTATCGACGCTGTCTGGTGGTTGCCTCTGGGTTTTATGAATGGAAGCAGGAAGGGAAGGCGAAGCTACCATGGTACGTCCGGCTCAAAGATGGAACGCCCATGGTGTTTGCGGGTCTGTGGGAGACATGGAAGTCGCCGGAAGGGGAAGTGATTGAGTCATGCACCATACTCACAACTGCTTCAAATCGGCTCATAGAACCACTCCATAATAGGATGCCGGTCATCCTTCACCCTGATGAGTATCATGCGTGGCTGGACCGGAATACGACGAATCCTGCTGGTCTGGTGCATCTGTTCCAAGCATACCCAGCCGACCTAATGGATATGTGGCCGGTGTCGCCGATGGTCAACAGCGTGAAGAACGATTCGGCGGAACTGGTGGTGCCAGTTGGTGATTCTTTGCAGCATAATCTCGGCATGGAGATTTGATGGAGAGACGTAAAATTAAGGTTTTGCCCGTTTGAGTGGGAAGTCGCCCTGCCTGTTACCAGACCTCATGGATGGTTGCTGGGAGCGTCGTATGGTATCACAACTTATCTGTACCCAACCTTCCGATCTGCGGAAAGCGGCTACCTCGTTTACGCGAATCAGGTGGTCAAGCGTGTCGCTGGTGATATCTCCGACCTCACCATTAGCAAAAATTACCTGTATTCCCATTCAAGTTTACTCCCTGTCGCTGACATTCCGGCACTCCTACCCACTTCATGGATGCTGAAGGAGTGGCAAAAAGCCTCTGTATTTCTACAGAGGCTTCATTCATGTTTGCCCGCCAAGTAATCTCGACGGGCTAAATACTGCAACCTTCTTTGCAGTGTGATACCGGACGGATACGAAATCTTGATGTCCACATGGGCGTAACCTCCTTTCTGATAGTTGACTTATGTATTGAGCATCTAACGTGCCAGTGTTTATTCGGAGTGCAACGACCTGAATATGCGCGGGAAAGGAATGAAAGGGATCTTGTGGTGAAGTTAAAGCCGTCATCGATATCCGTCATGTTTAGCGTAACTGTCGGATATGACGGGTTGTGATCAAATATCCTCCGGTTGAGTTTGCTGGGTGGCTAGACCGGAATACGACGAATTCTGTTGATCTGGTGTATCTGTTTCAACCATACCCATCCGATCTGATGGAAATGCAGCGGGTGTCACCGCTGGTGAACAACGTCAGGAGCGAGTCACCGGATCTGGTAGTGCCGCTTCAGGATGCCACTACCATCGATCTCGATTCGAATCCCTCCTTGCTGTAAGCTGGTGGGCCTTCTCTCTTGCGACAGAACGGAAATACGGTGTAAAGCTTTCTTGATAATTGACCGATGTAGTTTATTGTTATTAATTATAACCAATACACCCGTTTTAAAAGGAGGACCAGACAATGGGATCGCTACTTGAAATGACAGCAAACATCGTCTCTTCTCACGCATCAAAAACGACAATGCTCGGTGATGAATTGATTAAATGAGTTGCAGAAAGTTCACGCATTCCTCCAGAAACTCGAAGGAGAAAAGCTGGGAGAAGCATCGGAAACTGCTAAGACCGATGTCCCTGCTATGAGTTTGAAAAACGCATTTCGTTCAGATCAAGTTTTTTGTTTGATCTGTGGCAAGGGCGGAATGAAAACCCTTTCCCGACATATAATGCAAACACACCATTTGAAACAAGGAGCATACAGAAAGCAATTCGGCATTCCGAGTACCCAAGCTCTCACTGCTAGTAATTTCTCGGAGGCTCGAAGACTCATGGCAAATGAAATGGGTCTTGCTGATAACCTCGCTACGGCGAGAGCAGTACGGGCAGCAAACATCTTTGCAAAGAAAAACCAGAGAACAGCATAGATACCGGTGGCATAGCAACTCTTGTGTGAAGCAATATCATTGGAAGCAAGAGTGGATACCTGTGCTCCCCAGTGGGATCGGACTCAAGTACGGCTCCTCTTGCCGGATGAGTATTGGGTCTGGCTCGACCGGATGCTAACCTGAAGCACTTCTTCCGATTCTCGATATTGGCCGTCCGAAACAACAAGAGCGAGATCGGCGGAATCTGGTGATTATTGCGGTGCTCCGCGACTGGGCATTCCACAGAGAAATATATTTTACATTTTCTGAACGAGTGATAGAGTTACTCATAGCCTGTTTCCGAAAGAGTAAATTTGGAAGAAATTCCAAAGACACAAAGCTGACGGACCCGTTATCTAAAAAATAACAGGTAGCCGAGCTACCGAAGAAACAGGTTTAATGTCTCAAAGACCACCCATCGCTATTGACGATGGGTGGTCTTTCTCATTGACGACGCCACTACTCTGGATCTCTAAACTCATGGCCAGCAGTTTCAAAAGCGATTCTGCCGCCATTATTGATATGTTCGGGACACCACCGAGCCGCTCTG
>JGI24146J20443_1000564_pt1 | contig 27917 bp, 29 predicted proteins | sample BarGraIncub1131A_FD_20443 | JGI IMG/M metagenome (IMG submission 20443) | reverse complement strand
CCCCCGCCACAATATCTATTATTTTAAAGTTAATGTCCCCCCCGTATGATTTCCTTACTACAATGTCTCCTATTTTCACAATACCACCTCCCTATTTAAACTCATACTATATATTATGAAAATATATAGTTTAGGTGAGCATGAAAAAAGTTATGTAAATATTATATCTACATAACTTAAATAAATAGTATAATTTGTACTACCTCTGATTGAATACTCTTTTATAATCTTCAATAAATACCATAAACTTTTCTTTTTCAGATATTAACTCCTCCATCTTCTTATTAAAGGTATTTTGAATCCATGTAACTTCATTATAATAGTATCTATTACATAACCTCCAATAACGCTGTGGAAATACTAAAAATGCGTATACTAGCCTGTACTCTTCTTCTGACAGAGGATTTACACTGCTATATGCCTCTAATACTATTTCAGCATATTTTATGTCCCAATCCTGATTTTTAAGCATTTTGATTAAAAAATTAGATAAATCATATGCTTTTACTTCTCTTTTGCAATAATCAAAATCAATTATATTCACGTCATTATTTTTATCAATAATAATATTATGATAAGTATAATCATGGTGACAAAATCCTTTTGCTTCTTCTGTTTGCCTACATATATCAAAATACCTAGAGTCATCGAGTATTGCCATAGCCCTTTTTCCTAATTCCTTTTGATCTTCCATACTCCTAATATAGTTCATATCAAAATCAGTTTTATTATTTTTCTTCTTTCTAACCATGCTTTGCATTTTATCAAATGATTTTATTCGTTTTTCCATCAAATGTGGCCATCTACCAAGATCTGTTTTTAGTTTACTATTTTCTGGCGGATCATACCCAATGGACGCAATATGCATGTAAGCTAATTGTTTTGCAGCGCAAACCAGATCCTCTTCATTGTGAAAATTACATTCACGACCATCTATCCAAGTTGATAGTGTGTAAATATCTTCATTAACTAATGCATAAGGATTTCCTTCAGTGTTTAAAAAATATCTATCAACCTTGTCAAATCCATTATTTGCAAGGTGTTCTTTGGCTCCATATACAAACAAAAGTTTTTGTGTCCCGTAACTGATTTTCTTTAGGCACTTAGCTCCGTCATTTGTCTTTAAAAAATACACTCCCTTATTGGGACGTATACTTTCTATTTTAATGCCATACTGCCTTTCGATCTCAAATTCCCTCATCATATTACTCACCCCCTTATAATTTATATTACTAATATTTTATTTTAGAATAAATTCTTGTATATTTTAACAACATTTATGCTTTCTTTTAATATAATGATATATACTGATATATTAAATTAGTGTTTAAGGAGTCTTTAAATGAAAATCGGAATTGATGCTAGGGCTGCAAAGTGGTATAGAGGAACTGGTATAGGCACTTATTCTTACCAACTAATTCACTCTTTAAATAAAATTGACAATTACAATGATTATTTGCTTTTCGTACCAGATGATTGTAAATTAGACATACCCTTTAAAGAAAACTTCCATATAAAAAATATAAAGCAAGAAAATCAAAGTAACTTTTGGAATGAAGTTAATACATCTAATCCATTAATAGACAAGTCTATGGATATATACCACGTTCCTCAAAATGGAATCGGATTGCCGGATAGCAAAAACTGTCCCTTTGTTATCACGCTTCATGATGTTATTCCTTATAAAATGCCAGACACAGTGGGTGAACAATATTTAAAAATATTTAACGAAAAGTTACCAAATATTATTCCAATGTGTGATGGAATAATTACAGTGTCAGAATATTCAAAAGAAGATATTGTCAAAGCTTTTAACTTTCCACGCGAAAAAATATATGTTACCTATTTAGCTAGCGAGGATATTTATAAACCTTATGACAAAGCCCTTAGTAAATCTATTATTGAAAAAACTTATTCTATTTCAGGAGATTATATTCTGTATATTGGAGGATTTAGTCCGAGAAAGAATATTATCGGATTACTGAATTCATTTAGCATGCTTTTACCAAAGCTAAAAAAGAATATTAAATTAGTCATTGCAGGTAGCAAAGGTAAATCATACGATATATATAAAAAAAGAGCACAAGATCTGCATATTGACGATAAGGTAATCTTCCCAGGGTTTATATCTATGAACCATATCCCCTTCATGTATAATGCCTGTGAGATTTTTGTATATCCTTCTTTTTATGAAGGATTTGGATTACCTCCAATTGAAGCAATGGCTTGTGGAGTTCCAGTAATTACCTCAAACGTTACATCCATCCCAGAAATTGTTAAAAATTCAACTTTACTTGTAGATCCGGGTGATGTTAATGACTTAAGTGAAAAAATCTATAATGTGCTCTGCGATAATGAATTAAAGCAATCCCTTATAACCAAAGGATTAAAACGAGCTTCCGAACTAACTTGGGAACATACTGCTGCAAATACATTGAATGCTTATCAAAATATATTAGGAAAGTTTAAATAAATGTCTAAATTATTAAAACACCAAAATTAAACCCACCATAATGTATTTAACATTATGGTGGGTTTTTTAACTAACAATTATAATAATTCTTAAAGGCCTCTAGAAACTCTTCTCTATCCTTTTTGTATTCTACTTTTTTCTTTAACCTACTTAAAAATATTTCTTCACTCCACTGTTTTTTTCTTGTGTAATAGTCTCTAGATATACTGTAAAAATCCTCTGGGAAACTAAGCATACCGTATAAAACCTTTAGTTCCCTATTATCTAATGGATTCACAGATATATATTCATTTATTATACTGTGACATTTTTCTATATCGTAGCAGAAGTCTTTTATAGCTTTATTCGTAAAATTGCATATATCATGTACTTTTAAATCTATAACCGCATAATCAAAGTCTAAAAAATATACTTTTTCATTATTAATCAATATATTGTGATGAGCTAAATCATGATGACAAAATACAACTTTATCTTTCTCGTTACATAAATTGTAATATTCTGATGCTTGTAGAATGTCTATGCTTTGTTTTATATTTTCCTCATAATATTGAACGCGATCTAAAAATATATAATCAAACTCATTTTTATTCTCGTTTATGGTTGCTATATTTTTAAAAAACATAAGCTCTCTTAATTTTTTGTTATAATTTTCTATTATTTTACCACATAAGTACCGCTGCTCATTCCCTGCGAGAAGCCTTTTAAATGTATCTTGATATACAAGTCCTTCTGAAGCTCTATGAAGCTCAGCTATTGCTCTAGACGTAAGCATTACATCCACTGGATTGCTATACTCACACTCTCTTCCTTCTACTAAGTCCATAATACAGTATATATCTTCTTTCCAAGGTACATATATTAGTTTAGACTTTGTCTTTTCAAATTTAATAATTCTATCAAAATTACTATTTTTAATATACTCAAGACCATAATTAATAAATTCAAGTTGATTTATACTATAATTCACTTTCTTTAAAACCTTATCACCTTTATCAGTATTAAGTATGAATACTTTCCTTACTGGAATAACATCATAAACCATTAGATCAAATTCGCTAAACAAATTTACATCTAGATCATATTTGCTTAAATAAGCCTTATCTTTATATCTAATGTCTAACATATCCTCACCTCTCTAATTATCACTGAAATAATGAATTGCCGTCTTGAACTAAAGCTTTTACGATTTTTCGCGAAAATTCCTCCTCATGCCACATTCTTCTGCCTGCTCTATACCTGTTGCAACATTTCATGAATTCATGAGGGTATGAAATTAAGGCTATTAGAAATTTTGAACTAGACTCATCTAGTCCTTCAATGTAACAAAATTCCTTAGCAAGCTTTCTAAAATCGAGTTTAGCTCCTTTTCTTTTTAATTTACTAAGCAAAAGGAAACAATCTATTTCCACCATGTTGTAACTACAATTGTCAAAACTAACAACTTCAATAACATTGCCTTGCTTAAGGTTTTGAAAATTCGTATTTCCGAGGCATATTTCACCTCGTCTCATGCTCCTTTTTAAAATTTCTAAATAATTNGCCTCGTATACCTCTCTTATACATTCTTCTCCTCTATTTATGGCTTCCTTTCCATATTTAATAATTAATTCTTCAAATGAATTTTTAGGTTCATCTCTTTTAACATTATTTATGTCTCCCTTAAGCTTTTTAATAGAATTTTTATAATTCTCTATGGTTTTCCCTGTATTGTTATTTAATCTATTTCTTAGGTACCCATTGAATCCCAAAGATTTTTTATGAAAAGCATAAATAGCACCAAACTGTTCTATTACTAATTTTTCAGTTATGTCCTGTTCTGCACTTTTATATTGCAATTCAATTACATCTACATTTTTAATACCCTTAAACACCATATATTCAGAAAAATCATTATAGATGCTTATTGCCACTCGCAACACCTCAAATTAAATCTATTAAGAATTATTTATTTTTTTTACTTTTATCCATTTTCTTTAATATCTCTCTTTGCTGAAACTCTAACTCACTAAGCTTCTTTTGCCTTCTCCTTATTTTCTTTAGCTTCTTAACTTCTTCTTTCATGTTATCAAGCTTCGTATCATAATCCTCTACAGTTGATTCCTTAAGATCAATTATCTCAATTGGGACCTCATCATTATACATGTCTTTTTTGTCCTTTCCCATAAGATTACCTCCCATATTTTATTGTTCTAAATTTATCAATAAAAATTTGTCTGTAAGCACTGTCCTCATGCATTTTTTCAAGTTTCTTTAAGAAAAATTCTTCTCCCCAGTCTTTTTTTTCCCAGTAATATTGAATTCCTATTTGCCAATATTCCTGAGGGAATTCCATAAATGCTGCCATTACTTCTATGTCACTTTTGTAAATTAAGTTTGTAGCATCATATTCATCCATTATAAAAAGTGAATTTTCAAGGCTCCATTTACCATTTTTCATTCTTCTTATTAGAAGACTACTTAAATCGTGCAGATGAGTGTCTAAGATGCAGTAATCAAAATCAATAATACTTATTCCACCATTTCTCTCCATCAATACATTGTGATGAGCATAATCATGATGGCAAAATCCCCTATGTTTAATTTCCTCTTTCATCTTGTTTATATATTCACTTTTACATAAATTACATATTGAATTTTTGCTTCGCGATAGCTCTCCCTCCATTATTCTTAAATAATTATTATCAAACTCAGTTTTATACTCTTTTTCATTTATTCTTCTTTTAAAATCCAATATTTCATTTTCTCTAGTTTTAAAAGTTTCTATCCACTTAAGCCATGCTATTCTAGGCAACATATCAGGTTTAACTTTAAAATTCAGGCTTTTATTATGGAGCTGTGCAAGTTTTTCTGTACATAATTTTATTTCCCTTGGATTATCATAATCGCATTCCCTTGCATCTACCCAAGGTGTTAAATAAGCATATTTATTCTCAATCTCTATATACTCCTTGTTATAAATAGTTTTAATAATCTTTGGTATACTTTCAAAATTATTCTGTTGCAAATGTTTTATAGCACCGATAATAAATAAAAAATGCTTAAACTTATAATTAATGATTTTCAAGCAATACATCTCATCTTCAGTTCCTACTTTGTAAACATTTTTTATTTTTTCTATATTATTAATAGAAAGAGAATAATTTTCTTGTACTTTCTCCTTTAATTTATCTATTTCCAAGTGCATGCCTCCAAAACATTGTTCTATTGCAATATATGAACCCTTCTAATAATTTGTGCACAATTAAATTTTAATAATGGCACACTTTTTAAGTTAAAATAATATATTAATATATATATACCTTTTTATGAATTTTGTATAAATATATTATTTTCTAATAATTTTAAGGAGTGGAACTTATGAGGATTGCAATTGATGCCAGGGGCATTAATTTATATAGTGGTACTGGTATAGGAACTTATACAGAAAATGTACTTAAAAATTTAATTAACATAGATACATTAAATAACTATCATGTCTTTTGGTCGGGTAATAATTACGAAAGTATAAAAAAGGAAAACTGCAAAATAGTGATGACATCAAAAAAACATCAACGATTTTTCGAGGATTACTATTTTGCTGAAAATATTTCAAAAGAAAATATAGACATATACCATATGCCACAAAACGGTATAGGGTTTTGCAAGGAAATACCTTGCAAAAAAGTAGTAACTATACATGATTTGATTCCATATGTTATGCCCGAAACTGTTGGGCGAGGATACTTGTTAAAATTTTTAAAAGAGATGCCCTCAATTATAGAAAATTGTGATGGTATAATAACTGTATCCGAATTTTCAAAGCGAGATATTCTTAAGTTTTTTCCAATAGACGAGCGCAAAATTTTCGTAACTCCTTTGGCTGCTGATAAAAAGTATATGCCTTTAGATAAAGTTCCTTGTAAAAATTTTTTGGCTAAAGCATATAATATAACAGCTCCATTTATACTCTACCTAGGAGGATTTAGTGAAAGAAAGAATGTTGCCTCTGCAATAACTGCTTTTTCTAAAGTATATAAGGAGTTAAGTAAAAATTATAATTTAGTTATTGTAGGCGATTATAAAGACCCCAGTCAAAAGTTAGTAAAACTTACACAGGAACTTAAAATAGAATCCCATGTTATTTTTACTGGTTTTGTACCCGAAGACCATTTACCTGTTTTTTACAACTGCTGTGATACCTTTATATATCCGTCTTTTTATGAAGGTTTTGGACTGCCCCCACTCGAGGCAATGAGTTGTGGAACTCCTGTAATAGCGTCTAGCCTTACCTCTATTCCAGAAGTANTAGGTGACGGTGGAATTTTAATAAATCCCTATGATATCTCTGAAATATCACTTGCAATAGGGAACCTTTTAAGTGATGAAACCCTAAAATCCGAATTAAGTTCAAAAGCATTAATAAGAGCTAATGAATTTTCATGGCGAAACACTGCACAAAGTACCCTTAAAGTTTATGAGAGTGTATACAATCATGAAACTATTATATAATCAAAAAAGCATAAAATTTCTCCTTCATGCATCCAAATAAGAGATTAAAAATCTCTTATTTGGATTCACTTCGGAAAAATTTCATACTACTATTGCCACTTTTTTAAGCAATCCATGAAGGTTCATCATGTAGCAGTTTGACAGATAGCGGATCACGCTACATGCCGAACCTTCATCTTACAATTTATTAATAATACTTGCTAAGTATCCTGCTCCAAACCCATTGTCAATATTAACAACACTAACTCCACTAGAACAACTATTTAACATACTAAGTAGCGCAGAAAGCCCTTTAAAATTAGCTCCATAACCTACACTCGTTGGTACAGCTATAACCGGTTTATCAACTAAACCCCCAACAACACTTGTTAAAGCTCCCTCCATTCCTGCCACAGTAATTACTACCTTAGCCCGTCTTATAACATCTAGATTATCAAATAACCTATGAATACCCGCTACCCCTACATCATAAATTCTTTCCACTTTATTTCCAAAAATTTCTGCAGTAATTGCTGCTTCTTCTGCTACGGGTATGTCAGAAGTTCCTCCTGTAACTAATGCAATGTATGTATTCCTACTCTCAACTTCCTTCTTCTTAATTACTATTGTTCTCGCTAAATCATTGTACACTGCATCATCACATACTTCCGCTACACCTTCATACATTACCCTAGACGCCCTTGTTCCAAGGATATTTACATCTTTCGTAAGCATTAAACTAATAATGTCCTTTATTTGCTGCACAGTTTTACCTTCACAATATATAACCTCTGGATATCCAACTCTAAGTTCTCTATGATTATCTATTTTGGCAAATCCTAAATCCGAATAAGATAAATCTTTTAATTTACCTACGCCGTCTTCAATTGATATATCACCATTCTTTATGGATTTAAGAAATTTTTTCATCTCTTCTGAATTCATATATTCCCCTGCTTCCTTAATTCCTCATATACTTTGCTAATAGATATTTTCATGCTTTGGGCTATTTTTTTACACTCTTCATATTCTAACTTACTTTTTATTTTTTCACCTTTATAATATGCTTCTTTCACCGTAACTTCGCCAAAAGAAGTTTTTACTTTTGCAAATTTTCTTTGGAGCATTGTTTTATGTACTTTAAAACTTCGCGTGCCAAATGTAGTAGTTTCTCTAAATAATACTTCTTCTATTTTTTCTATTTTATCAAGCCAACATAAAATGCTTATTTTTATGCTTGGTCTTCCTTTTTTCATGATAATTGGAGTTAAGTATACATCCATTGCTCCTACAGCAAAAAGCTTATCTATAACATACTCATAAAGCTCTGGGTTCATATCATCTATATTACATTCCACAATTTCTTGAAATTCTTGACTTTCACTTTTGTCTTTATTAGTACTTGGCGAATTATCCGCTTCTTCGACGATCATAACTCTAAGTACATTAGGAATATCAGTATCTCTATTCCCTATACCATATCCAATTTTATTTATAATAAAATTATTATTGTCTTTAAATTCAGACACGGTAGCTGCTAAAATTGCGGCACCAGTAGGTGTTGTGGTTTCAAAGGGTACAGCACCAAGTTTCACTGGTATTCCCTTTAAAATTTCCATAGTAGCAGGTGCTGGCACTGGTATAATTCCATGAGCACACTTAACAAACCCACCACCGAGCTCCACGGATGAGCTCATTATTTTATCAACATTTAAATGATTTATGCAAATAGCAGCTCCTACTATATCCACAATGGAATCCACTGCCCCTACCTCATGGAAGTGAACTTCATATAGAGGTTTTCCATGAACCTTTGCCTCGGCACATGCGACCTTCATAAACATTTTTATACTTAATTCTTTGACTTTAGTGCTTAACTCACTGCAATTTATAATTTTCTCAATATCTTTAAGATTTCTATGATCATGGTGGCTTTGATTATTATTTTTGTGTACATGAGAGTGTTCATTGTCATTATAAGAATGATTATGGTGGGGTGTACCTTCACCCTCATGAGAATGCTCGTGATGGTGCTGTATCAAATTTACATCTACCTTAGTACCCTCTATTCCTTTTCTACTGGCCCTTGATACCCTTATTTCATATCCGTTTAGATTTAGCTTCTCTAATTCCTCTATTAAATATTTCTCATCTATACCTAAGTCTATCAATGCTCCTAAATTCATATCCCCACTAATACCTGAAAAACAATCATAATAAAGTATTTTCATTTACATTCGCTCCATTTCTTTTGTATTTATTTCATTGTACCAAACAAACAAATATTATAGTTATATATATTAAAAGTGGCTATAATATTTTATAACCACTTTATGGACTTTTTATTAAATACTCTTATTATCTTACCATATATAATATTATTTACTCACCCTTAGAATTATCAAGTTAATAATTTCTTTTAATCCCAAATTATTAACTTGATAAATACCATTTACTGTATGTATTATACATACTCTAAGATTCACTTCTATAAAAATCGTATCGTCAATATATATTTTTACATTAACACCTTTTCTGACTTTAATTACTACATATTTTTTATCTTCGGTCATATCATTTATATTTTCAATATGTAATTTAAAACGTTTTGTTATATTTACTACATCGGACATATTATATTGCTTTAAAATAAAGTCATAGCAATGCACTTCTTTAAATGCTTGAGTTATATATTCAACATGCGTTGTTAAGAAAATAATGAGAGTATATTCGTATTTGGCTATTTGTCTAACCTCTTTTGCGAAATCTAATCCTGAGGAATTATTTAAACAAATATCTACATAAAAAATATCTATATTATCCTTAATTGTAATTTCCAACGCCTCGTCTTTATCAACAGATTCATATATATTTATACCTTTATCTATTTGCTATATCATCTTCTTTAAACTTTTTCTCTGTATTCGGTCATCCTCTACTATAAGCACATTCATTGGTATCCCCTTTAATCACCGCATCACCACATGGCAAATGGCCAGTTTATAATATCTTTATTTTCACTTTACTGTAATCTTTTACAATTTATCACTTAAAACGCCATCAAACATATTGTATCATGGAAACTTTGCTAAATTAGGGTTATGTTGTCACATTATCAATATAAAATATATCAACCACCTAAAAATTAAAGATTACACTTGAGCTTGATGTTTTCTTTTCTAGGTTTAATTTGAACATAAAAAAAAACTCGCTTTCTAGCGAATTTTTTGGTGGAGATGATGGGACTCGAACCCACGACCCCTTAAATGCCATTCAAGTACTCTCCCAACCTGAGCTACATCCCCTCATATTAACGTGACATATTAAATTAACTATGTTACCTTTTGATTTTGAAGCATACAATTTTGTCTCTCAACTTCCATGTAAATTTTCTCAACGTTCTCTCCAAAACACTTAGACGATAATGGTTCTATTCCATCATATGCATTTTTAACCATTGCTATGCGAGCATCTTTATCATTTAAGACTTCAAATAATATTTCTGATAATTCTTCATCTTTATAAAAAATTCTTCCATTAATTTCGTCCTCAATTATACCGTCCAAATTTTTATCGTACTTAGCTACCACAGGAATTTGCGCTGCCATAGCTTCAGCAAATGTTAGCCCTTGTGTTTCAGTTAGTGAAGCACCTACAAACACATCTCCCATCTGATAATACTTTCCAATTTCTGCCCAAGGTTTCTCACCAGCAAATATTACAGATTTTTCGATACCTAAATTTTTAGTTAAATCTTCTAGATTCTCTCGTTCTGGTCCATCACCAACAATTAACAATTTACAATCAGGTATCCTATTGGTTAACTCCCTCATGCTATTTATAATTACATCTATACTTTTCTCTTTAGCAATACGACCAATAAATAATATAACAGGTTCATTTTCATTTATTCCAAAAGATTTCTTCTCATCTCTTATATGCTGATCGTTGAAATTACTTTTTTCGAATGGCTCAATATTAACTCCAGTAGGTATTACGTCTATATGTCTTCTTAGACCGTACTGCTGCAATGCATCTTTTACCTTTATTGTCGGAACTATTATAGCACTACAATCTCTACAATATAGTTTGCTTACCTTCTTCGCAAATTGAGAGGCAGGCTTAAGCATTATACCACGAGATACATAATGTATATAATCCTCATACATAGTATGATAAGTGTGAACTACAGGAATATCTAATCTTTTAGCAACTATTCTTCCAAATATTCCTATACTAAATTCTGTTTGTGTGTGTATTATATCTAAATCTAATTTTTTTATTTTGTTCATAATTTTACGTGAATATATCATACCAACTCTTTGAGAAGGTAAAAGAAAAAATGGTAAGCTAGGCAATCTAATGATACCTTCCTGCTCCTCTACATCCGGGTGTGTAACTGTAATGATGGTTACGTTATGTCCAAGTCTAATTAATTCATGTCTCAGTATCATAGTTGAAGTAACTACCCCACTTACTTGCGGATAATAAGTATCAGTAAAAATTCCAATATTCATAATCAATCCCCTTTAAATACTATAATTTTCTTATAAAAATTTTCTTGTTAATATGCATTAATGCTTTTTGCTTATTCTTTCATAAACGCATAAAATTCAAAGATTATACATAAGTAAAATGTAACTAATCTCCATAATAATATAGCAGCCATTATATTATTAGTTAGCGAAAAACAAACTAAAAAACTACGGCGCCAGGTAATGATATAAAAGCGGTTAACATCATTACAAATGCAGTTCCTGCTATCATGCTACCTACGTGGGCGCTCATCATACCAAAACTCAGATAAATGAAATAAGGAATAATAAAGATTATTATTAATTGAAATATTGTATAAATAACGTGTTTAATCAACAATCGTTTACTATGTTTTACTATCTCCATATTATCATAAAATTGATATAAATTATTATTAATTTTCATTTCTATCTTGGATACCCTTTACTCGCCATACTTTTTTATAAAAAATTTTCCACATATCAAGAACACTCTCTTTAGAATAAAAATTATGACCTCTTATAGCTTTTTCTTTAGCCTGCTGATAATATGACGGATCATTTTTCAACTTTTCTATAGCCTTAATGAACCCCTCATTATCATGTTCTTTTAAGTAATAATCAAATAGTATATCTTCATACAATTCTAAGTCTCTTAGAAGCACCGGGGTGTAGGTGTTCATTGCTTCAAGTATTGACATAGGAAAAAGCTCGTTATAAGATGGCATAAAAAGAACATCTGATACATTATATATATCATTCATCAAATCTCTTTCAACTATTCCTGTAAATAATATATTCTTAGGTGCATTATCCATTTTATCTTTTAATTCCTTATATCCATCGGTAATATTTCCAAAAGAAAATCCACCTGCCCAGATAAATTGTATTTCAGGAAGTGCTCTTGCTATATTAATAAAATCAATTACACCCTTTCGGGTTTGTATCTGCCCTACTCCAAGCACAACAAAAGCATCTTTTACAATTTTAAATTTTTCCTTTGCTATATATTTATTCTCACAGGAGAGATTATAGAATTTTTCAGTTGAAACATAATTAGGAATGTACGTAATTTTCTTTTTATCAATATTATAAGCTTCAAGTTTAGGTATAAAGTTAGGATTAACAGTAACTAGGAAATCCATACTTCTATAAAAACTTATAATATATTTATAAAATATTTTTTTAATAACACTTGGCAATTTGATGCTTCCTTCAATAGTTTCTGGCAAAAAATGCACATATCCCACTGTTACACCCTTTTTTCTAGCAAAGGGTATACTCAAGTAATGCTTAAAGTCTATAGTGTGATAATGCATTATTTCCGTTCTTGTTCTTTTGTTTATTACAACTTTATATTCTTTATCTAATCCATTTTGGACTAAATTCACTTGCTCAAGATAAGCTGAACCTACCCCTTGCCCTTTGATTTTGTCTGCTGATGATAGCATATTTATAGTAGGCATGATAGTCACTCCAATCTAATATAACCTTGTTAATATATTAATTGTACTCTATTAATATTAAGTAATGATTAATATTACCTTAAAATTTTCTTAAATTTTACCAATTAATTATATAAATATGTATATATTTAATTTTGCCCAATTTTTTTTCTTTTAGCATTAATTAAAAACATATTTTTTATAAGAATTATATATTTTAATTTCATTAATTTACCACTCATGTTTTAATAAATAAAGTAAATAATAATTTAGTAAGAATTTTAATTAAAGACTGGAGGTAATAAATATAATGAATACTGCAAATAAACAATTAGAGAGTAATAATTTAAAAGTAATAAAGGACCAATTAGGATATGAATCATTGCTTAATAAAAAATTTAATGAGTACAGCACTCAATGCACAGATCAGAACTTAAAGAATCTTTGTAATGAAGCTAGTCAAACTCACAAACAAAATTTTAACACATTAAAAACTTACCTTGATTCTCATCAATAATATATAAATGGAGGGATAATACAATGAATACAGGAATGACAGAAAAAGATTTAATGCAAGATTTGCTTGCTACAGAAAAACAAGTTATTAGTGCTTATAGTACAGGAATAACTGAATCTTCTTGTGCAAATTTAAGAAATACATTAATTGGAAATTTCCAGAATGATCAAAACATTCAATACATGCTATTTGATGCTATGAAACAAAAGGGATGGTATCCTACAAAAGATGCCCCAGATAATGAAGTTCAACAATTAAAAGATGAAGCCAACCAAATGATGGGTGAATTAAGATAATTGATGTATTAAAATAAGAAACCTCTAATGTTCCACTATATTAGAGGTTTCTTATTTTATTTTTAAAAATCACATTCCATTTATAACAGTCTGATACTATTTATATTTCCATGAATTCCTTATATATATCTGGTTTATCTTTAATTTTATTTTGATTATGTTCATCAAATGCTATGGCTAATAATATAACCCCTATAATTAAAAAAATTCCGTGGATCTCATTACCATATCTCCCGCCTATTTGTGAAAACATTGAAGAAACTGATAAAGCCAAAATATTATTCACAAAATGTGCAAATATACTTAGATAAATTGATCCCGACCTTATATATATAAACCCAAGAACAAGTCCTAGAAAAAATGCATTTATACCTTGGGGAATGTTCATATGAACTATTGCAAACAATAATGCAGAAAATACAATCGCTATAATAGGATTTATTTTTTTTGCCATTCCACTTAATAATATCCCCCTAAAAATAACTTCTTCATATATAGGTGCTACAATGACAAGACCAAATATTAATATAATTGGTGAACCAGGAATTTCATCAACCACTACATTTATAAATGTAGGCATAGATATTGAACTTATCCACAAAGTTAAGCTATTATCAAATATAAGACGAAATGCTATAATCATAAGGGCTATGCAAGCAAAACTAGTAAAATTCAAGCAATTTTTAGGTTTCTGCTCATATGCTTTATTGCTTAGCCATTTCAGTAAAACGATAATAACATAATATTTAACCAATACCCCAAAAACAAAAATTACATATGGAACTGCTTCTTCATATTTCCCAGAAAATAAATTTGTGATCTCTACAGGTATTTGTCCAAATCCCTCCAATAAAATTGATAGAAACATTACAAATAGAGCCTTAATAATTCCCATTTTTTTGATGTTTGTGCTTCCATTCTCTATGTTTTCTAAAAAGTTCATTCAATCACACTTTCTAACTTATATTTATGTATATACATCAATATTTTTTATACTCTATTCTTCCCACTTAAACTATCTATCTCTATTTTAATTAATGTAACTTTTGCCATAGCTTTATCTATATATATTTGTCCCTTTTCTATAAATTCGGGACTATATTTTATTATAAACTCCATTAGAGGCTTATATTTTTCTTCTTCTTTTAGCAGCACCGCATGTCCAAAAACTATTACACTTTCATACTCTGTACTAAATTCACCTTGCAAAATCTTAGTTTTCCCAATTATTGTAAAACAAACCTTATTGTTTAGTGCAATATTATCTAGTTTAGTTCCGACACATGCACAATGCAAATATATATTTTTGTCTATTACCACATAATTGAGTGGTACTCCATAAGGTTGATTATCCTCCCCGCAGGTAGATAATATACCATACTCACTTTTCGCTAAAAGTTCAAGTGCCTTCATCTCACTCATTTGCCTTTCAATTCTCCTCATTGATTTCATTATATTTTCACCACCCTTTTTAATCCTATTTTTCTAAGTGTAACATAAATCTATATGAGCATATATTAACTTAGTGCAAATTTTGTTAAATACAAGAATTATTGCTATCATATTTATTACGTTTTATTTTAAAAAGCAAAAAATAAAAAAGCTTTAGTGACGTTACTTTACACTAAGCTTTTTTATTTGATATATTATTATCGTAAGACATTAAATAATTTGTACTGTGATTGATGTTAATGTAGTTAATACAAAAGGTAACATCTTTAACTGTAGTTGTTATGGCAACAAAAGATGGCTTAATATTTATTTTATAATTAGGAAAAACTTATTTGTGGACTCATTCTCCAATCCATTACCACAAGAAGTGCAAAAAGTTTGTTCTTCTTTAACTTCGTTGCCACATTTAGTACAGAATTTCATTTTAAGTCCCCCGCTTTTTATTATTATTGGTTTAATAAAGTAGTATATTTATATACTATTGCCTTAATTACATCTGACAAATGATAAAAATACGCTATAAAAAATGCTGTTAAAGCGATCACAGCGGATATCGATATAATTAAAACACATAGATTTGCATTTATATCAAAACTTTCTTTAACTATAATAGCTAAGGTTACAATTGAAATAAATACACCTAAAATAACAAAAATAATTCCTAAATATATAGAGAAATATGAAAATAAAATCGAAATAATTTCACAAATAAATATAGGTAAAGTTGAAATCAATATAGCCTTAAACACTATGAATGGTGTGCATTTTACTTTTGCAAATATACTTATTCCTAAATATATAGAAATAAATAAAACCAGCAATCCTACTAAGTATAATTCACAATTTCCAATAAATATTTTACCGTATGGTATAGTATCCAAATATTTAAATTGATCTATAGCTCTGTTCATGGAGTCTAAGTTACCGGCATCCACACTATAGTATGAGGAATTTTGACCAAATAAAGCTGATAACGAAGATATATTCCGATAAAAATTTGTTAGAATTGTTGATACGCTACTGATAATCTGATTAACTCTCCAAATACCGAGTATACCTTGTAGAAAGGTTAGCATAATCGTGATAATTATAACAGATGTTTTCTGTGTCTTAGCTACAAATTGTCCGCCACCAGAAACAGGATTTAATGCTGAATTTTTAAAAATGTTAATTATTTCTGAAAAGTTAATTTGATTGGTTACAGATTTAACATGTTCGAATGTTTGGTCCATTCTTTCTTTGCTACGATTTTCATTTGAAGTCTGATTTACCCTCGCGCCACACTTTGGACAAAACCCGTCAGTGGCTTCAACTTTAGAACCGCATTTACTACAGTATGTCATAATAATGTCCCCCTACATAGATTTAATACTTTACTACTACATAATTCCCTTAATATTGTATTAACGTCTATAATTATAATATTACCATAATATGTTCCATATAAGAACCTATTTTCAACTCTAAATTATGATTATTAGCTAATAGTTTTGTTTGTCCTCATTATGGTATGCAAACTGTTTTTCAAAATATCGGATATAAATGTTTATTTCCTTCAGAGTTACGTTCAATTAAAATTCTTGGTAGAAATGTATGGATTTAAAGTAAGTGCAAAAATGAAATGGGGTACAGATTTGTTACTGTGGATAAGCTTTTCGATTTATCAGCATATAAATAATTAAAAAAATCCAAGTTTCTAAATATTGTCAAACGCCAATATTTAGAAACATGGATGTGTATTTATTTCTTTATTTTCCTATAAATTCTTGAGTCCAATAAATAGTTCCACTATTGTTTTTTGCTAATCCAACTCCTATTTCAGTAAAATTTTTACTTAAAATATTAGCTCTATGTCCTGGAGAGTTCATCCAAGAACTCATTACTGAAGCCGCGCTTTGTTGACCCATTGCAATATTTTCACCAGCTGCCGTATATGTTATTCCGAATTGTTTCATCATATCAAAAGGTGATCCATAAGTAGGTGATGTATGAGAAAAATAGTTTTTATCTACCATATCCTTTGACTTAGTTCTAGCTACATTTGAAAGTTGCACATTCTCCTTTAAAGGAGCTAGTCCTTGTTTTGATCTTTCTTGATTAACTAATGTTACTACTTCTTTTTCTATTTTGTTATTTTCTGTTAAACTTGGTGTTGTAGTTGTCTTTGTAGGTGTTGCCTTGCTAGGAACTGCCTTTGTAGGAGTTGCCTTGCTAGAGGTTGACTTTGTAGGTGCTGTTACCTGAGGTTTAATATCTAAACCCTTTGGAACTGCAATTCCATATTTAGCACATATCTTCTGTAAACTTTCTACTGAGTTAACTGTATAATTGGTAGTAGCAGTACAATCTTTAGCATACACCGCTGAACTTATTCCTGTTGTTACTAAAATACCTAAAGTTAATATTAACATTCTTAAATTCTTCTTCATATTCTGTACCTCACCTTCCCGATTTTAATATACAAAGCAATTTTTTATCTTTGTATACCTATAATAACATCTAAATCAGGTTTATGCATTTTATATTGATGGGTATTCTGTAATATTGTGTCGTATTTAGTCTTAATTAGTCATAATTAATTATCAGACAAATATAAACTGGACAAGTAACATGTAAAATATTGTACCCCCCCCAATACTAAGTAGTGAATTTTTCTTCCAAATATGAATTAGTACTATAAATAAAATTGATATTAATTCTGGCAATCCAAAAGGAAAACTCGAAATAGAAACTGCTTTTAAACAGTAAATAATTAACATTCCAATAATTGCATAGGGTAATACGCTACCTAAGTATACTATGTATTTAGGAGTTTTCTTATTAGATGGGAATAATATAAATGGAGTTACTCTTATTAAAAATGTTATAAAGGCTATTAGTAAAATTATAATTAAAGATTGTTGCATTGTTAATATCATTGCTTATTCCTCATTTCTATTGTTCTTTTTAGCAGTGTTAGTGTAATTAAAATTAAAATCATAGAAGGTAAAATAAATTTACTTGTCCCAAAAATAATAAGACATAATAGTGAAACACAAATTCCTATCAATGCAGGTATGTGCTTATTATTTGACTTCCACTGTTCAACGAAAATAACTACAAATAGTGCTGTCATAACAAAATCAATTCCCTTAGTGTTAAAAGACAAAACGGAGCCTATAATTCCACCAATTGCTGAACCTGCTATCCAATAAAAATGATTAAGTAAAGCTATAAAAAAATAGAACCAATTTTTATTTACATCCTGCGGCGGCTCTGCTGAGCAAAGTAAAGAGAATGTTTCATCTGTAAGCGAAAAAATCATATATGGCTTTTTCTTTCCCATATCCTTAAATTGGTCAAGCATAGATAATCCATAAAATAAATGACGAGCATTTACCATAAGTGTCATAGAGACCACCGTAGCAAGATTAAAATTACTTGTTAAAAGGTTAATTGACACAAATTGCATAGAACCTGCGAAAATTGTAGTACTCATCAGTGTTGCCCAACCAAAATTATATCCTTTACTTCTTAGCAATATTCCAAATGCAATTCCCATAAACATATATCCCATTAAAACAGGAATGGTATGTGGGAATGCTGATCTCAATGCTTTTATTTTCATCAGCCACTCCTCCTATTTCATAACTTCACCACTGGTAAATGGACACAACTAAAAAATAGCTATGTCCATTTACTACTGTAAAGTTTAGTTCGTCCTTGCTCGTTTTTTTAATTTACCCATATTAATGAACCTTTTACCATTTTTTCATAATACCATTTTGCCATATCCAATGGCATGCGAATACATCCATGGGAAACTCTTTTTCCTATTGTTCCGTCGGCTACCTTTCCAGAGTTAGTTAAAATTATTGAATGTAGCATGTAATTCCCACTATACCTTGTCCAATATTTAACTATTGTTTTAGAACCTGCAACGAAAGAATATCCTTTATCTTGAATTGTAAATAATCCTCTCTTTGAAGGAGTTATATTGTTACCCGTTGCACAGGAGTATGCTTTCAATAAAACCCAGCATCCTGCTCTACCAGTGAAGATATTAACTCTTTGCCTATTTAAATCCACCCAAGTAAAGAAATTTGTTTTACTTACAAAGTTGCATGTGATATTTACATAAGTTTCAAGTTGCTTTTTATCCAAATATTTTGTATTAGTACCTGGATTTGAAGGTACAGAAACCTTGTTACAAGCTACCCACATTTGAGCACCATTAGATTTTCTAATTAAAAAACGATTGCTTGTTTCATCTAATATTTCTATCTTTAAACCTGCATACTTCCCAAATACTGCATTAGGCTGTACTAAATTATTATAAACAATGTCTGCGATTATTTTAGTAGCCATTGCAGTCCAATTACTATATACACTTGTTTTTCCAATAGTTCGGACGGACCTAATTCTATAATAATAAGTTTTCCCTGTTATTAAACCTGAATTTGTATAATAGGTTGATTTCGTCTTAGTTAATAATTTATAATATCCAGCACTCGATGTAGCACTATATAGTTCATAACCATTTGCTCCCGAAACACCACTCCAGGTAATTCTAATACTATTAGAACTAATTCGAGTAGATTTTAAATTTGTAGGTGCAGATAGTATTGGTTTTGAGCTTATTATAGTTGAATCGCTACTGTATACCTTAACATTACCAACATTTCTATAGGCTTTAACCTTATAGTAATAATTGCTACCTGTTGTAAGTCCTGTATCGGTATAATTTGTTGCATTAGTTGTTGAAATTAATGTATAGGTGCCCCCATTAGATGTTGACCTGTAAACTTCATACCCACTAGCTCCAGTTACAGCACCCCACTTGATACTAATACTGTTATACCCTTGTGATGCTGCAGTTAATCCCGTTGGAGATACTGGAGTCACAACTTTCCACTTTGCATATAACGTTGTATTTCCTGTTACTTTATCAGTTGTAAAGTTCCATGGATTTATACACCCAGCTTCTTTGTACCACCCACCAAATGTATAACCTGATCTTGTTGGATCAGCTGGCGCAGCTATTGCATTGTTATCATCTGCACTTATATTGTTTATAGAGCTTCCGCCTTGACTATTAAAGATAACTGCATAGCTATTTATTGTCCACTTCGCAAATAGTGACATGTCTTTAATTATAGCAGTATTTTCAAAATCAAAGGGCTCTGCAAAGGTATTATTCTCTTTATACCATCCCCCAAATGTATAGCCTGTCTTAGTCGGATCTAACGGTTTAACCGCTTTCCCATTGTACTCAACAGATATATCTGCGACTTCTGAACCGCCGTTTGAAATAAAGTTTACTTCTGAAAGTACTGTTGTTGTTGTTGTTGTCGTTGTCGCTTTTGTTGTCGGTGTTGCTGTTGTTGGTGTTGGTGCTTTTGTCTCCGATGCCGCATTCGCAACTACAGAAATATTTAAAAATAGCACGATTAAACACACCAAAATACTTAAATACTTTTTCAATTAGATTCCCCCCATACATTAAAACATTTACAATATTAATATATTACTATATTTACACTTTATTAACAATACATATTTATTGATCATCCTGTTGTAATACAATTCAATTATTATAATGTGTTACATATTAAAAACTGGGTATACAAAAGGGACTACAAATAAATTCGTATTTACACGAATTTATCTGTAATCCCTTAAGATATCTATTTTACCTTTTATTTTCTCTATCTTCCAAGGTTCCATCCTCATAAAGGGCGAATCTTAGTTTTTCTCGCGGGCTAACTGGAGCATTGTTTTCCCATGGCCAGCCGCCAAACCCTGTATTTTGGTAGTCTTGATAAGCTTCATTAATCTCTTGCTCTGTATTCATAACAAATGGTCCATATACTAACATGGTTTTCCTCGTTGTTTGCCCACGAATCCGGTGATGGCATAAGGCTCCTTTAATAATTACTTTAACATTGTTGAAATAGAAACAAAAATTTGATATAATATTGTTAATACACTAACGAGTGGGAGGACAGGTCATGAACAAAGAAGAACAGGTCATGATGGGTTTCAGGGACTTATTAAACAAGATAGTTTCGCTTAATAAGCCTAAGATGAAAGACACTCTTAAGGCTTATAAGTCTTCTGAAGTACATTGCATCGAATACATTGGAAGAAATGTAGATTCTAACGTGACAAAACTTGCGGAGTCCTTTTATATGACCAGGGGTGCCATAAGTAAATTAACTAAGAAGCTCATAAAAAAAGGCATTATCGAAAGCTACCAGAAACCGGATAACAAGAAAGAAATCTATTTTAGCCTTACTGAGCAAGGGAAAGCAATTAACAAAGTCCATGAGGAACTGCACAAAGAGTTTCAAGAGCGGGATAAAGCCATATTTGAGCAGGTAACCGAGGAACAATTTGATATCATGCTTAGCTTCGTGGATAAGTATAGTAGGCATTTGGATGCAGAAATAAAGAAACAAAATGTAGATATAACAAATCGAAATGATTTTGAATAATGGGGTCGTATCAAAAAGTAGCCTAAAGTGGGGCTGTATCAAAACGCTGGAACATCAGCGTATGATACAGCCCCACTTTATTATTGACAAGGAAACAATAAAGTGATAGAATATTTATGTTGCTAAGGAAACATAAATATTCTTTTTCGAGAGATGAGAATTTTAAATGTGTAAATTTAAATCAATACATTGTTATCGATAATGTGACAAATATATTGAACAAAGAATACGCTTAAATTGTACAAAAGGAATAATAACACTATTATAACAAAATATACTATCTTACAGAAGTATGATGTTTTAGCACGAAAAATTGCAGTGGGGGTTAATTAAATGAAAAAAACAGGAACTTATTATTTTGAACAAGCAACTATACCAAAAGCAATAACACACATGGCAGTGCCCATGATGCTGGGGATGTCCGTTATTATGATTTATAATGTTATTGACGCTTTTTTTATTGGAAAGCTAAATAACACAGCAATGATGACAGCTGTCACATTAGCCTTACCTTTTACAATCATATTATCGGGAATTGGAAATGTTTTTGGTGTAGGTGGTGGAACCTATATATCTAGGTTACTTGGGGAGAGAAAATTAGAGGATGCAAAAAAAGTTTCATCAGTTACTTTTTTCTTAAGTATACTCGCTGGATTTATTTTTATGTTATTCGCGATACCTTTAATTGACCCTATTCTAAAAGTATTAGGGGCAAAAGGTGATACAGTTTTGTTCACCAAAGATTTTATTATGGTTCTTATCTTAGGAAGTCCATTTGTAATTGCTAACTTTGCATTAGGGCAAGTAGTACGAGCGGAGGGAGCATCAAAGGTCTCGATGAATGGTATGTTTATAAGTGTTATCATAAATATTGTTTTGGACCCCATATTAATTTTTACATGTCATTTAAATATTGTAGGAGCAGCAATTGGAACAGTTGTTGCGAATACATGTGCAGTATTGTACTATGTTTATTACCTTAAAAACAAAAGTTCTACTTTGACAGTTTCCATAAGTACATTCAAACCAACGCTTAGCATGCTTAAAGATATTTTTAAGATAGGAATATCCTCTTTCCTATTAGATGCATTTATGATTGTTTCCGTTTTATTGTTAAATAATTTTTCAGCATACTATGGCGACTATGCTGTTGCTGCATTCGGAATAGCTCTGCGACTTGCCCAACTTGCTCAGTTTGCTGCTAAAGGGTTATATATTGGAGTTATTCCCTTAATTGCTTATGCATATGCAGCTAAGAATATAAAACGAATGAAGGGTATTATAAATATTACTGCAGCCTATATTTTAATCCTAACTATGGCCTTTTCATTGATAATGTTTATTTTCAGAGAACCAATAGTACATTTATTTAGCAACAATACTTACGTAATAAACACTGGTATATACATTTTGATAGCTATGCTTATTTCAGCTTTGTTTGCTGGCATTACTGGTCTTTTTATAGCAATATTTCAAGGAGCTGGAAGAGGCAAAGAGGCAACACTAATGTCTGTAGTGCAGGGAACATTATTAATTCCTATTATGATTTTAGGAAAATATACTTTTGGTTTAGATGGAGTTATATGGTCGATGACTATAACAGAAATATTAACTTGCCTAATAGGATTATATTTATGGATTCAACTTAAGCGAGATATTACTATGAAGGAGTAAAAATAGATAGCACAACAGCAGAGCTAGAGAGTCAATGCTTTTCTTATAGGTTAATTATGTGAGTAGGTGTTATTAACACTACTTTCAAATTTTTTTAAACATAATTCTAATTCAGGTTCATTATGAATTTTTTCAGTTAACCTCAAAAATAACACAGCGTATAAAAAACTTATACACTGTGTTATTTTTATTTCTTATTTCTTATTTTTTTAGGTTAAGCTTAGCAAAAGCCTCAGCCATAGCAGAATTACCCATTCCTTCATCTTTCTTATCCTGCTGATTTAAAAATCTACTAACATCTTTTTTATTTAGAGCACTTTTTTCTGAATCACGACGTTTGTTAAATGCTGAAAGTTTTTCTCTGTATCCACAACCACAAACAAAAATCTTATTGTCTCCATCCCCTCTAATCTCCATTTTCTTGTGACAAGTAGGACATCGTGCATTAGATACTTGTGATACACCTTTACGATATCCACATTCTCTATCTGGGCATACCAGCATCTTTCCTCTTTTGCCGTTTACTTCAAGGAGATATTTACTACATTCAGGGCATTTCATTCTTGTAGCGTTATCATGTTTGTATATTTCGCCGGAAGCTGCAACGTTCTTCACAAGCTTCACAGCATATTCTCTCATATCCTTTACGAAATTCATGGAATTAGCCTTCCCTTTGCTTATAAGTTGAAGCTGTTTTTCCCACTTAGCAGTAAGCTCAGGAGATTTTAATTCCTGCGGAACTAAACCTATTAGCTGTATTCCTTTTGAGGTTGGAAAGATTTCTTTACCTCTTCTTTCCATATAAAAAATGTTAAATAATTTTTCAATAACATCTGCCCTTGTTGCAGGTGTTCCAAGTCCTGAAGTATTATCCAAAGCTTCCCTAAGACTTTCATCCTGGATATCTTTTCCTGGATGCTCCATAGCTGTAAGTAATGTTGCTTCATTATATCTTGCAGGTGGCTTTGTTTTCTCATTTTCGAATTTAACTAAAGTAAGTTTAACTGCATCCCCCTTGTTAATAGGCGGAAGTGATTGATCTTTGTCTTCATTTTCATTAGAACTGCTTATTTCTTTCCAGCCCTTTGATTTAACTATTTTTCCCTTTGCAGAAAAAGTCTCACCCTTAACATTTATTTTCACAGTAGTTTGCTCATACTCAAAAGGTTGACTTAGAACTTCTAAAAATCTTTTTACAACTAAGTCATAAATGCTTTTTTCCTCTTTGTTTAAACTTGATAAATCTACATGCTGCTCAGTAGGAATTATGGCATGATGATCCGATACCTTGTTATTATCCACAAGTCTATTTGTAGTATGTATCCTACCTTTTATTATGCTTCTAGCCGCTTTCTCATATGGTCCTATCGCTATACTCTTTAACCTATCCATTAGCGTTGCTACAATATCTGTAGTAATATGCCTCGAGTCTGTTCTTGGATATGATAATATCTTATGAGTTTCATATAATTTCTGCATTATATTAAGAGTTTGTTTTGCTGAAAATCCAAATTTTCTATTTGCATCTCTTTGAAGCTCTGTTAAATCATATGCGAGTGGAGGAAGCTCTTTTTTAGAGGCTTTATTTACCTCAACCACGGTTCCCATTTGATTATTTACCTTAACAACTATATCTTCTGCCTTTTTCTTTTCAAATGTACGTGAGTCTCCGTTTTTGCTTGACCAATGAACTGTAAAATTATTCACTTTACCATTTACTGTAAAGTAGTCCTTTCCAATGAATTTCTTTATTTCATTTTCTCTATCAACAATAAGTGCTAATGTGGGCGTTTGTACACGTCCAGCAGACAATTGAGCGTTATATTTACAAGTTAATGCCCTAGTAACGTTTAATCCTATAAGCCAATCGGCCTCTGCTCTCGACTGCGCAGCCCAAAATAGGTTTTCATAATCTCTTCCAGGTTTTAGATTAGCAAATCCATCTTTTATTGCTTTTTCAGTTTGAGATGAGATCCACAACCGCTTTAAAGGCTTTCTAAATCCTGCCTTCTGTATGATCCAACGTGCCACTAATTCGCCCTCGCGCCCTGAATCTGTGGCGATAATAAGTTCATCCACATCAGCTCTTTTAAGAAGTTCATGTACAATCTTATATTGCTTTGAAGTTTCCTTGATAACCACCAATTTTAAATCCTTTGGTAGCATAGGGAGATCTTCCATTTTCCAGCTTTTATATTTTACATCATAGTCTTCAGGGCCTGCTAGTGTAACAAGATGCCCTAGTGCCCAAGTTACAATGTACTTTGCTCCCATTAAATATCCATTTCCTCCTTGAGTGCAATTTAAGACTTTTGCCAGTTCACGGCCTACGGATGGTTTCTCTGCAAGCACTAATATTTTTCCCATATATAAAACTTCCTCTCATATGTTAATCATCTTCTCGAATTTTTACTCTTAACGACTTTCTTTATAATTATTCTTCTAATAATATACTTAGTTGCTATATGTTCAATTTTCACTAAAACATAATACTTGCACTATTTTTATTATAAACCACTTTATATACAATGTTAAATCTTTTGTATTAACACCGTAACAGTGAAGGTGTTTTTTATTGCCATAAATGATATACTAAATAATATATATCATATTTTATAAAATAAGTTTAGGGGTAATTAAATGAATTATATAGTATTTGACTTAGAATTTAACCAAGGCTACAATTTTTCAAAAGAAACTAATACAATAAACCCTAAATGCCCTTTTGAAATAATTCAAATAGGTGCCGTAAAGCTAGATGACAATTTCGACACCATTGGGACTCTAGATGTATTAGTAAAACCTGAAATATATACATTGCTTAATCCCTTCGTAAAAGAGCTTACTGGAATAACGATGGATGAATTAGATAGTGGTAACTCTTTCAAAGAAATGTATAACAAGCTTATAGAATTCATAAGCACTGATAGAACTGTATTGTGTGTATGGGGCCTGGCTGATATAAAAGAATTATTTCGCAATATAAAATATTATAATTTTGATAAAACCATGATCCCCACAGAGTACATCAACATTCAGTCCTATGCTTCTACTTCGTTTAATTGTAAAAAAGGAATTAATATTGGTCTAGGTAATGCAGCAAAGCTGCTGGGCATACCTATTGAAATTCAATTCCATAATGCTTTAAACGACGCTTATTACACAGCAGAAATTTTCAAAAAAATTTATAGCAAAGATATAAAAACCAAGGTATATTATCCTGATAAACTTAAAAACCCAAATAGAACTTTAAATCAAAATTACAAAATTGACACGCTTAACCTAATGAATCAATTTGAAAAGATGTTTAATAGAAAAATGACTAAGGACGAAAAATCTATAATTAAACTAGCATACATTATGGGTAAAACAAATCAATTTCAAATTAAAGTTGCTTCTGACCCAAAGTCAAAAAAATAAAATCAGTATAGCGCTATCTTCTATACTGATTTTTAGAATGCTTATTAGCTTTCTGTTTCTTCATTTAATTTAACATCTTCTACATTAGCATACTTGTTTTCTAAATTAGCTTTTCTATTATCTAATGTATTAAGATTTATAGGATGAGTAACCATATCATCAGTTGTACCCATTATAAATCTATTCAAATAAATTTTCCCCTCTGGAGTATTAGCTACTGCATAAGGTTCTGTATCTTTCTTAAATAGAACCCATGTATAACCATTATTAATTACTCTATTTGTATCTTCTTTATCAATTATGGTTCTTGTTTTCTCTTTGCCATATCTGTCTCTTAATATTACTTCAACAGCATCTCCATCTACTTCTTCATAATCATTAATTGTATTTCGATCATATACTTCTAAGTTGCATTTTCTATTATCTAGAGTGTCTCCATTGATGTGTCTTACAGGTGCTTTTGGATGAACCTCTAATATAAATGACTGCAAACTTTGCTTTCTTCTATATTTCTTTTCTTCGATATAATAACTGCCTAGATTTTGTGCTAAGAAATTATTAAAATCTTTATTCCACTCTGCAAACCAACGACCTTTTTCTAATACCCTTTGTAAATCTTCAGTATCTATTTTGCAATCGATGGTTGTGCCATCCTTTTTAACTATTTTTAAAATTGTAATATCATCTAGCGTTTGGTACTTGTTTAATTTCACTTCTACTTTAGTAATTTCTGTTTTAGTTTCATTTTCGTTTATAATGATAGGACACCTCTTTCTTCTATTTAGGCATCTTCAAAAAAATAACCAGCCAGCATGCTAATCTACTTTTTCCATATGCCTTATAAGGGATTTAAAATTATGTATAACTCTAATTTCTCCCTAATTTTTTATTAACTATTCAATTTTCCTCAATAACACACGTGTTTATTTTTATTCGATTATTTTCATTATATCACAAATTCAGCCATAATAGCTCTAAAATTTGCGATTTATTTAAAATTCATTTTTAAAGTAATATTAAATCTTATATTATAAATATTTTCTTTAAATTTTGGTTAAACTTCTTAATAGATACAATAAGGAGGAGATATAATGTCAAAGATCAACTGTAGTGTTGCAAATTGCTCCCATAATAGTGATAGCACATGTTTCGCAAATATAATAAATGTAGGTGGTAAAAG
>JGI24146J20443_1000550_pt1 | contig 28390 bp, 29 predicted proteins | sample BarGraIncub1131A_FD_20443 | JGI IMG/M metagenome (IMG submission 20443) | reverse complement strand
GCCACCGACATTGCCCGATGGACCTATATGGGTCTTAGCCTGGATAAAATAAAATCATATATTAAAGAAGCTGAAAAGATATTGGAAACCATCCCCATTCAACATACCCATTTGCTGGTTTCAAAAAACGAGAAAGAATAATGATTAGTAATGGCCCGATTGAATAAGATTCAGGGATAACCCCAGTTAAAAGTTGATCAAGTTCTGCAAGTGAAAAAAGACCTCATTGAGTTGTTTACACAACCCAATGAGGTCTCCAACGTTTATGTTTTTTACGAAATTGTTTAAAACGGAAACCCCGATCCCAGTCTACTTCCCATATTTGAATCAGGATAATATGAATTTTCTATCTGCATAATATAATGATAATATTATGCAGATAAGTAAAAGATTAGGCAGAAAGGAAATCAATCAGTTATCTTTGAAAATTTCCCTGGCGATTTTTTTTCCCGTGGCAGATGCCGCAATCCCGCCAAGAGCCGTTTCTTTTAGGGCACCAGGCAGCATTTTTCCCACCTGATACATCGCTTCAATGACTTCGTCGGTTGGAATAATGGATGTCATTCCGGCCAGGGCCATATCCGCACTGATGAGAGCATTGACAGCCTGGGAGGCATTTCTTTGGGCACAGGGGATTTGCACCAGCCCTGCCACCGGGTCACAAACCAGTCCCATCACATTAATCAGCGCCAGAGAACAGGCGGTGGCTGACTGCTGTGGTGATCCCCCCAGCATTTCTGTGACGGCAGCCGCAGCCATGGCTGCGGCTACGCCACACTCTGCCTGGCATCCGCCTTCCGCTCCGGAGACCGTGGCATTTTGAGTGATAACCGCACCAATGCCTCCGGCGGTAATCAGCCCTTGATACACAACCATATCCTCTAAATGCCGTTCTTCGGATACCCCGACCATCACCCCGGGGAGGATGCCGCAGGAACCCGCAGTGGGCGCAGCGCAAATCTTTCCCATGGAAGCATTTACCTCGCTGCAGGAAAGAGCGTAGGCCATGACCTTGTTGAAAAAGCCTCCGCAGAGGCCGCCATTTTGGGCATGGTCATACTGTCCCTTGGCGACACCGTTAATCAAGGTTTCCGAAGGATAAGGGGAATCAATCAACCGTTTTTTTGCCGATGCCTTCATGATCTCATAGCGCTTGGCCATGGTTTCAAATATCTTTTCCTCGGTGGTATCCGAAAGCTTTTTTTCGTTCGCCACAATCGCTTTCCACAGAGGAATTTTTTCCCTCTGGCAAAAATCCAGAAGCTCCCGTATATTTTTATACATCCGATTCCTCCTCGGTGATTAAATTTAAGATCATCACATTAATGACATTTTCCAATTGTCTGAGCTGGTCTCCCACAGCATCTGAAACCGGGCTATCAGATTCGATGATGCAAAGGGCTTTTTCCCCCTTGGTTGTTCGACTGAGGCTCATGGTGGCAATATTAATGCCATGCTCTGCCAATACCCGGGTGATGTCGCTGAGGACCCCTTTGGTGTCGTACTGCTTGATAATTACCGTCGGAAGTTTTGCTGAAAGATTAATTGCGAAGTCATCAATTTTTCGGATGGCTATTTCGCCGCCGCCAACCGAAGATCCGACAACCTCCATGAAAGAGCCATTCTCCAAATGAAAGGTAAATTTTACGCTGTTTTCATGAACGTCCCCAAGATCAGTTTCATAAAAATCATAGGCAAGTCCTGCCTTGGCCGCAAGCTCAAAGCTTTCCGTCAGGCGTTCGTCCATTTCACTCAATCCCAGGACCCCCGCCACCAGTGCCTTATCCGTACCATGGCCCTGATAGGTTTTTGCAAAAGAACCATGGAGCCCAAAAGAGACATGGGAAAAAGGTACATGGGCAATGGTTCCCGCTGTCCTTGCAAGCTTTGCCGCCCCGGCGGTATGGGAGCTTGAGGGCCCAATCATCACCGGTCCCAAAACTTTAAAAATACTGATGTCCATTTAAATCTCCTTTGAATTCAGACTGTTAGTTGGGTATTTGTCTCGACCCTTTTTAGTATAAACAAAACCCATCATTTTTCTTTCCATAAACGATCATTTAGAATACTCCCATTATTATACACTTTCGAAACGCTTTCTTCTATCATTATGGTGTCATTTCAAATTATCAACCATGGCTTCTTTTTCTAGATAATTTTTTATGTAATTTTTATTAATCAATCCAATTCATCCTTGTAAAAATGAACATCACGGTTCCTTAAATCCGACTCTATAATTTTAATATCACAGTGCCGGCTTTATCACTTTGCTGCAGCAAGAAGCATCATCACAGCTTCCAGGGCAGCACCACCAATTGTCCGAGCTTTATCTGAAATCAAAAAACAGTTTTTCTGCTGGTCCCGACGCGGATCGATATCCGCAATTTTGAATCCCTTCGTTACCATGTATCCGTCTGGTATCATTCCGCGTATAACGCCGGTGATACCAGCTGTTACATAAATATCGCCAATTTTGCCAATAATCTCACCTTTATCGACCACATCTGTGATTTTATGAACGCCATAAAAAGCGCCTGCCACCGGGGCACGAATAACCCGTTCCTTGCCATATCCTCCGATAATACCGGGATCCCCGGTGTTGGAAATCGTCGGTCCGTCGAAAATAAGACGGCCAAGATCATGTCCCCTTATGGTTTCAATAACAATCTGAACATCTTCTCCTGCTGAGAAACCAGGTCCCAAAGCAATCGTACCGGAAGCCATATCCATCCGGGTACCCAAATTCTTTTTGGCTAAAATGGCGTCGATCAGTACATCCGGCTTTATCTGTTTCAGGAGATCCAGCTGAGGATCGATAATTATGGGAATCTGATATGTTTTCGCTGTCTTATTTTCCCTATGATTCAACGCAATAATCTGCCTGCAGTGATCAAAATTCATTGCTTTGATACCGAGGATATCTTCCACCTGCCATTTGCCTGCATAAACAGCCTCACATAAAGCGACATATCGGCGTATCGCTGAGGGATTGACGGTTTCACAGGCAATAACATCCATACCTGCCCGAAGCAGTTTTTGAATCACGCCGGTAGCAATATCTCCGGCTCCCCGGACGATAACAAGGGGCTTTTTTTGATTATCCATCCTAACGCATCCTTTCTGATTTTTAATCTCACAACCTTTAATGCCCGCATTTCTTTTTCAACGATGATGCAGGAATAGACAAACTATGATAAACTTTTATTAATATATGAAAAAGAAGGTTTAACTATGTTGCTCGATTCTAATGATGAACTTCTAAAACTGACGGCCCGGCTTATTTCAATCGACAGTACCAACCCCGGTAAATTTGAACAGCAGACTGGCGACTTTATTGCCGACTGGCTGACTTCCGAAACCGGACTTCCGGTGATAAAGGATGCCATCGCTCCCGGCCGGTTCAACGTTGTCTGTATCCTTGAAGGGGTTATCAAAGACCCTGCTTACGTCAACATCAATCACATGGATGTCGTCCAAACCGGCGAAGGCTGGGATACCGATCCCTTTATGCCGGTTTTCAAAAACAGCCGGCTTTACGGCCGGGGTTCTGCGGATATGAAATCAGGCCTGGCTTGTGGAATGATCGCTTTTCGGGATACCGTTAGATATGCCCGGGAAAACAACATTCCGCCGGTCCGCAATTACATCTTTATTGCCTCCGCCGACGAGGAAGGCGACAATATGCAAGGCAGCCTCCAGGCCGTTAACAGCGGCTATATTACAGCCAACAGCTATGTTCTTGACCACGAACCTTCCGGCGGTGTCATCTGGCAGGCACACAAGGGCAAAGTATTTTTTGATCTTGAACTGATCAGCGCAATCGGTGTTTCCGATGTCGTTTATGCCATGGCCGAAACCATCCACCAAATCCGCTGTGAACTCAAATCACTGCCGGTGAACCCGTCTTTCGGACCAAGCACCGTTTGCTTCGGAAAAATAAGAAACGGTGAGAACTCCGGAGCAACCTTAAAAACCTGTACGGTCACTTTGGATATGCGGCTTGCCCCTCCCCTGACACCTGAAAAGGCCGTTGAATGCATTGAACATATCTTTTCAAAAACGAAAGAAAAAATGCCAGGCATTGAGAGCAGCTGCCATATCATCACGCAAAAACCCTTTATCGAAATGAATCCCGCTTCAAAATTATTGCACGCCCTGAAAGAGGTTGTTTACGACATCACTGGAAAGCTCCCGGATACCGAAGTTTTTTCCGGGTATACCGATACTGCCGTAGTGGCAGCTGTAACAGGTAACCGAAACACCATGTCTTACGGTCCCAAAGGCAGTATCCTTCATATCGCCAATGAATGGGTCGACTGTGCTTCCATTCTGGAAGTGTGCGCCATCTCCCGATGTCTTGCCGGACATTTGGTACTTGGACAGAAAGTGCGGAATAATCATGAATAAAGCCCTCAAACACCACACCTATGAAATAACAATCCAGGGAATCCGAGTTCACGGTTCCACGCCCTGGCTGGGAGCCGATTCAATCATTGCCGCTGCCGAAACCATCCGGTTTATCAAAGCCCAAATGCCCGCAATTTCTCAGGGCAATGTATCGTTTGATGCCATCGACGGCGGGGACAGTGTCAATGTCATGGCTGAGAACTGCACCCTGAGGGTTGGTTTATCCGGATCTTTTCTAACCGCTGCTAAAGCCAAGGAACTTCTTTCCAAAGCACTGGCCGACGGGCTTAGGGAAGCCCCGGGAACAACCGGCACCATTGAGCAGATCTCATAAATTAATAAAAAACTCCCGCAAAGAAGAGGCTTCTTGAAGGGAGTTTTTCACTCAGAAATGTTTATTTTTCGTAAGTACCGGTTTCTTTTACATCGCTTGAACAATAACCATCCCAAACAATTCTCCGATAATTCTGTCGATCGGTATCACCTTCAGTGCTGAAACATAATACTTTTGAATTTTCGTCTAACTTCAGTTCCTCTTTAAGCCATTTTAAATCAGGTCGTGTCATCACTGCCGCAACAAGACCGGCGGTCACCGCGCCGCTTTCTCCTGAAACAACTTTTGGATCAACTCCCACAGTATTTCCCAAGACCCGCATACCTTCCGCTGCTACCCAGTCGGGACATGAAACAGCGTATTCGTCGCATTCTGTGATAACGTCCCAGCCAATCTGATTGGGTTCGCCGCAAGCCAGGCCGGCCATGATTGTGTCCATATCGCCAGTAACAAAATGCAGTTTATTGTCTTTGGCTGCCGCTGTTTTATAAATACAATCTGCTTTATTCGGTTCTACGATAGTAATGATTGGTTTTTTATCGCCATAGTAGTTTGTCAGAAGACCTGAAACCGCTCCGGCTAAGCTGCCCACCCCAGCCTGAAGAAATACATGGGTCGGAACATCATTACCAAGCTGTTCGGTAGCTTCAAAAGCCATTGTTGCGTATCCCTGCATGATCCATCGCGGAATTTTTTCATAACCTTCCCACGCCGTATCCTGAACCATGATCCAGCCTTTTTCATCGCCCATTTTATTGGCCAAACGAACTGCTTCATCATAGTTCATATCCGTAATAGATGCTTCTGCCCCTTCGGCACGAATATTGTGCAGACGTTCCTCAGCACTTCCCTTTGGCATGTAAATAACCGCTTTCTGTCCCAATTCCCGTGCTGTCCATGCAACACCTCTACCGTGATTTCCGTCGGTTGCTGTTACAAAGGTTAAATCCCCGAGTTTTTTCTTTGTTTCAGGATCCGTCAGCTTTTCATAAGTCAGTTCATTTTCTTTCAAGCCCAGCTTCTGCGCCATCCACTGGCCGATACTGTAACTTCCGCCAAGCACTTTAAAGGCATTTAATCCAAAACGATAGGATTCATCCTTAACATACATTCCTGCCAGGCCCAGTTCATCTGCCAGTTCTTTAAGGTCTGCCAGTGGTGTTTCCCGATAAGCTGGAAAGCTGCGATGATAGTCAATAACATTTTTGCCATGATCAACGCTTAAAAATGCTTTAACGTCCGAACCTTCTTTTGCCTTTGGAATATCAGTGATATAAAATCCATCTTTCATAATTTATCATTTCCTTTATCTTTATTTTAATTTCATGAGATATTTTCCTGTTCTTCGTTTTCACTTTTAGCCCGAGCTATATAACGATATACGCTCGGTTCACTGATCTCAAATTTTTCAGCACAAAATGAAACAGCGCCTCTTAACTGGAAGAAGCCTTCTTTATACATTTCAGAAACGATTTTCTGACGATCCTGAGGTCTGCTTAAATCGATATCAGGGTTCTTATCAATAAAATGTTCATATATCGATTCCATTGAACCTGAATTGCCATCTGAAAAAACTTCGCCGGCAAAAATGACCTTGTTGATATCTAAATTTCGCAAGTTCGTTGTTTCCGCGCCAATGCTTTCAAAAAATTCTTGGGTAGCGATCATTGGTTCCATATTAAAATTGATACACAAAGCTCCGATCGGTTCCCCATAATCATTTCGGATCAGCACGGTTGAAGATTTGAAACGTCTGCCGTCCCTGCCAACCGCATCATGACGAATCAGGAAATCATCATTATCTTCGTTGTCTTCTTTTTCTTTTTTNAACATTTTAATCATGACATCCTTCATCAGAAAGCCAACTTTACGCCCGCTTAAATGGCCGTTNGCAATGGCTATAATCGGATGTTCCGGGCCTGTGAGATCGTAAAGAAAAACCTCATAGTTTTCTCCCAGGGTTTTTCCTAAAAAATCCACAAAAGGGATGTGCTTTTTTAATTCTTTTGAAACTTTTGTCATGGTCTGCCTCGCTATTTCATTCATTTTACTAAATAATTAATTTCTATTTTAAACATCTATTATATAAATATACACCACCGCTTTCATAAAATCAACGGATTACCAATAGAAACCAACATTCAGATATAATGACAACCATAGTTAGTCGTTAACAAGCCAGGTTCCGGTTTTTCCTTCAAGGCCCTCTTCCAATTTATATAGAGATGTAATCAATGTTTTTCTGCCGGGTGCGGAAGTTGTGAATTTGATAGCTGCCTTTATTTTAGGAAGCATCGATCCTTCGGGAAATTCGCCTTCGTGTGCATATTTTTCCGCTTCACTCACCGTTAACTGATCCAGCCATTTTTCGTCAGGCTGATTGAAATGAACAGCGACTTTTTCAACGCCGGTCAAGATAACCAGACTGTCACAGGAAGCATCGGCAGCAATCATAACCGAGACCCAATCCTTATCAATCACCGCATCGACGGCACGATACCATTTATCTTCTTCATAGATCGGAATTCCGCCGCCGCCGCCGGCAATAACAATGGATCCGGAAGCGATTAATGCGTTGATTGAATCTTTTTCTAAAATCGCTTTCGGCATCGGCGAAGGAACCACTTCACGATAGCCGCGACCGGAATCTTCGATCATCACTTTGCCCGCTTTTTCCAATTCATCTGCTTCTTCTCTGGTAAAGAAAGCACCAACCGGTTTCGTTGGATTTTGGAAACGCAGATCGTTTTTGTCCACCAGAGCACGGGTGATGACGGTTACAACCGGTTTATCAATTCCGTTTTTACGCAGCTGATTCTGAATCGCATTCTGCAGGTGATACCCAATATAACTTTGACTCATTGCCACACATTCAGAAAGCGGCATTATTTTCTGACGGCATTCCCTATTTCCATAATCAATTGATGTTTTCAGCATACCGACCTGTGGGCCGTTTCCATGACAAATAACAATTTCATAACCCTTTTCGATCAGATCGGCGATTGGCTTAGCAACAATGCCGACGGTTTCGATAAGTCCATTAAAATCAGTGCCAAGGGCGTTGCCACCGAGTGAGACTAAAATACGTTTTCCCATTATTGAACTCCTTGCAAGTTTTGTCCTACTATTAATTTTTCTTAGCTCTGACTATTGATTTTCGGTGTAAATTGTTGGCAGCACACTGTAAATGGCCGCACATTTCACAAGATCATCTTTCCAGGTGATTTCGTTTGGAGCATGAGCCTGAGCTTCTTTCCCCGGTCCAAGACCAACGACGGGGATATTGTGACGTCCCATAATGGCAACCCCATTAGTTGAGAAAGTCCATTTGTCAATCACAGGTTCTTCATAGAGACTTCTGAATGCTTCTGCCAATGCTTGAGTTTCAGGAGCTTCTTCGGGAAGTACCCATGTTGGGAAGAAGCAATCCTGTTCGTAAACTTCACCTGTCCAGGAGGGACGATTATATTTGTACATTGTCACTTCGGCGTTGTATTTTTTGCAGCTGGGAAGATCAGCAATTTCTTTGATACAGCTTTCGTAGCTTTCACCAACAGTCATGCGACGGTCAATTGAAATGGCACAGCCATCGGCAACGGCACATCTTGACGGCGAGGTATAGAATATTTCAGAAACAGCCAGGGTTCCTTTTCCTAAAAACGCATCATCGGCCAGGTCGTTGTTAAGGTCCCTGACTTCCTGAAGGATATCAGCCATCTTATAAATGGCGTTGTCTCCGCGTTCTGGAGCAGAACCATGACAGGAAACCCCTTTAACTTCAACCCGGATTTCCATCCGGCCACGCTGGCCTCGATGGATACGGCCGTCCGTTGGTTCGGTTGAAACAACAAATTTTGGCTTGATACCGTCTTTTTCAATGATGTATAACCAGCACATGCCATCGCAGTCTTCTTCCTGAACGGTGCCGGTAATCAATACCTGGTATTTATCATTAAGCAGTCCCAGATCTTTCATGATCTTAGCGCCATAGACAGCACTGACGATACCGCCAAGCTGATCGGAAGTACCACGTCCGCCGATATTCACATCATCTTCAAAACCATCACAGGGATCGAAATCCCAGTTTGAAAGTTCGCCGATACCGACCGTATCGATATGGGCATCATAAGCAATGAGTTCTTTTCCGGTGCCCATAAAGCCAAGGATATTTCCCAATGGATCAACTTCTGTTTTATCAAAACCCAGCTTTTCCATTTCTTCTTTAATCCGGTAAACCTTATCTTTTTCGCCACCGCTTTCACCGTAAAGTTTTACCAGATCCCGAAGGAATTTGGTCATATCAGCACGGTAACCTTCTGCCGCTTTTCTTACTGCATCAAAATCTATAGTCGTTTTTGTCATTCTTTTATCCTCCATTTATTGTAATATTCAGATTTAACTATTCGTTGATTCTGCGTTGATCTCTGTCCCAAAGTTCCTGCAATTTTTCTTTTGGATTTTTAATTTTCTGCATGAAGATCATTGCCGCAATTACATAAGGTTTATAACTTGCTTCTTTATACAAAGGCACTCTGTACCGATCAAATACACTTGCTTCAACTTCGCCTTCATCACAGCTTACGCCGGTGATATCGGCCGGCAGACAATGCAGGTAAAGAGCTTTTCCGGCTTTGGTGGTGGCCATTAATTCTTCGGTGCATGTCCAGTCTTTATGTTGGGCATTCTGTGCCAGCAATTCTTTTTCCAGTTTGTCGATTTCATCAAATTTGCCGTCTCCGTAAAATTCGGTTCTTTTTTCCATGGCCGCAAATGGTGCCCAGCTTTTTGGATAAACGATGTCTGCATCTTTAAACGCTTCGGCCATATCGTTTGTTCTCCTGAACGATCCGCCCGATGCTGCGGCATGTTTATTGGCGATTTCTTCAACTTCTCCCATGACTTCATAGCCTTCGGGATGGGCCAGCACAACTTCCGCTCCTAAACGGGTGAATAATCCAATAATTCCCTGGGGCACTGAAAGCGGTTTTCCGTAAGATGGCGAATATGCCCATGTCATCGCNATTTTTTTGCCCTTTATGTTTTCAATACCGCCCATTTCATGGATAATATGTAAGGCATCNGACATACTCTGTGTGGGGTGATCAATATCGCATTGAAGATTAACAATGGTTGGTCTTTGTTCAAGAACGCCGTCTTCGTGGCCTTCTTTTACATAATCAGCAAAATCTTGCTGATAGGTATGGCCTTTACCGATGTACATGTCATCACGAATACCCACAACATCAGCCATGAAAGAAATCATATTGGCTGTTTCCTTAACGGTTTCGCCATGGGCTTGTTGTGATTTTGCTTCGTCAAGATCCTGAACTTCAAGACCCAGAAGATTACAAGCTGAAGTAAATGAGAAACGCGTACGTGTGGAATTATCACGGAATAAGGAAATCCCCAAGCCGGAATCAAAAATTTTCGCACTCTTATTATTTTCTCGCAGTTCTCTGAGAGCATCAGCAACAGTGAAGATCGCTTTTAATTCGTCATCTGACTTATCCCATGTGAGAAAAAAGTCATTTTGAAATAAATCCTTGCATTCGAGCTTTCCCAGCTCCTGTAAATAATCTTTGAAATCCATTGTGTTTTCTCCCTTAATATAAATGTTATAATTTTTTTCTGAACACGTCTGGTAACAGTAAGGTTACCTTTAACACAAAACTTAAGATGTGATAACTAATTATTGGTAAGTGATAGTTATTTATCACTTACCAATAATATACTCTCATTACTCAATAAAGTCAAGAGAATTCTATAAACTTTTTAAAAATCAAGCATCATAATCATCTGATCGTTATTACCCGATTCTCCATTCCTACCGGGATGTTTAACATTTGCTGTTTTTTCAGGTTAAACGATATCCTGGGGAACATCAACATCCCTTAGTTCGTTGATATTGATATCAAAATAGTCAACATCCTCAAGATGTCTTTTCATAACCGCTTTTCCACCGCAGTCTCCTCTTAAATCGAAGAGTTCCGGATAATATTTCTGATCAAAACTGACCGGACTGCCGGATACATCTTTAGCAGCAGCACATAGAAAACCAGCGGGTGTTGATCTTGCCGCCATCAAAAAATCAGATAATGTTTCAGGCCTTAGCCATGGCTGATCAGCTGTTAAGAAAACAGCCGCTTCATGCTTCACAAAATCATCTTTTAAAGGAAAAGCCAAGCCAATTTTTATTGAATTGGCTTGGCCTTCTTCAGGATTGGCATTGTAGACGGCTGTCAGACTCAGTCGGTCGGCTTCACGAAGAATTTCTTCATAGGCCGAAACAACAATGCCGATGCCCGCATCCGAATGATTTTTGAAGAAAGCACTGACATTATTCAAAACAGAATAATACATCGGCTGCCCGTTCACTGGAGCAAAAAGTTTATTTGTGCCAAAACGTCTGCTCAAACCCGCGGCCATGATAATCACTCTTAAAAATCTCACCACCATCACCTCCTTCATTTCCATCTTTTATATAAACATCCTGAAGAATTAGTGCATGCTACTGCGCATCAACCGGTTCTGTGCATAGCAAATCTGCTTTCTTAACATCCGGCTTGTCCTGAGGCAGTATGATGTTAAGGAATACCGCAACTGCAGCGGCTATTGCAACGCCTGAACCTTCAAACAGCATTTTTACTGTTGGATCGAAGTACTGGGCGGCAGTCGGAACAAGTGCAAATCCGACGCCTAAACCAAGCGCTGCGGCAAGAATTGTTGCATTTCTTCCCTTCAGCGGCTGTTCTGTAACCTGATTTACTCCGCTTACGATCAACATGGTGAACATCACAACAGCTGCACCTCCTAAAACACTGGGTGGCATTAACGCTATAACCGATCCGATTTTAGGGAACAGTCCGCAGATTATAAGGAATATGGCCCCGGTAGCAACCGTGAATCTGTTTACAACCTTAGTCATCGTTATTATTCCGACATTCTGTCCGTAAGATGTGCTTGGCAGAACATTGAAGAATGCGGCGAAGATGGAAGCAACGCCGTCAGCTATGACGGATCCGGAAATTTCCTTTTCAGTAGCAGGTCTGCCGATTCCTCCGGCAGTTATACCGCAGACATTCCCGACCGTTTCGATAGTGGAAACAATGTAAATGACGCAAATTGCCATTATGGCATCCAGGTGGAATTCAAAGCCGAATTGCATCGGCATCGGGAATGATACCCAGCTTGCCGCAGCGATTGAATCAAAGCTTATTTTTCCAAGCGGTATAGCAACGATATAACCAACAACAAGCCCGATGAGGATTGAGGATTTGCTGGCAAGTCCCTTGGTAAAATACTGTACCCCGATGATGGTTACAATCACTATGGTGCCAAGCAGAATGTTCTGCCATGATCCGAAGTCCTTGGCACCAACCCCGCCGGCAAAGTATTTCATTCCTGTTCCGATAAGTGATACGCCGATTGTGATCAGCACAACGCCGGTGACGATCGGCGGAAAAAACTTTCTGATGTATTTAAGACTAAAACCCAGAAATATCTGAAATACGCCGCCCACCAAGGCAGCGCCTAAAACGCCAGGCAGCCCGTATCTTTCTGCGATTGACAGGCACACAGCAAGAAATCCAAAACTGGTACCCATAATAATGGGTAATCTTGCTCCGATAGGTCCGATTGGATAGGCCTGGATCAGCGAAGCGATACCGGCTACAAACATCGCGCACTGGATAAGAAATGCCGTTTGCTCCAACGGGAGATGCAAAGCACCTGATATAATAATAACCGGCGTTACATTACCGACAAACATGGCGAGTACGTGCTGCAGCCCGAGGGGAATTGCTGTTCCCAGAGGCGGTTTTCCATCAAGCTCATAAATCAATTGTCTTTTATCCTTGATTTCCTGGTTCATAATTATTTCTCCTTAGAAAATAGTTATTGCGGTATTTGCAAAATGCTGCAATCCTCTGCTAATAGTGGGTTGTGATCAATAAAAAATGATGTTATATGTTTAAAAACGACACCTTGTTTTTTTGAATTGCTTTCTTAAACCGCTTACTTTTTATAAGCGGTATGCTGAATCGGCAGTGAAAGTCTTTCTTCCCCATCGATCCGACGATAGGCATTTGCAATAGCCGGTGCCGCGGGAATACTGCTGATTTCGCCAACCCCCTTTGCGCCATATGCAAGACCCTGCTTGTTTGCTTTTTCAACCAGCTTCACCTGGAGTTCCGGGCGTTGTTTTGCACGGAGCAGTCCCAATGTCCCATACTTGCTTTTCACATAACCTTTATCCATGATAAAATCTTCTGTTACGGCAAATCCCATTCCCATGAGAATTCCGCCTTCCCCCTGACCTTCACAGGCCTGGGGATTGATGATCTGACCGACATCATAGGCCGCGGTAAATTTGCTGATCTTCATGTCGTCCCCAATTTCCGCAACCCCGGCAGCATATCCGTAAGCAATATGGCTGACGGGATGCGGTTTATCCGAACCCATGGGATCTGTCTGGCCAAAATATTCTGCATAGAATTCCTGTCCATTGAGTTCCTCAAGAGAATGGCCTTTTAAAGCTTCGTTTAATTTCAGGCCAGCCAGACGTGTTGCCTCACCGGTAAACAGGGTCTGCCGGGATGCGGTGGTTGTTCCAGAATCCGGTGTCAATAATGTATCGGGTGCTTCAACAAATACCTGATCGTATTTCAGTCCGGTTGTTTCACAGAGAATCTGCAGCACCACCGTCCCGATTCCCTGACCGATGCATGCCGCCGATGTGCGGATATGAACGACGCCATCAATGACAGCCAGCTTCATTCTGCCGATATCCGGCAAACCAACCCCGATCCCGCTGTTTTTCAGACAAATACCCAAACCCGTACGGGGACTGCTGTAATAGGCATCCTTAACTGCCTCCAGGCATTCAACCATGGCCGTTTCCGCACCGGCGATCTGACCGTTTGGCAACGATTCCCCGGAGCGTATGGCATTTTTATAACGGAATGCCCAGGGATCCAGCCCCGCCATTTCAGCCAGCAGATCAATATTTACTTCCTGGGCAAAGGCGCTTTGGGTGACACCAAAGCCACGGAAGGCACCACCAGGAACGTTATTGGTATAGACGCAGGTCCCTTTAACTGCGAAATTATCATAATGATAGGGTCCGCCGGAGTGGGTGCATGCCCGCTGCAAAACCGGTCCGCCCAATGAAGCATAAGCACCACAGTCCGATATGATGACAACCTTGCTGGCGGTCAGATTCCCGTCCTCATCACAGGCGGTTGTGATATCCATTGCCATGGCATGTCGTTTCACATGAATATTCAGACTTTCCTGTCGGGAGAACTGTACCTTCACCGGCTGCCCCGTTTTCCAGGCCATTAACGCCGCATGATGCTGAACACTCATATCCTCTTTTCCGCCAAATCCGCCCCCGACGAGTTTGCTTTGACTGCGGATATTTTCAGCCGGCAGTTTCAGCATCCGGGAAACCTCATGCTGTTCGTCATAAATTCCCTGGGATCCGGTTAAAAGCATATAATGATCGTCCCCTTCAGGGATGGCAATGGCACATTCCGGTTCCATAAAGGCATGGTCCGTTTGCGGCGTGGAATAATGCCGGGTCACCACATATTTCGAATTTGCAATGGCCTCATCCACATTCCCGCGATTTACTTCCTCAACATCGAGAATATTGCCTTTTTCATGAATCTTTGGCGCATCCGGTTTTAAAGCCTCGGCGGGAGACAACATCGGTTCCAGCTCGGTATATTCAACTTCAATCAAACTCAGAACCTCATCCAGCGTTTCCTTATGCCTGGTCGCAACAAGGGCCAGGGCATCGCCGATGTATCGGGTGATGCTTCCCTGTGGAATCAGCACATCCCAGTCCGGGACAATATGGCCAGTTTTGTTATAAGGTACATCTTCAGCCCGTAAGACCTCAACACAATCCGGGTGAGCCTGCGCCTTTGTACTATCGATCTTATCCACCCGTGCCCTGGGATATTTTGTTCGCAGAGCTTTTGCATAAATCATACCCTCTATCACAACGTCATCCACATACTGGCCGGTTCCCAGAACCTTTTCTTTTGTATCGACGCGATGAACCCGTTTTCCAATGCCTGCCGCTTCGATTTTTTCAGGAATCGGCAGATCTTCTCGGAACAGCCTGGCGGCAAGCATGATTGCCTCTTCGATCTTGACATAACCGGTGCACCGGCAGATATTGCCATGGATTGCCGCCTTCACCTCATCAGAAGTCGGATTCAGGTTTTCATCCAGCAGGGATTTTGCGCTAATGACCATACCCGGGATACAAAAACCGCATTGAACTGCTCCGGCTTCACCGAATGCATACACATAAACATCCTTTTCACGCTGGGACAATCCTTCAATGGTGACAACCGCCTGGCCTTCATATTTGGATAACCTGCCAACACAGCTCTTTGTTTTTCGGCCGTCAACGATAACGGTGCAGGCACCACAGACGCCTTCGCCGCAGCCATCTTTTGTCCCTGTCAGATGCAGTTCATCTCTCAGAAAATCCAGCAGCACCATATCTTTTTCAGATTTATACATCTTTCCATTAACTTTAATCTGATACATTTTTTTCTCCCTATTTCGCATAAACACCACGGTTTTCCATAATAAGTTCATCATTCACAACAATCTGTTCACCATTCAGGAAAACATCCTTTACACAACCCTTTACCTTAAAGCCCTCATAGGGTGTGTAATCCACATTCTCAGCCTGGTTCTCAGCTTTAATGACGGATTCACCGTCTTTTTTGTATATCACCAGGTCGGCATCGCTGCCTACTGCCAGTACCCCTTTTTGCGGATACAGGCCATAGAGCCTGGCCGGATTTTCACTTAACAGTCGCACCAGCTGAACCGGGCCCAGGCCTTCGGTTTCATCAAACAGGGTATACATCAATGGCACACGCTGTTCCACACCGGGAATGCCATTGGGGACCTTTGTAAAATCAGCTCGTCCCAGGGTCTTCTGTCCTTCAAAATTATAACTGCAATGATCCGTTGCAATGGTCTGAATTTCGCCATTCAGAAGGGCCTGACGCAAAACAATCTGATCTTCCCGACGCCGGGCCGGTGGTGAAAACATGAATTTTGCCGACTCAAACCCCGGTAAGTGATAACAGGAATCGTCCAGCAGCAGATATTGCGGACACGTTTCAACCGTTATCTGTCCGCCGGATGCTCTTGCCTGGCTGATTTCTTCAAGTCCTTCTTGGGAACTCAAATGAACCACATGGACAGGATAATCCACCATTTTTCCAATCGTTGCCAGCCGGTTGATGGCCTCTGCCTCAATTTCAGCGGTATGGCACAGCGGATGAGAAGCAGGTGACAACTCACCCCGGATCCGGCATTTTTCGGTCAGGACATCAATGAGATAACCATTCTCACAATGCGCTCCCAGTACCCCGCCAACAGCCTTCACGGCTTCCAGGCTCCTAAAAATATCATCATCCCTTAAACGAAACCGATAGGCCAGATAGACTTTAAAGGAAGTCACCCCAAGCTGTTTCATCGCTTTTATTTCGGTTTCCACCTTTTTATTAAAATGGGTGATTTCCATATGAAAACGGTAGTTGCAGCTGGAAACGCCCTGAGCCTTCGCCAGGGATTCATTGAATCCTTCAACCAGTGAGCCTGTTTCAGAGGGTGAGGCAAAATTAATGACCGTAGTCGTTCCGCCGAGAACAGCCGCTTTCGTGCCGGATTGAAAATCATCCGCGGTTGTTGTAATGGCGTTTTTCATTGCGAAATGTGTGTGGGCATCAATAAATCCCGGAAAAACATAACAGCCTGATGCATCCACAACCCGATCGTTTTCCGTCGGTTCAATATGCGCAGCAATGCGAACGATCTTATTCCCTGCTACCGCAATATCTCCCGGTGTGACCGCGTCTGAGACGAGATCCCCATTTTTAATGATAATCATTTTAAATAGTATGGATACTGTTCGCTAAATGCACCCACAACTCCTTTGACCGTTTCCGGAAGACTGTCAAATTCCGCTTGGCTTTCGGTGTTTTCCCAGCGAACCAGCCATTGATCTCCCAGCTGACAGAATCCCTGGTTTTTGCTTTGCTGGAAATCAGCTTCACTGTCGAAGAAAGTCAAGCGATCCAGATAGGGTTGACAAGGCGAAACGCAGTTACAGGCACAATTGCCGCATTCATTACAGCTGCCATCAATATGGACAATAAGTTTGGCATCCGCAAGCTCGACGATTTCATTTGCTCTGTTGGGACAGCCGCGAACACAGTTTTTACATAAGGTTTTGCAGTAAATGCTGTCACCGCGCTGATTGGTGAAACCAGGGGATTCATTGTATTTTTTGCGCGCTGCCACACTTTTGATGTAATGTTTATCCGTAGTCACATTCCCGACGATGTCTTTTACACCTTTTATATCCGTGAGCCGTTCGTCACTCAATGAAAAGCCGGACAGTTTTTCGGAAATCACTGCCATCTGATCCAGACCCAGACCTTTTAAAAGAACGGTGCATAACGTAATCGGCCAGATACCGCATTGAAAGATTTCCTTGACATTATTTTTGTCCACACCGCCGCTGTAGGAAATCAGCATTTTTCCATCAAAGGCTTGTGAAATTTTTTCTGCCACCATCATGGTTAATGGGTACAGGGATTTACCGGACATATACATCTGTTCCCCTGGCAGCTCATGGTTATTTATTTTCACCGGCAAGGTATTGGATAGCTTGACCCCAAACTCCAGACCATTTGCATTGGCCTTGTCCTGAAGGCGTGACAGCATGGATACCGCCTGATCAAACTGAAGATCGACTTTGAACTGTTCATCATCCACCTCAATATAGTCATAACCCATTTTGTCCAGTGTTTTCCTTACAAGGTCATAACCCAGCAGTGTCGGATTGCATTTCACACAGGTATATAATCTCTTTTCTTCAATTAAATAACTGGTGATCGCTTCTATTTCATCGGCAGGGCATCCGTGCATCGTTGACAGGGTTACCGATTGGGATACCCGGCTTGAAATTTGGCCGACATAAGCGGCGTCAATATTTTGGAATCTGGCCAGGTTGTTTAAAGACCATGCTTCACATTCTATCCAGATAGACGTGTCCCCGGCGTTTTTCAGGCCTTCAATAAAGTCATCCACCGTTTTGGACTTAATTCCTTCCAGATTGTATCCAACACTCATGTTGAAAACAAATGCATCAGGATCGCCTAATCCAAATTCCCGGCTGATTAATTTTAATGCATACCAGGCTTTGATGTATTCTTCCATTGCCTTAGCACAAGAATATTCAGCGGACCATTCGACATTATAGGCCTCGTCTCTGGAGTTTATGCAGGGACGGGGAATGCCCAGATCTTCGCCATACATTTGTTGTATCGTTTTCAACTCGAAGAATCGTCCCCCCGACGCATAACCGGCGACAATGTTCTGAGCCAGCTGGGTATGCGGTCCGGCTGCAGGTCCAATGGGGTTTTCGATCTGACTTCCCATGATTGGAAGTTGCTGATTGGCGGTGCAGTCAACTATTTTTGAAACATTGAAAATTGTATGGTGAAGCCTGTATTCTTCTAAAATGTGGTTCATCAACCGGCCAAAAGGAATCGCATTCATTACATCACTCATGATTTTTCCTCCTAATTATTAACCATTCAGCCGATTCCAAAGAGAATCGGCATCTGCTCTCACTTCAGTTAAAAGATCTTTTTTATTCATCCCCTGAAGTTCCCGGTCTTTCATTCTTACCATACCATCTGAAATGGTTGTGACAACGTCAGAACCATTGACGCCAAATAAAAGATGTGCATTGATATTTGATTCATTCATTGGCGTTGGCGCATCGTAATCAATGACAATAACATCTGCCACCGCGCCTGGTTTTAAAACACCCAGTGTTTGGCTAAAATGCCGCTCTGCAATCACGCGATTATTGTTAAACAGCATATCCGGGACTTCCGTCCATCCCACCCCGGGATTCTGGGCGCGGTGTTTTACCAGGCAATTTGCTGCTTTATATGATTCAAACATATCGCTGGTATAGCCATCTGTTCCCAGTCCCAATAAAATGCCCTCATTATAAAGTTTTAATATATCCGGTGCGCCGACGGCATTTCCCATATTGCTTTCCGGATTGTGCGCCACCATCGTATCGGTTTCGGCCAGACGTTTGACTTCGTCATCGTTAATGTGAATGCAATGTCCCGCAAGAGTCTTTTTACCTAATATGCCTTTTTGATACAATCGTTCAACCGTACGTAGCCCATACTTATTCAGGCTGTCTTCCAAATCAGCGATACCTTCAGCGACATGAATATGGTAGCCTAAATTTTCGATGTTTTCGTTTACAACATAATCAAGGGTTTCCGGGCTTAAGGTAAAGGATGCATGAAGTCCCATCATTGCTGCCAGATGGTCCGGATCCTTTTTTGCTTCCTGTGCAAAACGCAGATTTTCAGCTACCGCTTTTTCCATTTCTTCCCGACCGTTTCGGTCACTGACTTCATAACATAAACAGGAGCGTACGCCAAACCGTTTGGCTTCCTGGGCAATAACTGAAAGGCTTCCGTCTATTTCCCCGTAACTTGCATGGTGATCAAAAATCGTTGTAACGCCATATTGAATACAGGACAGGTATGTCGCCACCGCCGAAGCTTTCGTATCCGGATTCATTAAGCCTTTATCAATTCGAAACCATTGGCCTTCAAGCACATCCCTAAAATCTTTTGGCGCAAAATCAGTCAGGCTTAATCCTCTGGCCAGAGCTGAGTAAATATGATGATGCACATTGATCAGACCCGGATGAATCACTCCGCCATGAGCGTCAACATAGTCTGCTTCCGGATATTTTTTACGAAGCATTTCAAAATCACCAACTTCAACAATCTTTGAATCTTCCATGACAACAGCGCCGTGTTCGATCATCGGGCGTTGTGCATCTCGTGTAAAGACTGTTCCTTCTCCAAGCAGTATCATGGTTTTTTCCTTTCACTAAAAATCAAAAGCACTCGGCCTAATTATGAAAAATCATCTCAGCAGTCTTTTCAGCCTGTGTTTAGACGGAAGTTCGTGAATCGCGAACTTCCATAGCCCTCATTATTTATTAAGATCAGCCATACATTCGATTTCAACCTTACCGTCTTTTGGTAAAGCTTTTACTGCAACACATGAACGGGCCGGATTTTCGCCCTGGAAAAACTCCCCATAAACTTCATTAACCGTTCCAAAATCACCCATGTCGGTTAGAAAAATAGTGGTTTTAATGACACATTTGTAATCAATTCCTGCTTCTGCCAATATTTCAGACATGTTTTGTAGTGAACAACGCGCCTGGTCAGCAACGCCTTCCGGTATTTCTCCTGTTTCCATGTTAATTCCCAACTGACCGGATACATAAAGTGTTCCATTTGCTGCAATTGCCTGTACATAAGGACCGATTGCTGCCGGTGCTTTTTCGGTGTTAATAATTTTCTTTCCCATTTTTTTACGCTCCTGTTAAATTATTGTTTTAATCCAATGAAATTACCTTGTTTGTAAATTCCGATTTCCATTCATGCCTAACGATTACATTGCTGCAAACCATTTCTAACCCAAAGTATGAATAGCATCATTATCTATAAGAATTACCAGAATAGTTTGCCAATTGTAATGATAACTTTTTACAACTTTGTGATAACTATTTATTACTGCACATTATAACAGGCAATTAACAATAAATCAATCAAATTATAAAAAATATTTTCTGCTGTTCCTGAAAATCAGTTTTTCACAATTTTGTTTTTTTGTAAGAAGCATGTTACACTTATTATATAAAGAAAAATAGGAGGTCCTATGTCAAAATTATTTTTAATCATTTTTATTCAATTAATCTATGTTCCTATGTTAACCTTACGTACTATTTGTTTAGTGAAGAACTTGAAAATACTCACAGCAATTTTTGGTTTTCTAGAAGCACTTATCTATATATTCGGGCTAACGATTGTGTTGTCAGGAGACCAGAACGTTGTTGAAATGATCGTCTATGCAGTCGGTTTTGCTTTAGGTTTATTTGTTGGTATTTTAGTTGAACAAAAGCTGGCCATTGGTTTTTCCAGTGTTAATGTGAACATCGATCATAACAATGCAACCTTAGTCAATATTCTAAGGGATGACGGCTTTGGGGTCACGGTTTATTCGGGAGACGGCAAATTTGGCAAACGGATTAAACTGGATATATTAACAAAAAGAAAAAGAGAAGCCCATTTACTTGAAATCATTCATGACTGTGAACCAACGGCATTTATAATGTCCTTTGAGCCAAAAATGTTTCGTGGCGGTTACCTCACTGAAATGATGAGAAAGCGCATAAAATTCAATCGAAAAGGCATCAGTACGGATGAAAGCAAATTTAAAAGAGTCATCCAGAAGACAGTTAAAGGTATAAAGACTGAAGCTTCGGAATTAAAAAAAGAATGGCTAAAGAATTAAAAAGGACAGAATAGTTGCCTAGAATTAATAAGTTGAGAAACAACGAAGCCTCCGAAAAAAGCCACTTTTATGGTTTTTTTTCGGAGGTTTCCCACTTTATATGCAAAGTTCGATCTTTGACTTAATTCCCACTATATCTGGCTATTCAATAATGAACGGGAGGCTTAAAGATGCTTCCAGCTATTTCACTTAATTCTTTTATCTGCTAGCTTATAAACTGCCTCATCCTCACGTACAGATATAACAACGATCTTCATCAGCTCATCTTCTTTTACAAGACCATACAAAATACGGATACCAAGTTTAAGCAATTTAATCTTGTAATAGCCTGCAAGTTGAGTAGTATCATTATTACCTAATGGTTTTCCATATCCACCTTCGTAATCTGGAAGCGGATTCTGAGAAACTTTTTCAATCGCTTTCAATACCTGCAATTTTTGTGAATGATCGATCTTAGCTAAGTCCTTTTGGGCTTCCTTGAAATACTCAATCACCCAGGCCATTATTCAATTTCAACTTGAATATCTTCAAGTTCTTCTTCTTTGATATTAAGATCTTTTAATAATTGCTCATGGCTAATAAAGTCGGATTGAATTGCTGATTTCATTCTTTTTTCAGCCTCAATAAATAAATAATAATTTTCGATGGTTTCCATCATTTCTTCATATTTTTCCGGAGTAATTAATACGCATGTAGGTTTATTATTCTTTACGACTATTTTAAATCCACCTGCGCTAACTTCATCAAATATTTTACTGGCTTCGCCTTTGTTAAATCGAGAAATGGGAACAATCGCATTTAACATGCTACTTACAGAGATCTTATCAATCATTGTAAAACACCTCTTTTCGTTAGTTTGATTATATAAAGAAATGATCTATTTGTCAATATTTTCGTACATAAATATATCGACAAATTGATCATTTTATTGCGAAAATAAATTACTATTATTCAATAAACACATTTTCTCATAACCTTCTGGGGTTGTGGGAGACAGGTTCATCACAAAACCATCCGTGACATCCACCTCAACCTGGGCCTGATCAAAACCCACATCCAGCAAATGGCCACCCTTGGTTCGATCGTCGGAAATAAAATGAATCGGAGAAATAAAAAGATATCATCGCGATAAAGAAGATTTTTCATCATATAATTTCTAATGTTGTCCTAACTCCTTGTGGTTGGTGTGATTTTATTAAGAAATCGGGTAAGTAGTAAATATCTACAAAAGGAGGCTTTATATTATGAAATATCAATTTGTTAAAGAATTTCCCCATCCGATTATGGAAAAAGGAAAGCGTCCGGTCATCTCAATTTATATTAATACCCATATTAAAAAACCGGATCGCCTTGAAAATCCGATTCGTTTCAAGAATCTTGTGCGAGAAGCCCAGGATTCTTTAAAGGAAAAAGAAGTCAGAGGCTTTAAAGATCTGTTTTCTCTTTTCAAAGGAATGGAAGATGATGCGATATTCTGGGAAGGTGCTAGCGAAGGAATGGCTATTCTGGCCGATGAGGAAGAATGTATTATTTACAAACTGCCCATTGACGTCACCAGCCGAGCCATTGTATCCGATAGCTTTTATATAAAACCCTTATTGAAAAGCTATCAGCTAAAAGGCCGGTACCACGTCCTCGGTCTCAACCGGGATCGATTCTTTCTCTACGATGCAGATCGCAATGGACTTCATGAGATTTCATTGGATGAAAAAGACTCAACACTGGAAGGTGTATTAGGGACTCAATTAACAGAAAGCCACCTGTCCCATGCCAGTCTGGGAGGGGACCAATCCACCTATCACGGCTACGGCGGCGCTAAGGATGAGCGAAAAATCGATGATGAAAAATTCCTTCGCCATGTGGATAACTTCATTCAGGAGAATTATTCCATGCAGTATAAAATACCCCTCATCCTCGTTGGCCTCGACGAACATCAGGGAGAACTCCGAAAGATATCAAAAAATCCATATCTGCTAAAAGAAGGCATTAAAACTGATATTGACGCCTTGGACAAAAAAATGCTTCATGCAATGGTTCAAAATGTCATGACCGAACTTTTCAACCAGCAATTAAAAGAACGCGTGGAAATATTTAACCAGGCCCATGCAAAAGATATGGGCTCCGATGATGTGGTTCAAATTGCCAGAGCCATCACCGAAAAACGCGTGGAAGTCCTTTATTTAGAAGAAAATAGCGTCCACCCAGGTCGATATGATCTAGGTCTCGGAACCATTACCGAAGGGGCGTCAGCAGATTCTTACAGCGGCGACATTTACGACGAAATGGCTGAAGCGGTTCTTAGCCAAGGCGGAGAAGTGTTGATTTTAGAAAATGCGGATATGCCAACCGCAAGAGACATTGCGGCAGTATACCGATACAAAATTGCCAGCACAGAATAATACCCTGGTTCACAAGCTGAAGGACCAGTCACCCCGTTTTTTTTAAACTGAGTGGCTGGTCCTTTCATCATATATAACCGATTTCATACTGGCCTTTGTATATGTTGCCGAGATTACCGTCAATGGAGATCCAGTCGCCCTGTTTGAAGCGATGACCGCCGTTCCCCATTCTTCGGCGATCTGGAGATGCTCCCGATAATAAACCGCACTTTCAGAGGACCAGGAGTCCAACACTGAACGAATGGCCTGCTTTAACTGTTTAAATGGAAAAGCTGGGCGAGGCAAGTCCAAACTTAAACATATCCAAATGGGAATTTAATCCCTGGTTGTAAATGCCATCAAGCGCTAAACCCTCCTTAAACAATACCAGAATATTATAAATCTGCCGGAACGTCTTGGCCGTAATATATTCAGCATTAAACGGCTGGGTGATCTGGTTCATCAGTTTTGACACCGTTCTTTCCAGCCGGTACATCAGGCCCAGGGCTTCAAACTTCGGCTCCGCGTATTCACCATACATGGAAGGGATACCAGCGGCAATATGCCGCTTATAGTAAATGTTTTCCGAGGCCTCACTTTGATGGGGATCTAAAATAATCGCCTTCAGGCGGTGCATGAGCTTATAAATCTGGCGGATGGACTCTTCCTTTTGGTTATGCTCAAGATTTTGCTTGAGGTCTGTCAAATCCCCGGTAATATGCAGGCCATAGCTCTTCATCATGGCGAGAACATCCTCAAATTCAAAGGAATACTTTTCCAAAAACAGAAAATATACCTGGCTGAATCTTTCTGGCAAATTCAACCCGCTCACGAAACTCCTGTGAACTTGTCCCGGTGAAATCGTTGGATAAATCCATAAAATTAACAGGCCTGACATACTAATGGATTTGACAGTTTTAAGATCGAGATCCCCGATATGCTTGGGTATGGTGACTTTACCGGTTTTCGTTGGGTGTTTATAGTGATTATGTGAACCTTTAGTCGTCTTGTAGTACCAACCTGTCATCAATAACAACTGCTTACACAACCGACTTAGATAAAATAATGTTTATATTTTTTGAAAATTAGGTTATAATAAGCATAGACATAAAAACTGTGACCGACTGTAGAAATTACTACCAACCAATGGTTTCATATTATTAATTTTGAAAGAAGGTGTAAATAATGTCGAACGAGGAATTCCAAACAATTGTATTGAAAAAATTAGATTCACTAGAAAACGGATTGAATGAAATTAAAGTAAAATTGGACGCAGTATGTGAACAGACGGCTGTTTTAACAGAATTTAAAACTGATACTGAATACCAATTCGCCGATATTAAGGATACGCTTCATTTGTTTTGCATAAGGAGATTGAAACAGAAAAAGAATTGTTTTCTTTGAAAATGAAACAAGCCCAATAGAAGGCATTTACAATAAAAGGTGACAGTATTTGTCACCTTTTTTCAATGTTGTATTTTATAAGGAAACAGCTGACTGATACAAAGATAGTGAAATAGTCCAGGCGATGCTGAATTCCTGCACATGCCATTAATAAAAACTGGTCTAACATCAGTTTTTATTAATGGCATATTTTAAACCACTTTATAGCTATAGTTAAGTTCAATAACTTAAGTGACTGGCACCGTATCTTGGTCGGAATATACAATTTTTCAGTTTTTCGGCTTTACAAGTGGCTCGAATGATGGTACAATTATTTGTACAAGTAATGGTACAAATAAACGTAAGGGGGTGAAAAAATGTTAGCAGTAAATTATTCAACAATTCGTAGTAAGTTAAAAGATTATTGTGATAAAGCAACCGATGAAAATGAAACTATCATTGTGACCCGTAAAGATGAAAAAAATGTTGTCATCATAAGTCTTGAAAAATACAACGAAATCATGAGAGCAGCTCGAAATGCTGAGTATCTCGATATGATTGATCGCAGCATGGAGCAAGTCAGACAGAGCAAAGTGGTTGTCAAATCGATGGTAGAATTAGAGGAGATGGTAAATGAGAATGAGTAATCTAACCTTCTCGGATAAAGGATGGGAAGATTATCTCTATTGGCAATTGACGGATAAAAAGATGTTGCAAAAAATAAATGAATTGCTTAAAGATATTCAAAGAAATGGATACGAAGGAATCGGTAAGCCTGAGCCGTTAAAGTACCGTAAAGCATGGAGCAGGCGAATCGATCAGGAACACCGTTTGGTCTACGCCTTGGATGAAAACGGAAATGTTTTTATTCTTTCTCTCAAAGGACATTATGAAGATTAAAAAAGATGGCGAACCGCCCATCGCTCAAGCTTACTGAGATATTGTCTTCTTTTTCTCGAAATATATATTCTCGATTATTTCCTCTTTTTATGACATGATAAATTGCTCCCTTAAATTCTACCCTTGGCTTTCTCCCCATCATTACCTCCATCAACAAAATTGATTTATGAGTCTTAGTCTTGTTAATATTTTACGACATCCCAATATCTGAACACCGGATCCAAGCTGTTCAACTAACCTAACATCCTTATTTATATTCCGATCTTTTTTTGGACTAACTAAAAAAGGAGTTGAAAAGCTGGCTAAGGAGTCAAACAAAAAACGCCATAAAGCGGTATACTTTTGATGTTATTTTCAAAACCAAAGTTTTTTGCAGAAACACGAATGCCATAAGGCGGTTTATACAAAGACATAAATAGTTTCAAGCTCTTTGCTTTTACATTCTCAGCCGATTTAACTTCCAATGGAATGACATTTCCCTGACGATCTTGAAATACAAAATCCAACTCAGCTTTTCCCGGTGAACTCCAGTAATAGGGAGTAAAACCATTGGTGACAAGAGCCTGCATCACATAGTTTTCTGTTAAAGCGCCTTTAAATCCATAAAAACTCACCGGATTATCCAAAATTATATTTGCCCTGATGTCAAATTTTGAACACAAAAGACCAGTATCAGCCATGTATAGTTTAAATGAACTGTTATCTGCGTAAGTAGATAGTGGCATCTTTCCTTCATGAATGCGAATACACTTATTAATCATACCCGCAGCTTTTAACCAATCCAGAGGAATTTCATAATCGTAAGCTCTTGCGCCGGATTTAATAATTTTATATTGAAATTTATGGTTCTCTTTTGCAAGTTGAGCAGGAACACTTGACCATGCTGACATAATTTTAGTCGTTTCGTGTGGTGTTGCGTATTTCGCCATGTCTGCAACATAGGAATCATTAAGGGTCTTTTGAGCTACCATCACAAAATCAAAATCTTTCGTATCAATATATTCCGATACTGACCTGGGCATCCCTCCAACCACCAAATACGTCTTATATAAATCCATTGCTGTTTCGTGAATGGACAAGGGAGTGAATGCTTCAAAGGATTCACGAATGAGATTGATGATTTTTGTATTGGCCGTTGCCCATAGAAATTCTTCAAAATCAAGAGGATACAAGGTGATCATGTCAACCTTTCCAACAGGAAAAGAATACTTTTCCCGATTTAAAGCAACCCCTAGTAAGCTACCTGCCGCAATAATATGATACTCTGGAGCTTCCTCACAAAAATATTTCAATGCTGACAGTGCTCGTTCACAAGATTGAATTTCGTCAAAAATAATGAGTGTCTCCTTTTTAAAAATTGACTGGCCGATTTTTGCAGATAATTCTCTCACAATACGTTCGGGATTCAAGTCACGCTCAAAAATATCCGTTATTTCTGTAGAATCTTCCATGTTAAAATAAACCGTATTTCGATAATAAGCCTTCCCAAAGGTAAGAGCACTATAGGTTTTACCCACTTGCCTCGCTCCATTAATAAGAAGTGGCATTCTTCTTGAACTGCTTTTCCATTTAATTAAGTATTTTTCTATCTTACGTTCCATATAATGTATTCACCTCACACTTATTGTATCATATATTTGTATTAAATCAACAAATCTAGCAATTTTAAAAAAAGTTTAAAAGTTTATAAGTTGGTGTCAGGCGAGCTTTATGAGCTGACATCAAACAAACCTTCTTTGCCGTCTTCAAATTTACCGTATCATTATAAGTTAATTGACAGGCACCGTATCATTATTGGGTGATGCATCCATAGGGCCCCTTAAGCTCATGCAATATGTAGTTTATCAGCAAGAGCATCTTTTAAAACTTCGGAAAAATTGATGTTCTGTTTTTCGGCAAGGGTATTCAGCCAAGATGGAATGGTTAAATTTTTGCGGACGGCTTTATTGCCGTGCTTTTCTGTATATGCGTCCATATCTAATACGAGATATTGAACAAACCCACCCTCATCTGGAACGATCCTTTCAAGAGTGGAAGCCTTTAGTAACTCGTTGCCGTCTTCTAATTCATCTAAAATCCATCCAGAAGCAGCGTCAATGCCCATTTCAATGGCATCCGCCAGACTATCGCCCTGGGTGATGCATCCAGGGAGATCGGGGACTTCTACTGTGTACCCTTCCCCAACTTCAAAGGGATAAAGAATTGCAGGATAAACTAATTTTTTCATAATATCATCACTCCTTGTAGTGACTGGCTATTGCAAGCCCGCCTGTTTCATAATGGATTTGACAGTTTTAAGATCGAGATCCCCGATATGCTTGGGTATGGTGACTTTACCGGTTTTCGTTGGGTCTTTATAATGATTATGTGAACCTTTAGTCGTCTTGTAGTACCAACCATCATCCAGTATCATTTTTTTCACTTCTCTAAATTTCATTGTCGCCTCCTTACGATTATATTATACGCATTATATGTATTAATGTCAAGAAATACATGCGTATCATGCGTATACATGATGCCAGGTAATATCGCTCCC
>JGI24146J20443_1000519_pt1 | contig 29629 bp, 29 predicted proteins | sample BarGraIncub1131A_FD_20443 | JGI IMG/M metagenome (IMG submission 20443) | reverse complement strand
TGTGCCGTCGGGATACCGGTATGAAACATCTTTGAAACTCAGGAGGGCATCGCTCATGGCAGGGACACCGCCAGAATAATCAGGGTAAGGCCGGAAATAACGGCAAGAGAGATGGCGCGGGGGGAGTCCGGATAGTCAGGTTCCAAAAAGCGGAGTGCGCCGTCGTTGTTTCGTGCCAGCGCAGCCAGGTGAAGTGCCTGTGATCGCTGCCAGACCTGAACCGACAGATTGGCAACCATTCCTCCCAGCGACCGCAGGGAAAGCGTAATCGTCGCATGTCCCATGCGGGCAGATTGGGCGGTGATCGTCTCGTGCACCGTTTCAGACAGCACAAAGAGGGTGCGGTAGCAGAGGGTCATCAGATCGAGCAGGGTATCCGGCAGCTTGCAGCGCCGCAGCAGGGAGATGATGTCTGAGAGTGGCGTGGTCAGAGCCAGGAAGAGGAGCGCTGCCAGTCCCCCGAGGGAACGGCCGCAGACGTGGGCAACCCGCCCCAGTTCCGTCCGGGCCAGATGCAGCGAAAGATCTCCAACCGTAGCGCCGATCTTGAGTGAAACGGCAAGAGACAGGGCGCTGACAGTCAGAAAAAGGAGCGCCGGAGCAGCTACCCGCAGGTACCGCACCGGCGGTATTCCCGCACCCAGAACAGTGACGGCACACAAAATGGCAGCTACGCCGCAGGCGGTTGTAGGCGCTGCGGCGGCATACGCGGCAATCATGCCGCAGAGGGAAAAGGTCCCCTTGGCCGCAGGTGAGACCCGTCGCCAGCGGTTCGTGTAGGCAGACTGCTCAATCAGCATTGCGCTTCCTTGTTGTGTTCCCGTCGCATCCGTGAGCGCGTCACCGACACCCCCAGATAATAACCGATAAACCCGGCTCCGAGGGCCGCCTGCAGTGCAAAAAGCAGCGAGCCGACCTCTCCGCTGGGCGGTTCCATCAGCGGTTTGAACCATGGCCGATATCCGGGTGCGAGCTTTGCAATAACATCTTTTGCCTGGTCATCGGCTCCCCGGAATATTCCCACCTCCGTACCATCAGGCCCCGGAGCCGGTTTTTTGACCATCCAGAGTGGGACCGCCACCAGCACAATTACGGCTATCATCATCAACAGGTTCTGATATCGTTTCATCCCTGCACCTCCTGAGCGGTTACGACGTTCATCTCTTTCAATTCCTGTGGATTGAACCGTGCCAGGGCGTTGAGAACTATAACGGTCAGAAACCCCTCGCTGATCGCCAGCGGAATCTGGGTTAGGGCAAAGACGGTGGCAAATTTGGCAAATGATGCAGTAAATCCTCCGACCGGATCAGGAAAGGCCAGTGCCAGCTGTGCCGACGTAGTAACGTACGTCAGCAGGTCTCCCAAAGATGCGGCGAGGAAGATCGAAAGTCCGAAGGGGAGTCTTACCTTCTTGGCGGTGCGGTAGATGGCGGCCGCGGCGAACGGTCCCACAACGGCCATGGAAAAAATATTGGCCCCCAGAGTGGTAATCCCGCCATGAGCCAGCAAAATTGCCTGGAACAGCAGCACTACGGCACCGATCGGTGCCATTGCTGTCGGTCCGAAAAGGACCGCCCCCAGACCGGTACCGGTCGGGTGGGAACAGCTGCCGGTGACCGAAGGCATCTTCAGGGCCGAGAGGACAAAGGTGAAAGCGGCAGCAACTCCCAACAGCATCCGTTGCTCAGGTTTCTCCTTGATTCGCTTGTTGATGGAGTGTAGTCCGAAAACGACGAATGGGGCGGAAGCGACACTCCAGCCGATGGCATGTTTTACCGGTAAAAACCCTTCCATGATGTGCATGGTGTATCTCCTGATTGTTTTGCAAAAAGCACAAAAAAAGTCCGCAGCTGCCGAAACAGTATGCGGACTTTTCGTATTCAAAGTCACATTACTAACGTGTTCCACCTTCCCGGTCCCCCGGGAGATTGCTGATGGTAAGGATCAATGGCAGGTCTTCTGGCTCGCGATTCATCCTCCAGGCGTCTTCCCGGTCTTTCGGCCAGTGACGTAAATGCCCTTCGTCCTCGCTTACAGCGGCGGGTCCGCGGGGGAATGGCTCCGTTAGAGCGGCACCCCTCTTCCCTATCAAGCCCTCTCAGGCACCATGATCCGTTATTCAATTATCATACAATCGACAGTACAAACTACGTAGCTGAGATACCACGCTCCCGACGGGGTGTCAAGGAGGAATGTCGGTGTGAAAGTGGCTATCCATGCGTTTTAGCGGGGTTTCATGGCATCCAGACCCTGTCTGATGTCGTTACAATTTGAACGCCTGTCAGGCACTGTTTGCCTCGTTGGCGCTCATTTAAAACAAACCGTACTGGAACCAGGACCTGAGATGGTTCGGCTCTGCCATTCCTGACTGCCGGCGCAAAGGTTGACTTCCTGATAGCTGCTCTTGCTGCCTCGGTAAAGCCGAATCCGCTTGCATCGACTGTTTCGATGCTCTGCAACCGGCCTTCTGCGTCCAGGACAATCCTTAACACAACGCTTCCCTCTTTACCGAGCTTGCGGGCCATGAACGGATATACCGGCGATTCCCTATGAACGAAACGCGGTGAAGTGACCTCTCCCAACGCCATTACCTGCCCGATTCCTGGGTTTTGACGGAAGGGGGGTGATGATGCACCTTCTCGGTCCTCCTCCCGTGAATGGGTTGCCACAGGGCTTGCCGGTGCGGAATTCAACACTGTACGTGCAGGAGGCGCATTCTGTACCGGCTTTTGTGTCGCTGAAACAGGGCGTTCGCCTGAAGGGGACACTTCCGTGCCTATCTGTTTGGCTAGAGAAGAAAAAACCACACCTCCCTTGTGAACCGGTTGCGGCCGAATCGTTTCCAGATCTTGCCTGTTACTATCTGTTCCGGTGTGGTAGGGGGGCACGCGCGTTGCCTCTGCTGGTCTGGCACCATGCGGTTCAATGATAAAAGNCTCAACAGCACGTATGGCAACTGGTGTCGGAGGCGACATGTGTGCGATGCCGATAAACAGGGCGGTGTGAAAAAGTGTTGACCCGATTAAACAGATCCAGAATCTCTCAGCGGTCACTTTGTCCTCACATGCGTTACCGCAAGCGGTCAACGGCAAGAGCGTGGCACATGGTGCGATTTGTTGCCAAATAGATGCCGATTGAGTCATTCTTCAGATCATAGGCGTCCTGCACGGTTTCATCCGTGAGAACGTCGCCAGGCACTCCTTCAGAAATCACCCTCCCCTCCGTAACCAAAATGAGCCGATCCAGCATGGCACCCATCCCGATATCATGAAGGGACATGAATACTGACACTCCTTTTACGCGGGTAATATTTTTAAGAAGACGATACAGATCAAACTGATACTTGATGTCAAGGCTTGCCAGCGGTTCATCAAGCAGTAACACTCTGGCGCCCTGTACCAGTGTCATGGCGATATAGGCCCGCCTTCGTTCACCGCCACTTAATTCAGCAAGGTGCGTTTTCGCTTTGCCATGCAGGCCGACGATATGAAGAGCTTCTTCTACGGTGGGCGCCTGAGACCCTTCTTGCGGATACATGCCCATCCTGACAAGCTCGCCAACGCGAAACGGGGCCTGTAAATCAAGTGCCTGCGGAAGATACGCAACAAGTTTTGCCCGTTCTTTGCCGTTGTGTGAACCGATCGGTCGCTTTTCGACCATAACGCTCCCGTTTTGAGGCGTGAGAAGCCCTGCCGCAAGTTTGAGAATGGTTGATTTTCCTGATCCATTTGGCCCCATCAGACCGACCAATTCACCTTCAGCGGCAGTAAACGACATGTGGTCTATAAACCTATTTGATCCGTAGGAAAAAGTTACATTCGCAAATTCAAGTATGGTCATCGATACAATCTCCTGCAACAGCTTCATTGAGCCTTTTTTTGACCCAGCAAAAAAATGAAATACGGGGAGCCGATGAGAGCTGCAATAACCCCGGCGGGAAGTTCCAGTGGTGCAGCGACAGTTCTGCCGATGGCATCGGCAAGGCAGAGCAGGGTTCCTCCGGCAACAACCGATAGCGGCAGCACCACAGACGCGTCGGAACCGACATGGCGGCGGACTACATGGGGGACGACGAGTCCGACAAAGCCGACGACGCCTCCCAAAGAGACCGATGCCGCGGTCATGAGCGATGCGGCGATAAAGAGCAGGTGTCTTTCCCGTGTCGGGTTGAAACCAAGACTGTGGGCAATATCGTCTCCCAAAGTCAGGGCGTTCAACCCTTTCCTCCTTACCAATGCAAGGACAAGCCCGGTTAGTATGAAGAGTAGTCCAACGGGAACCAATTCCCCGTCAACCATGGAGAGATCGCCGGACATCCAGAGTATTGCCCTTTTGAGGCCGTCATCGACGGAAATAGTCATCACCAGCATAAGCAAGGCAGAGAGGAAAAAACCGATGCCCACTCCCGCCAGGAGCAGGCGTTCCGGTTGTAATCCTTTCCTGCCATGCCCCAGAACGACAACTGCCGCACCTGTTGCGATTGCCCCCATAAACGCCAGTATTGGAACGCTCAATGTGAACAGGGAAATGCCGAACATGAGCCCGAATGAGGCCGCAAGTGACGCGCCGCTGGAGATGCCTAATACGTATGGATCTGCAAGGGGGTTACGGAAGATTCCCTGGAGGATGGCGCCTGATGCCCCGAGAGCACCTCCCATGAGAAGTGCGACCGCGGTCCGTGGCAGTCTGATGGCAAGGAGTGTTCGACATGTTTCACCATCCATGCTGAAGGGGTTTAAAAAACGCGGGCCGCTGGCGACCGAAACGGCGATGATACACAAAGAGGCGGCGCACAATGCCGCTGCGACCAGAACAGGGTAACCGCTATCCTGTTTCATGGCATCTTTCCGCAGCGGTCGAGCTCTTCCATCCCTGCCGGGATCCTCGGCCCAGGACGATACAGACCGTCATCCATGTAGCAGACCCGCCCCTTTCGCACCGCTTCAAGTGTGCGTAAGCTCTTCAAAAACCCTTTGGAACGTTTTTTCATGCCATCGTGACCATTGCCTATCAGAATCAAATCAGGCTGGCGTTCGATGACTGACTCCAACGAAAAGCGGGGATAGGGAACCTTTGCGTCGGAAGCAATATTGGTCAAGCCACTCATCGTCATGGCATCATCCAGGATCGTTCCGGGTCCGGCAACGATGAGTGGGGTGGGCCAGATAACAAAGAGCGCCCTTCTGCCACCACCCCCTGCATGTGATGATTTTCCCTGCTGCGGCGTGCGTACAGCACGGATAGCCTGCTCGATCTTTTCGGCCAAATGATTGGCTGCAGGTCGCGCCCCCAGAGCCCGTCCCATCTCCCGTATGCCGGCAGGAAGTTCTGTCAGACGTCTGGCTCTGAATATATATGTTCTGACACCCAGTTTGGCAAGCCGGTCAGCGACACCCTTCGGATTCCCGTCGGTATTCATGACCACCATATCCGGCTTCAGGGTAACAATAGCCTCAAGAGACGGATTTGCCATGCCGCCGATCTTCGTTTTACTGCGTGCCGCGTCAGGGCGGTCGCACGCCGTGGTGACTCCCACAACTCGCTCGCCCAGGCCAAGTGAGAAAATAATCTCAGTCATGGCCGGGGCGAGTGAGACGATCCGCTTTGGTGGAGGAGGTGTGCTGCAATGCGCCGCCTCGTTCCATCCAAGCAGGAGAAACAGATAGAGAATGGCGCAGAGTGTCTGTGGCACTAAAATGACACCTTAACGCCGCCAAAGGCAGAAATTCCGGGCGTTCCGTAGCCGGCAGCTTCTTCGTAAGACTTGTCGAGCAGGTTGTCTATTCTCGCAAAGAGAGACAGATTTTTATTCAGGAGGTATGACCCCTTCAGATTAACAAGGGAGTAGGAAGATATATCTCGTTTGAGGGCCGAATCATATCGTTTGGAAACATACAGGTATTCACCGATCACCGTCAGTTTAGCCACGGTGTATTCAGTTGATGACATGAATTTGCTCCGCGGGCGAAGGGGGAGAAAAGCTCTGGTGTCCCTGTTGACTGCATCAAGGTAGGTGTAAGCTGTATTCAGTTTCAAGTCGTCGAGAGGCAGAGCAGTAGCTTTGAGTTCTACCCCTTCCGTCTGGGCATTGCCGATATTGTCGGCAGTGAATGTTGAGAAATTGGTCTGGATAAGGTTCTTGTAGCGTTGCTGGAACCATGTTGCTCCGATGACCAGCTTTTTGCTGAACAGCTCTTTTTCTACCCCCACATCATAGCCGGTGCTTTTTTCTGGTTTCAGGTTACGGTTGCCATAGTATGGATAGTACAGCTCATTCAATGAGGGCGCCCGAAATCCGGTGGCAAAATTTGCCTTGAATCGCACTTCCAGCGGCTTGAGGTAGTAAAGCATGCCGGCACGGCAGGTGAGGGCATCGCCGAAGGTTGAATGGTTGTCATAGCGCAGTCCGGCGTTGAGGATCAGGGTGTCGTCGATCAGGGCGAGTTTGGCATCCAGGTAGCCAGCCTTGTTGTCAATTGACTGATCGAAAACCCCAACATTTTCAGCTGCTTCGTGGCGATAGGCAAATCCTCCTGTTATCGTCACTGGGCGTAAATCAAGGGTGTGCTGCCAGTCCAGAAGCTCAGTTGTCGATTTGATGCGGTAATTGTTGTATGCAGTGACGGGGTCTGTGGCGTTGAGATCATTCCGAAGGTAGGAGAGCGACAGGCTCTGTTCGTACTTCTCCCAAGGATATATCTTGCCAGTGGCAGACACGAGATAGTTTTCACTCTTCTGCACATAGTCCCGGGTATCCACCGGCCCGACACCGAAGGCAAAATTGTCGAGGTGTGTACTGTCCTTCCCGTAGCGCAGGTTCAGTTCGACGGACGAGCTGTCGGTTGGGTTTGCGCCAAGTCTGGCCGATACCGACGTATTCGTATAGCCGTTCAGCACCGAACCATTTTTTGCAATGGGGATGCCATCCGTGTCGGACAAGGTGGCGGAAAGGCGGTAATTCGTCCTGCCGGTCCCCCCGGAAACAGAACCTGCTGTCTTTACTGTGGCAAAGGAACCTCCCTCAACGCTAAGGTCTGCCTTCAGTTTGCCAGTCCCCTTCTTGGTAATGATATTGACCACACCGGCCATAGCTTCAGAACCGTAAAGGGTGCTTTGTGATCCTTTGATGATTTCAATGCGCTCAACATCGTAGGTCAGTAAACCGGACAGGTCGGCGGAGCCGGTGGTAGGACTGTTTAATTTGATGCCATCAATCAGCACCAGTACCTGATTGCTTCCACCGCCACGCATAAGCAGGGTCGCATTTGTACCGGGGCCACCTTTTTGGACAACCTGAAGATCCGCCTGGAGTCTCAGGAGATCAGCTACGAAGGGCGCGCCCTTTTTCTCGATATCGGCACGGGTAATGATGGTCATGTCCTGCGGAACACGTTCTACAGGTTCTTCCCAGCGGGAGGCGGTTGCGACAATCTCCGGCATGATAGCATCGGGTGGTTCGGCAAAAGCCGGGGTTGACAGTAACAGCACGCACAACAGGTTTACACTTCTTTTTTTCATGATACTCCTCCCTCGAAGTTGTGAATGGAGCGGTTTTCCGGCTCAGGGCGGCCTACTTGTCCGCCTTCCCAGGATTCTTCCCAGTGGCTTTTCGCCTTGCGGTGATGGACGTTCGTTCCCTTTACGGCTGCGGGGCAGCGGGGGAATGGCTCTGTTTGAGCGGCACCCCTCTTCCTCGGCTCCATCCGTTTGAAAAAGCACAAAAAAAGTCCGCATATGCCGAAGCAATATGCGGACTTTTCGTATTCAAAGTCTGATAAGAGTTCCACTCTCCCTTTACCACGGGGAACTGTTGAGTGTTGAGATCATGGCAGGTCTTCTGGCTCGCGATTCATCCTCCGGGCGCCTTCCCGGTCTTTCGACCAGTGACGTAAATGCCCTTTGTCCTCGCTTACAGCGGCGGGTCCGCGGGGGAATGGCTCCATTAGAGCGTCACCCCTCTTCCCTATCAAGCCCTTGCGGGCACCGTGATCCGTTATTCAATTTTTAGTAGTCTGGCAAAACTGGTATGATTGGTGGGCATGGTTGGGGTCGAACCAACGACCTGCCGATTAAGAGTCGGCTGCTCTACCAGCTAAGCTACATGCCCATTACCGGCACAACGTTCATCTGCACTGACGGTTGTCTGTATACAACTGCCAGCCTGTTTCGTCAAGGATTTGCTGTGCTCATTTTCTAAATAGGCGTCGTCTGTTGTTCTCTCTGTCTTAACAGGAAGCCGATCAGCAGTGAGAGTAGCAGTGTCAACACACCACCAACCAGTCCGGAAATGCTGGTGCCTAGTTTGTCGCCTTCACTCTTTTTTACTCCCGTTTTTTGCTCCTGACTTGCGGCAAGTGGAGCGGGTGTTTCGGTTGGCTTTGTTTCCGGATCTTTTTTGAAAGAGTAATCCGGCAGGAACGCCAGTTTTTTTTGGATTGTGGCCAGCGTGTTGTGCAATCCCTGTTCAGGTCCCTTCAGTTCCTCTTTGCCCGTTACTTTGCTTATTGACCATTCCAGGCCGTCAGGCTGTGCAGAGGCAAACCAGGAAACAACTCCGCCCGTCAGCAGGGTCACCGCCAGGAAGCCGAGTATACTATTCCGAAGCGGATAAACGCCAATGGGGCGGCCTTCCATTACACTCACCATGATCTCCGGTTTAGCCTTATACACAAAAGAGATAACCGTCGCAGTCACCAGGCCCTCAACGACCCCGATTGCCAGATGAATCGGTTGCATGATGACGAGAAATGTTGAAAACGGGAGCGCGGAAATGCCGGATAATACGGTTTCCATGACCACACCAAAGGCCCCCAGCTGTAAGCCGATTATAGCCGCCGCCATTGATGCGACCGATATTCTGCTCGGGGAAGCAGAGCCGCCGACGATCTTTTTGTAAATAAAGGGGTAGGCGATGAAGGCCGGGAAAAAGCCGAGGTTGAAGATATTGCAGCCAAGCGCCAGTAATCCGCCGTCGGCAAAAAAGAACGCCTGCACCACCAGCACCGAGGCGATCGTCAAGAATGCGGCATACGGGCCGAGCAGGATGGAGAGTATCAGCCCGCCACCCAGGTGTCCGCTGGAACCGGTGACCGGAATGGTAAAATTGATCATCTGCGCCGCAAAGATAAACGCGCCCAGAACTCCCATCAGCGGTATCTTGCGGTCATCCATCTCCGCACGGATTTTTTTGGAGCAATAAGCGATGGTGGCGGCTGAAACGGTCCACATTGTTCCGCCGACTGCGGGAGATAGTAATGCGTCTGCCATATGCATGCTGAATTCCTATCCGGTTGAGCGCATATCTTTTTTAAATTAGTAGCACGCTTGGAATACAACAATTATATTTACACGTCAAGCGCTAAAACGAAAGATTCGTGCTACTGTAGTGACATGCCGTTGCCATGCGTCTTTGGACGCTTGCCCGTTCGCCCGGTTACTTTTATAGTGATACACGTCATTGTCAGTGCTTGTGGTGAACGATGCAACCCAAAACGATGTCTGGGGAGGAGAACAGGGATGTTAGAGCATGCCGCATCGATAATCAGAGCAGCAGAAGCCTTTGTCCTCACTGCCGGTGCTGGTATGGGGGTTGACTCCGGCCTGCCGGATTTCCGCGGGGATCACGGTTTCTGGAGGGCATATCCTTCGTATGCACGCCGAGGACTCTCTTTTGTCGACTGCGCCAACCCGCGGTATTTTACCCGTGATCCATCCTTTGCCTGGGGCTTCTACGGACACCGCACCAATCTGTACCGGGACACGCTTCCCCATGAAGGTTTCCATATTATCAGGAAGTGGATTGAGCGGAGCAGCGCCGATTACTTTGTGGTGACCTCCAATGTCGACGGTCAGTTCCAGAAAGCCGGCTATGCTGACGACCGGATTATGGAAGTGCATGGCTCGATTCACTGGCTTCAATGCCAGCAGCCATGCAGCAACGCTATCTGGGGTAACGATGAAGTTATCCGGATTGATGAGAGCACCATGCGTGCCAGAGACCCTCTCCCTCGCTGCCCCGACTGCGACGAGGTCAGTCGCCCCAATATTCTCATGTTTGGTGACTGTTCATGGCTGCCGGACCGGACCCGCATCCAGGAACATGCTTTTGATCAGTTTATGGCAAAAAATGCGGATCGGCGTATTGTCGTGATAGAAATGGGGGCGGGAAGTGCTATTCCGACTATCCGGGCAACATCGGAACGCATCGGATGGAGCTACGAACATGCTACGGTTATTCGCATAAACCCCCGTGAACCGGAGATAAAAGTGCCCCATATATCAATGCCATACGGGGCGCAGGAGGGATTGCGGCAGATTGATGCTTTGTTGTCGTGGTGCAATGGTGCAATGGTGCAATGGTGCAATGGTGATGCAGATGCATTCATATAGGTGTACATACAAATAGAGTCCGGTGGAAACCGGGCTCCATTTGTATTCCCATATAATAACCGCCTGTTTAGATGAGGCCGTGGGCAACCATTGCATTGGCTACCTTGATGAAGCCGCAGATATTGGCGCCAAGGACATAATTGCCCGGCGCGCCATACTCTTCTGCTGTTTCGAAACAGTTGCGGTGGATGTTGATCATGATATCTTCCAATTTTTTCTCGGTGTACTCGAAGCTCCAGGAATCGCGCCCGGCATTCTGCTGCATTTCGAGTGCCGAGGTGGCAACACCGCCGGCATTGGCTGCCTTGCCCGGTCCGTAGGCGATTTTTGCGTCCAGGAATATCTTGATCCCTTCCGGAGTGGTGGGCATGTTGGCGCCTTCGCCGACTGCAATGCACCCCTTTTTGACAAGTTGTGCGGCATCTTTGCCATTGATCTCGTTCTGGGTGGCCGATGGCATGGCTACCTGGCACGGAATGTCCCAGATGTTTCCGTTTGCTATGTATTTTGCGTCCTTATGTTTCGCTACATAATCAGAGATGCGGCGACGCTCGACTTCCTTAAGTTGCTTGATCAGGTCCAGATCAAGGCCCTTCTCATGGTAGATCACGCCGTTGGAGTCGGAGCAGGCAACGCAGGTGCCGCCCAGCTGGTGGATCTTCTCGATGGTGTAGATGGCCACATTGCCGGAACCGGAGACCAGGCAGGTCTTCCCTGCAAAGGAGTCCTTACGGGCCTTCAGCATTTCGTTGACAAAATAGGTCGCGCCATAACCGGTGGCCTCGGTGCGTACCAGTGAACCGCCCCAGGTGAGTCCTTTGCCGGTCAGTACGCCCGGTTCATACCGATTGGTGATGCGCTTGTACTGGCCGAACATGTAGCCGATTTCGCGGCCACCCACGCCGATGTCACCGGCCGGAACATCTGTATGCTCGCCCAGGTGACGATACAGCTCGGTCATGAAGCTCTGGCAGAAACGCATGACTTCGTCATCGGATTTGCCTTTCGGATCGAAGTCGGAGCCACCTTTGCCGCCGCCGATCGGCAGGCCGGTCAATGAGTTCTTGAATATCTGCTCGAAACCGAGGAACTTGACGATGCCGAGGTACACGGAAGGGTGAAAACGGAGACCGCCTTTGTATGGCCCGAGTGAACTATTGAACTCAACCCGGAAGCCGCGGTTGATATGAACAACACCTTTGTCATCCTGCCAGGGGACCCGGAATATGATCTGACGTTCCGGTTCGCAGATGCGCTCGATGATCTTGCGCTCGAGGTACTCCGGATGCTTGACGACAACCGGTCCAAGGCATTCCAGAACTTCTAGAACCGCTTGGTGAAACTCGGTCTCGCCTGGGTTGCGCTTCAGAACTTCCTGATACATTCCTTCGATTTTTTCGTCGACCTTTGGCATGATGCCTCCCTGATGGTTAAGTGATTAAATATTGAGCACTCGTAGCATAAAAAAGAAGCATTTGCAAATTAAATAGGCACATTGGCTTGTGCTCAGAGTTGCCGCCGCACGTGCCTGTATAAAATGGAAGAGTAACAACATGTAAAAAGGGGTAGAGAGAAGGAGGGACAAATCAACCTGCAGGTGGAATGAATGGTTACCGATTACATCCGTGGAGGGAGTTGACGTGGGTCGCCGTCTCCCGCTCTAGCAGACAACCGGTGCGCAGGTCGGTATCTTCGGCGGCGTTGATGAGGCGCTTTGCAGCGGAGAGTGCGGTCAGCGGATGGCTGGCGATCCGCTCCGCAAAAACGGAGACATTCTGCCAGAATTCTTTTTCGTTATGAACCATATCAACCAGCCCCATCTGAAGCGCCTCTGCGGCGCTGTAAATCTCTGAAGTCATGAAGATTTCACGGGCATAATTCTTGCCAACGATGCGGGGGAGTTTGTGGGTGCCGCAGAAGCCGGTGATGATGCCGAGCTTTGCCCCGGAATGACCGATTCGTAACCCTTCTGCGGCAATGCGGATGTCGCAGGACATGGCCAGATCGCACCCCCCTCCCATGGTGATGCCGTTCAGGGCGGCGATGACCGGTTTCGGGCACGACTCGATCTGATCGAACAGTGATTGGCCGAGCTCGGCAAGGTGGAATGCGTCGATCGGAGAAAAATGCACCATCTGGCCGATGTCGGCTCCGGCGGCAAACGATTCTCCCGGATACCCGCTGAGAACGATGGCATTCGCCGACTCGTCCTCCTCAACCTGTGCAACGGCCCGTTTCAATTCACGTATCGTGGTGATGGAGAGTTTGTTGAAACGTGAGCCGGCATCGAGCAGAATATACCCGACCCGGTTCATGGTCTCTATGCGTAGTTTTTTGTAGGGCATCAGGCCCGGGGGTGGATGTTGTTCTTTACCCAGGCGACAATATCCTCCGTGGAGGTGCCAGGGGTGAATACTTCGCTGATACCCGCCGCCTTCAATCCTGAAATATCGTCTTCAGGTATAACCCCCCCACCGAAAACCTTGATATCGTCGGCACCTTTTTCCTTGAGTAGTTGTGTAATCCTGGGGAGCAGGGTGTTGTGGGCTCCGGACAGGATCGACAAGCCGACGCAGTCAACGTCCTCCTGGATCGCGGCAGAGACGATCTGCTCGGGGGTCTGGTGCAGGCCGGTGTAAATAACCTCAAAACCGGCGTCGCGAAATGCACGGGCGATTATTTTGGCACCACGATCATGGCCATCAAGCCCCGGTTTTCCGACGAGTACGCGTAACGTTCTTTCAGCCATGATAAATCCCCCCAGATGGTAAAATATGTAATTCAAAAAGCTAAAACCTCACCACGGAGACACGGAGTCACAGAGAAAGTCAGAGCAGAAACAAAATCAGGTGTGAAAAACCAAACCTCAGGTTTTCTCCCTGCCTCTGTGTCTCCGTGGTGGATTATGGTCACTCCTACATCTCTATCCCGATACGTGCCGGAACTCCCGCCTTATAGTAATGCTTGATCTCCACCATCTCGGTCACCAGGTCTGCTGCTTCAATCACCCGCTCATGGGCGTTGCGCCCGGTCAGTACCAGTTCTACTTGTGCCGGTTTTCGGCGGATCAGCTCCAGCACCTGATCGACGTCAATCAGGCCAAAACCGACGGCACCGTTGATTTCGTCACAGATAAAAAGGTCGAACTCACCGGAGGTCAGCATCTCTTGAGCCTGCACGAACGCACTCTGTGCGGCGAGCCGGTCTTCAGTGATGTCTTCGGTGTTGACCCATCCCGGTCGGCCTGTCTGGATGATTGTCAACAGCGGTGCCAGCTTCTCGGCGGCCAGGTGCTCGCCGTAGCGCCCACCCCCCTTGATGAACTGGAATACGCAGACCTTGAGGCCGCGCCCGACCGCCCGCAGCGCAAGGCCAAGCGCGGCGGTCGTTTTCCCCTTGCCGTTGCCGGTATAGACCTGAACGCACCCCTGTTCCAGAGTCATGGTTATTCCCCCTTAAACTGCGGCGCGCGCTTTTCGAGAAAAGCCTGCATCCCTTCGCGCTGGTCGAAGCTGGAAAAACAGAGGGCGAATGCATCCCGCTCCAGCATACAGGCTGTTTGCAGGTCGATATCGTAACCGGCGTTGACAATCTCGCCTCCGATGCGGATGGCGTTTGGGCTGCGGGTACAGATGTGTGCCAGCAGCTCCTCCGCCTGTGCCAGAGCTTCTCCTTTTGGATGGAGGTGGTTTATCAGGCCGATTCGGTGGGCTTCCTCGGCGCATATCAGGTCGCCGCTGTAGATCATCTCTTTTGCTTTTGATTTGCCTACCAGCCGGGCAAGGCGCTGGCTGCCGCCGCAGAAGGGGATCAATCCTGCAACGATGCCCGGAAAACCAAAACTGGCCGTCCGTGATGCCACAATAAAATCACAGGCCAGGGCGACCTCCAGTCCCAGTCCCGAACATTCCCCCTCAATGGCCGCTATGCACGGCTTGCCGATTTTTTCGAGGCGGAACATGACCTGCTGGCCGAAACCGGACAACGCTGCACCACTGTGGATAGACGGGGTGCGTTCAACTGGGCTGCGGCAGAATCCGCTCTCTGAGCCCGTTAAAAGTACCCCCTTGATGTCATTCTTGCCGACCAGTACGGTTGTCTGGTGTTGAAGTGACTCCAGCAACTCCCTGGCAGGTGTGGTCCGGCTTCCGGAAATAGTCAGAACGGCTATGCCGTTTGTACGCGACTGGATAGTGCAAAGTCTCTCTGGCACTTGTCTGTTCCTGTTTACAGGTAGAATAAAATTTATCTCGCACTTATAGCAATTCAACGGTATACGGTCAAGAAAAGCTTTGCCTGATTTTATCGGCAATAAAACTTTGTTGTAAAACTTTGCTGATTACAAATATATCGCTATACTGTCGCGTCGCTATTTTGTCCAAGGAGAACAGATCATGCACCTGCCTACGCTCGTCCGTCGCAGCGCTCACGCGTCCCGCATTGCTGCAGAAGGAAACGCCGACTGGCTCCAGCAGCATATGAGTCCCTATTTTTTTCAGGCCATGTCAGATGAAGAGGATGCCCTTGAGCTGCTGGCCAGGGATATGGGGCGCTTACAGCATAATCGGCATCTGGTCCTGACCGATCAGGAAAAGCGACTGGTGATCGCCTGCGTCAATCGCCCCGGTTCACTCTATGGTACGTTGAGCAGGGTAGGGGAGCGCGAAATATCGTATGCTATGTTTTCCCACTCTAATGTGGATATGCCGGGCCTTGGCAATGAGCTTGAAATTCAGCGCTTTGAGTTCGATCGTCGCCAAAATCATGAAATCAACCTCGCGCGGAATGTTGATATCCCTGCGTCGCTGACCCGAAAAGTGCGGACAGAGCTGCGCTCTTCATTCCCCGGATTTGACCTGAAAAAGCTCGATCGTCTGTTGAAAATTCTCTGGTTGAATAACGAGAATTACATCCGCATGTCCCCACCGACGCGGATTGCCTATCTGGTCTGGTTGTTTGATAGCGGCAACTCCTCGGGTGGGTTGTTTCTTGATATCGCCCGGGTTGAGCGCGAAGGGTACAGCGAGACCCGCATACTGTTTGCCGTCGGCAACCCTCCGCAGGGAGAGTTTCTGTTGCAGCTGCTGGAGGTCTTTAACCGCCTGAATGTCGGTATCCGCAGAGCCTATTGCCAGACGATATCAAACGGCATTCACCCCTATTTCCTCGGGTCATTTCTTGTTATTAGTCGTCTGGGCGAGGATATCTCTCCCGAGAGTCCGTTGGCCGTTCGTCTGAAGCGGGAGCTCTGTACAACGCAAATCCTGGCAACGTCGTCACGGGCCTATCGCCAGTATGTCGTTGAAGGACTCCTCTCCGGCGAAGATGCTGCATTGGTTAATGCCTGCATCGCCTTTTGCCACACCAGCCTGGCACACGCCCAGCCGGAGCGTTTCGGTATCGACGATGTTCAGAGCGCGTTTTATGATCATCCGGAAATGGCGCAACTCCTGATTCGCCTCTTCCGGTTGCGCTTCGATCCTGGTCTGACCGAACGGGAGAAACGTTACGCGGCGGCACTGACGGGCGTGCAGAACGCAGTGGAAGGGTACAACACCGGCCATCGCTGGCTGGATGATCTCCGGCGGGCTGTTTATCGCTGCTGCCTGCTGCTGGTTACCCACACCCTCAAAACCAATTTCTTTGTAGACGAGAAACAGGCACTTGCCTTCCGCCTTGACCCGGGGTACCTGCGCCTGCTTGGGCGGGAATTTAGCGCAGACCTTCCAGAAGCGCTCCCATTCCGCGTTACCTTTTTCTTCAGCCGTTTCGGTGCAGGGTATCATGTCGGATTCTCGGATATCGCCCGTGGCGGCTGGCGTACGGTTATCGCTCGCAGTGCCGATGATTACATCACCTCTGCCAACACCATCTTCCGCGAGGTATATGTTCTGGCCAATACCCAGCAGTTGAAGAACAAGGATATCTATGAGGGGGGCTCCAAGCTGGCGGTCGTTCTTGATGCGTCTGATCTGGAACAGGGTGGGAGCGAGGATGAAAACTACCGGCTCTACAAACTTCAGTACGGTATCGCCAATGCCTTTTTAGATGTTTTCATTACCGAAAACGGGGTCGCCAAAGACCGGCGGGTCGTCGACTATTACGGGGACGACGAACCGATCGAGATCGGCCCTGACGAGAATATGCATGACGGCATGATTGAGGCTATCGCCGCCCTGTCAAAAAAACGAGGTTATATCCTCGGTGTCGGCATCATGTCCAGCAAGCGCTTCGGCATCAACCACAAGGAGTACGGAGTCACCTCTACCGGAGTGCTGACGTTTGCGGAAATCACCATGGCCGAAGTTGCCGGGATCAACATGCGCCGCGACCAGTTCTCGCTTAAGATGACCGGTGGCCCGAACGGAGACGTTGCCGGTAATGCGCTGCGCATCATGCTTGAACGCTGCCCCGGAGTTCAGATCCGGCTTATTCTGGACGGCACGGCGGCGCTGTATGATCCGAATGGCATCAGCCATGACGAATTACGCCGTATTGTCCTCCTCTACGACCTTGATGCCTTCAATCCGGATTTTCTCGGGAAAGGTGGCCACATTATTTTCCGGACCGGGCGGCGCATGGACGGGTTGAAGGAGTCGCATCGCAAGGTCACCCGCACCGCTAATGGCCTTGCTGAGGAGTGGCTGGATATTGATGATTTTAATCGCCTCTACAACAGCCTGGTTTTTACGGTCAAGGCCGATCTGTTTATACCGGCCGGCGGTCGCCCCGAGACGATTGACGGGCAGAACTGGCGGTCATTCATGGATGGTGATGGTGTGCCGTCGTCGGGGGTAATCATTGAGGGTGCCAACTCCTACATAACACCCGAGGCCCGGATTCAGCTGCAAAGTAGCGGCGTGGTACTGATGCGGGACGCCTCCGCCAATAAATGCGGCGTCATTTCGTCATCCTATGAGATTATCGCCAACCTGCTGCTCTCAGAGCGTGAGTTCATGGATCATAAAGAGCTCTATGCCGGTGATGTCCTGACTATCCTGGAAAAACGGGCCGCCGACGAGGCCCGCCTGATACTGCGGCGCTGGAAGGAATCTGGCGGGACTCTGCTCTACAGTGAAATTTCTGAAACCATCAGCCAGAACATAAACAGTTTCTACTCGCGGCTGTTCGAGTTCTTTTCGGCGCGTCCGGAACTCTGCCTGCAAGCACCTTTCCGTCAGGCGATTCTGAAGCACCTGCCGCGCATGCTGCAGGAATCCGCTGCGTACCGTCAGCGGATCAAAAAGCTGCCACAGAAATACCTCTGTGCGATTCTTGCGGCTGAGATCGGTTCGTCGCTGGTTTACAGCGGCAGTCGCGACGCCGACTTCGAGGATATGATCCGGCGGCACCTGGCGCGGGTGCTGTGATGTCGCTTGCACCTGTCGGTAGCGCTGGGATCAAAATCTCATTAAAAACAAGTTTTTGATATTGACACGCCACTGTGGTATACACAGGAAAATAGTATAGGTAGTGGAGAGCGGATGTGAACGAAGACCGGAGTGGGGCGACAACTGTTTTGTTGATTTGCCGTGAAGGGAAAAGCCGTCAGGCGTATCAGGCGGAACTTGACTTTCCCGGCGTGTCGCTGGTTTGTGTCCAATCGCTGATGCAGTTTTTTCGCCGGGGAGTGTACTGCCCGCTAAACGGAATTCTGGTTGACATGCCGACGTATATGCGCAGCAGTGAAGAGGAAAAACGCTTACTGACGGATCTGGTCGGACTTTTTCCCGCTCAGCGTATCAAGTGTAACGAGTCCTCCGGCGAGATCCGTACCCTTCCGTTTGGAACGGCGTATCCCGGAAATATTGCCCCGGCAGCTTTTGTCCANAAATATTGCACCTCCTCTGTTCAACGTAAGATACGAACCAGCGAACGGTCCCCGTTGAATCTGTCGGCACTGCTGAACAGGTCTCTCCCGGTGGCGAATGTTTCCGGAACGCGGTCCGTGACGGTAAACGTATCTCGCGGCGGCTGCTTTCTGATCCACTTCGAGCCATGGATTGTCGGTGATCGAGGCTGGCTCGTTCTTCCCGATTTGAATGATACGACACCTATTCCGGTGGAGGTCTGCTCGATCCGGTTGTGGGGGGAATGTAATTCTCTGCCTGGGATGGGGGTCAAGTTCATTGACCTGACCGGGGCGCAGAAAGATGAACTGGGCCATCTGGGCGGCCAGAGTCTTATGCAGGATGATGAATGATTGCCGGAACAGTGTTGTAACGAAGTGTCAGTGCCGTTTGGTACGGTGTTTTTGAGACTGCAGGGGGGTGTGTGGGAAAGGTTGCCATAGAAAATATTGAATCCGGAATGGTTCTGGCGAGTGATGTTCTCGATCGATCGGGGCGCATGCTTCTGGGGGCCGGGGCAGAGTTGTCACAGAAACATCTGGTCATTTTCCGCACCTGGGGGGTGCTTGAGGCCGATATTGCCGGCCACGGCAGTGATGACGCCGCGGACCTGATACCGGCGGATGTCGATCCGCTGGAGTTGGCTGCAGCCGAACAGGCGTTGGCACCGCTCTTCCAGCATACGAATCGGAGCCATCCTGCTATTAACGAGCTGATGCGGCTTGCGGCGCTAAGGAAGGTTCAGCATGGCACTGTCTGATTACCCGGTCACTACCATTGATCGTATTGTGGAAGAGACCAGTACGGTCTATTCTCTCCCACTGTTCTACGAACGTCTGAACGAAACGATCAACCATCCTCGTAGCTCGATTGAAGACATCTCCAGAATTATCACCGAAGATCAGGGGCTCACGGCTCGGCTGCTGCGGCTGGCCAACAGCCCCATGTTCGGCTGTTATGCCCGGGTTGACTCCATCACAAAGGCGGTCACCATCATTGGAACCCAGCAGTTGCGGGATCTGGCGCTGGCTGCTTCGGTCATGGGGGTATTCAAGGGGATTCCGGAGGATCTGCTGAACATGACCTCATTCTGGCGTCACTGCATCGCCTGCGGCATTATTGCCCGCAGCCTGGCAGTATACCGGCGTGAGTCGAATGTTGAGCGGCTTTTTGTCTCCGGAATGCTGCACGATGTGGGGCAGGTCGTGCTGGCTGCATCCCGGCCCGAGATCACCCGTGAGCTTCTGGAGGCACATCGGGATACCGGCAAGCTGTATCTGGAGCTGGAACGGGAGCGGCTTGGCTTTGATCACGCCGAGCTGGGGGGGGCGCTGCTGAAAAAGTGGAAGATACCGGCCAGTATCGGTGAGCCGGTAGCGTGTCATCATAACCCTGGCACGGCCGAACAGTTTCGTCTTGAAACCGCTCTGATTCATCTTGCGGATATCATCTGTCAGGCCATGGAGTTGGGGCAGGGGGCCGAATGGGGGGTGCCTCCGCTTGATGAGCCGGCCTGGGAACGGCTGGGGTTGACGCCCCATATGTTGGGAGCCGTCCTGAAGCAATCCGAGTCCCAGATAGCCGAGACGTTTGCCATTCTCTCAGGAGGGATGGATGACTGACCGGGACATATCCAGAACTGCGGAGTTTCTCCAGGAGCGGGTCAGCTATCTTGAGGAATCCAACCAGCGCTTCATGTCGATTCTGGAGATGTTAGCCTCCAGCAGTGAATTTCAGGGCGGTCTCAGCCGCGCCAATGATGGAGAGGGCCTTTTTAAGGCCACGGCGAGCCAGCTGCGGCGGCTTTTTCCGTTCCACTCCATTGGCTTTCTCGACAGTCAGTCCGACGGCAGTTTTGAACTGCTGGTAGCTGACCCTGCCGGGGTGCGCGCCAAACTGCAGGTTCTGGTTGAGGCACGCATGATGGACGGCACTTTTGCGTGGGCGCTTAACCGCAACCAGGCCGTCCTCGTTCCGACAGAGAGCGGAGAAACGCTGCTGTTGCAGGTGGTGGCGACGCAGTCGCGCGTCCGGGGGATGTTTGTCGCCACACTGCCGGGGCATTTGGCCGCCCTGGATGCCGCCTCGCTGAATGCTCTTTCAATCGTGCTGTGCACCTGCGCCTATGCTCTGGAGAGTACCGTTTTGTACGGTATGCTGCGTGATCATACCCAGCACCTGGAAGAACGGGTGCAGATGAGGACCCATGATCTGGAAGAGGCCCGCAAGCAGGCGGAGGCGGCCAGTCTGGCCAAAAGTGATTTTCTGGCTAATATGAGTCATGAGATCCGGACCCCCATGAACGGGGTGATGGGGATGACAGAGTTAATGTTGCAGGGGGGGCTGACCCCGCAGAAGGAAAAACTGTACCTGTGTGCCATCAAGGATTCTGCCGACAGTCTGATGATGATTGTTAACGATATCCTGGACTTCTCCAAGATCGAAGCCGGCAAATTTACGTTGGAAAGAAAACCGTTCAGCCCCCGGGATGCGGTGGAGCGCTGCCTGAGCGGGTTGCTGATGAGAGCCGAGGAAAAGGGGCTCAAGGTACGGCATCAGGTTGACTCTGCTGTGCCTCCCTGCCTGGTGGGAGACCAGGGGCGCCTGCGCCAGGTTTTGACCAACCTGGTGGGGAATGCGATCAAGTTCTGTCAGCAGGGAGAAATATCTGTCGACGTTGGTCTGGTCTCCCGGGAGATGGATGAGGTCACGCTGCATGTTTGTGTTACCGATACCGGAATCGGCATTGCGGAAGAGGCCTGTCAGCGGATCTTTAACCAGTTTGAACAGGCTGACAGCTCCACCACGAGAAAATACGGCGGCACCGGCCTTGGCCTGGCAATCTGCAAAAAATTAGTGGAATTGATGGATGGAACCATCTGGGTGGAGAGCCGGCTGGGGGTGGGGAGCTGTTTTTATTTCACGGCCCGCTTCCTGTTTGGCAACGAAGAGTTGCTACCGATCGATAACGACGCAGCTTTGGTCTCCAGCCAACTCCGGCAGGCGCCGCTCACGATTCTTCTTGCCGATGATGTGGAGATAAACCGTGCCCTGGTGCAGGCAATTCTGGAGCCGCACGGCCACCAGATCACATTTGCCGAGAATGGGCGGAGTGCGCTTGAGGCGTATACGTCCAAGCGGTTTGATGTTGTGTTGATGGATATTCAGATGCCGGAGATGGACGGGCTGCAGGCTACCCGGGCAATTCGGGAATACGAGCGTGACATGGGGCGGAGTGCAGCTGTGCCGATCGTGGCCATGACCGCATTTGCAGGGAACGAGGACCGTCAGGTCTGCCTTGACGCCGGAATGGATGATTATCTGACCAAGCCGATTAGACCTGCCCAGCTGTTACAGCTGTTGAATAAATTCGCTGCCCACCCTGTGGCATCGGATGAAGCGCCGCGAGGCGGCGTTCCGGCGGCACCGGCACCAGAAGTGTCGCCGGGGGAAGCTGACGGGAAGGTCGCGGTGTTTGCCCAAGGCGAGCTGCTGGAACGACTTGGAGGTCGGCCAGAGATGATCCCCCGCTTTATAGGACTCTTTTGCAAAGGGGTTTTGCCGCAGCTGGAGGGACTTGTTACGGCGCTGGCGGCGGAAGATGCCGATGGAGTGCGTCGCCATGCACACGCCATCAAGGGGTCTGCCGGAAATATTGCCGCTCTGCGGATGCATGAGACGGCTGCGATGATAGAAAAGGCGGCTAAAGAGGGCGATCTGACGGAGACAGCGCGACATATTGCCGTATTGCAGGTGGAATATCGGGAGTTTACTGAGGCTGTTGACGCTTTGGGGTTTGTCGCCGAAGTTAAATGAACTCCCTTGGAGGTGGGAATATGGTGCGATGTCTGGTTGTTGATGATGATGAGTTGGGGCGTGAGCTGATAGCCCAGTATCTGGAGGGTATAGCCGACTGCGAGATGGCGGAAAACGGTTTGAAGGCCGTGGAAATGTTCCGCAGTGCGTTTGAGGGGGGAACCCCGTATGATCTGATAATTCTGGATATTGTGATGCCTGAGATGGATGGCCACAGTGCGGCAAAAGAGATTCGTACGATCGAGAAGGAGTGGGGTGTCTCGATGAACGCCGGGGTGAATATTGTGGTTCTTTCCTCATTGAATACCCCTGGTGATGTGATCCAGGCCTATGTAGCTGCCAAATCAGCCGCACATCTGGTGAAGCCGGTACAGCCCGACAAACTGCTTGCAACCCTGAGTAAGCTGGGAATACGCAAACAGTAGCAATAACGTACGGTGTCGTAAGGCGGTGTCTAAGTGCCGGATATAGTGGACAGTTGTCCAACTGCTAGCCGCTTGTGTTGTCAGTAAATTTCCCCGAGAGGTGGTCTGTGGCTGAAAAACAGTTTGTAAAGGGAGCCGATACGGTCAATCGCTTTGAAATCAAGCGCTACGGATATACGCTTACGTTTGAAATCAGCCCGGACGGGCTGGAATGTCACTGCTTTTATGAACCGAGCACTATCGGTGGGACACCTCTCACGTATGCCGAGCTGCAGGCGCATCTGGCGCAGTTCAAGATTACGGAAGGGGTGATTCCGGAGTCAGTCTCCACGCTGCTGAATTTCGCAGCGAGTGCAAAGCCCGTGAACCGTCTTTTGTTGGCACGGGGATTTGCTATGGTTCCTGGCGAAGATGGGCAGATTGTCATGGGCGTTGCCGATGACCTTGCAGAAGCGGAGCCGGATGAAGGGGACGCCGGAACCGTAGATTTTCGCCGGGTACAGTCTTTCCTGAATGTCGATGCGGGAGAGCTGGTTGCGACGATCCAGCCCCCCGGTCCCGGAACCCCCGGAAGAACAGTCACCGGGAAAATAATTCCGCCGCTGCCGGGCTCTCCGGCCAAGATTGAAATCGGGCAAAATATCCGCCTGAGCGACGATGCCCTGACTCTTTTTGCCGAAGCCACCGGGCGTATCTGTTTGCGGGAGAATGTGATCTCGGTCGAGGATATCTACCAGATCGCCGGTAATGTTGATTTCAAGGTCGGCAACGTCGCTTTCAAAGGGTATGTTGAGGTGAAGGGGGATGTTCTGGACGGTTTTTTCGTCAAGGCGACGAAGGGGATTAAAATACTGGGGAATGTCGGTGTTTGTACGATTGAGTCTGATGGGGATATCTCCTTTTGCGGCATGAGCGGGCAGGGGACGGGGAAGGTCATCTGTGGNGGTTCGATATCTGCCAACTTCATTTCTGACGCGGTGATAGAGTGCGCCGGCACTATTACCGTAGAGGTTGAGATCCGAAGTTCTCTGATCAAGTGCCTGGGGGCGATATCCGTCAATAAAGGGGGGCTGACCGGGGGCGAGTATTTTGCCCTGGCCGGTATTGAGTGCGGTAACCTGGGGAGCAGGACGGCACTTCGAACTCGCGTGGTTGCCGGTGTTCACTATGGTGACCTTGAAGAGCTCAATAGCTTGTTCAACGAGCTAAAGGTTTTGGTTGCAGAGTTCACTGCAGCACCAAAAGGAAGCGTTGATATGAAGGAGTTCGCAAAAAAACGCGCCATGGTTACAGAACGGACCCAAGAGGTTCGTTCAAGAACCTATGAACAGTGCAACCCGAAGATAAATGTAAAAAAGATGTTGTACGAGGGTGTTAATATAACCGTCGGAATGATCAGTGACAATATCCTTGAAGAACGTAAGGGACCTGTTAGCATAATAGAAAATAGTATTGAAGGGGGGTTCCGTTTCCTTGGAATGACCGCGCTCCCATTCAAGGCTCAGATGATTGAACAGACCTTCGTACAGCAGAATCTGCTTGAACAACAAAAAAACCGATCAAGTACACAGGAGACGGGCGCATGAAAGCCTTGATTGTTGATGATGTGGAGATGAACCGCGAATTGCTTGCCATGTTTCTCGAAGGTCGCGCGGCTGTTGCCTGTGCCGAAAGTGGCGAGGACGCTCTGAAGCTGGTCGAAGAGGCTCTCGGATCAGACGCATATTTTGACTTGATTTGCATGGACATCTTCATGCCTGGCATGGATGGCCATGAAACCCTCAAAAAAATCAGAGAAATGGAAGCTGCCGCTGGGTGCGCGCGGGCAACTGTTTTTATGGTGACGGGGAGCAGCTCCCCTGACGACATGTTTGATGCCCTGATACAGGGCGGTTGTGATGATTATCTCACCAAGCCGCTCATGCAGCAGAGCTTTAGCGATCTTCTCACTAAACATGGGTTGTGCTGATTTCAGCCAGATGTCTACGCCGTCATGGGGGTGTGAATTTTGTTTTGATTCCACCCGTACGCTGTGCTAAAAACAGGGTCCGTTTACTAATTTTTATTTCTCGATAAAGGAGTTTGCCATGTCAACCAACAACGATAACGCTGCAGCTGCTGTGATCGCCCTTGTCTCCGGTGCCGTAATCGGTGCTGCAGTCGCTCTGCTGCTGGCCCCGGCGCCGGGCCGTGAAATGCGTGGGAAGCTGTCCAACCTGGGAGAAACTGCTGCAGAAAAAATGAAGAGACTTGCCCGCGAAGCCAAGTTCAAAGTCACCCCCAGAGCCAAGGGGGCTGGGTATGAGTACGACGGCGGGGATGCCTGGATATAAGTGGACCAACCTCAGATGGAACTGAAATACGGTTCAACGACATTTACTCTTGACCTCCCGCCGGAACGCCTGGCGGGAGTTGTCGCTCCCTCGCCGATTGTTGTCGCTGAATCCCCTGTAAACATAATTGAAGCCGCACTGGATGCCTGCCCCCACTTCCTTTCCACCTTCAGGCCGGGTGAGAAGGTTGTTGTCGTCACCTCAGATATCACCCGCTATACCGGCAGCGAAATATACCTCCCGCTACTGGTAGAACGCCTGAACTGCCAAGGGATTGCCGATGGTGACATCGAAATTCTGATCGCTCTCGGCATTCATCGCAAGCAAACCGAGCATGAACATCGTAGGATTATTGGCCCGCTGTATGGCCGGATTCGTGTTTCAGATCACGACTGCGATGATCCGGACATGTTGACCTGCATCGGTACGACCTCAAGCGGTATCAACGTCAGCATCAACCGCAGGGCGGTGGAGGCTGATCACCTGATCCTGACCGGTACGATCGGTTTTCATTACTTCGCCGGTTTTGGCGGTGGACGGAAGAGTGTCCTTCCCGGCATTGCCAGCCGCCAGGCATGTATGGCGAGCCATTTTACCGTACTTAATCCGGGAGAGGGGAGCGGCAAGAACCCGCTGGCGGTCACCGGCAATCTGGAGGGTAATCCGGTTCATCAGGCGATGGTTGAGGGATGTGCCCTGGCAAAACCTGCCTTCATACTCAATACCGTGCTGGCCGCTGACAAGCGTGTCATTGCCGCATTTGCCGGGGATTGGCGCGAGGCTCACGAGGCTGGATGCCGCTTTTATCACGATAATTTCGCTTATCCATTAGCAGAAAAGTGCGATCTGGTGGTTGCCTCCTGTGGTGGGTTCCCTAAAGATATCAACCTGATTCAAGCCCATAAGTCGATGGAATACGCTGCGCAGGCCCTCAAGCCAGGAGGGGTGTTGATCCTGCTCGCGGAGTGCCGCGACGGTTTCGGCAACGGTACGTTTTTTAACTGGTTTCGTCATAAGAGTCTGGAGACGTTTGAAACGGCACTGCGGGCGCAGTATGAGATCAACGGCCAGACCGCGTACTCGCTGCTGCAGAAGGCGCAACGTTTTCGGATTATTCTCGTATCGCAGTTTTCTGTTGGCCAGGTTGAGGAAATGGGCATGATTCCGGCGGGAACTCTGGATGAAGCCATGGCGCTGGCTGCCGGGATGCTGCCTGAAGAGTGGCGCTGCTATCTGATGCCTGAGGCTGGCAGTGTGCTGCCGGTGGCCGCTGTATGATCGGCTACGAAAATGATTGCCTGTTGCGCCCTTCGTTGCTATTCTAACGCCGTTTTGTCTACCTCTGTCGTCTGGGAAGTGAATGAATGAAATTGCACGATCAACTGAAGTCCCTCGGCTCCGGGGCTACCGCCTATACCTATGATAAGCCGAATGCCGGGCTGTTGGAGGCGTTTCCGAACCCTTTTGCCAAAGCAGAGCTGAACCCGGCGGGGGCTGTCGGCACCCTGCATATTGAATGTCCCGAGTTTACCTGTCTCTGCCCGATGACCGGGCAGCCAGATTTCGGGAAGATTGTCATTGATTATCAGCCGGGCCTGCTTTGTGTCGAGAGCAAGAGTCTGAAAATGTACCTCGGTTCCTTCCGGATGCATGGCGAGTTCCACGAAGCCGGTGTCAACCGCATCTGCAATGATCTGGTGACGCTGCTCGGTCCGGTCTGGCTGACGGTGCGCGGCGAGTTTACCCCGCGCGGCGGCATCCCCTTCTGGCCGACGGCAGAATATCGAAAGAAATAGACCACCGGTCGCTTTTTAACAATTATCAAGGAGAATCAGCTGTTATGTTTTCAACGTCCGATTTCAAAAAAGGTCTTGTCATCCAACTGGACGGCGCCCCCTGTCTTATCACCGATGTCAGCACTCAATCGCCTACGGCACGCGGTGCCAATACCATGGTCAAAACCCGTTATCGCAACCTGATCACCGGACAGGTACTGGATAAAACGTTCCGCTCGGGTGACAAGGTAGATGAAGCCGATTTCGAACGCCACAAGGGACAGTTCCTGTATGCTGACAGCGGCAACGGGGTTTTTATGGATCTTGAAAACTATGAACAATTTGAAATGCCGGCCGATGAGTTTGAGTCCCTCTCGCTCTATCTGCTCGATGGTACAGAAGTTGTGCTGGGTTTGTTTGAAGGGCGTATGGTGAACGTTGATTTGCCGATGACGGTTGAATTGACGGTCATAGAAACGCCGCCGGTCATGAAAAACGCAACCGCCACAGCTGAAACCAAGGAAGCAATTCTCGAAACCGGACTGAAAATACGGGTTCCTCCGTATCTCGAATCGGGCGAAAAGGTGAAAGTCGATACTCGGGATGGCCGCTTCCTCTCGCGGGCATAACAGCTTAAAACAGCTCTGAAATCACTTGACAGGGGCGCCAGTCTCCTCTATTATTCAGCTTCTACGGGCCTATAGCTCAGTTGGCTAGAGCCACCGGCTCATAACCGGTTGGTCCCAGGTTCGAGTCCTGGTGGGCCCACCAATTTCATACACGAGGGATACACGCCGGATGCCGGCCAGATATTTGGGAACGCCCCGTTACCATACCTCACCACGAGAGTGCACACCGCAAGGTTGCACTCTTTTTCATTGGTGCCGATGAAAATACCTAAAGTAGCGGACATAGTTGGAATTATTAATAAAATAGCTCCGATGGCGTTGGCGGAAGCGTGGGACAACCCCGGACTTCAGATCGGTGACCCCGCTGCGATAGTGACCGGCGTCATGGTCGCCCTTGATCCAACGCCGGACGTGATCGATTCTGCCCTTGCCGCTTCCTGTCAACTGCTCGTTACTCACCATCCCCTTATATTTAAACCACTCAAGTCCATCTCCGCGGCAACCGCGCACGGTGCTGCCATACAAAAAGCCATTAAAGGGGGGCTGTCGATTGTCTCTCTGCACACCAACTATGACATTGCCCGCGGCGGGCTGAATGATCTGCTGTCGGGTAAGATCGGCCTGTCAGACGGTGTTCCGCTCAAGATTACAACCGTTGATGAGCTCGTCAAGCTGGTTGTATTCATCCCGGTTGACCACCTTGAACGTATGCGCTCGGCCCTGTTCCCGTTTATCGCGACACAGGGACAGTACCGTGACTGCTCCTTCGCCGCAGACGGAATAGGGACATTCACCCCACTCGAGGGAGCGGTGCCCTTCACCGGAACGGCAGGGGTATTGGCACAGGTGCCTGAAGGGCGTCTTGAGGTGCTGATACAGCGCATGCTGCTGCCGCGAGCCGTAAAGGCGCTGTTGGCGGCGCATCCCTACGAGGAGCCTGCCTTTGATATCTACCCGCTCCTGAATGAAGGACCAAAGCAGGGCCTCGGGCGGATCGGGCGATTGCAGGAACCTACGACGCTGGCGGAGTATGCCGGCCGCCTCAGAAATAGTTTGTCGGCACCAGCACTCCGCTATGTGGGTGACCCCGCTGCCAGGATTTCAAAAGTGGCACTCTGCAGCGGCAGTGGCGCATCTCTGCTGCGCGATGCCGCCCGATCCGGCGCAGATGTGCTGGTGACCGGTGACGTAAAATATCACGAGGCGCGTGATGCCGAGGATTTAGGTCTGGCCTTAATCGATGCCGGGCATTTTCCAACGGAAATAATTATGGTGCATGAGATAACGGAACGACTTGGCGGGGAGCTTGCCAAGGCTGGCTATGCAGATTGCCAGGTAGAAGCGTGTCAAACGGAATCGGATCCGTTTCGAATTTAGGAGTTGTAAACAAATAATATTGGCCTCTGAGAACAATTTTGACCATGCTATTCATTCACAACTCCATAGCCGAGAACAGTCAGAGCTAATACGTAGCAAAGGGGAATCAATTTGAAAAAGAAACTGGACATGCTGGAAGAGTTGCAGAAAGTTGATCAACGGATCGATACACTTAAGGCAGCTCAGGATGGATTACAGGCCGAATTGAGTGGGATTAGCCAGGGCGTGGATGCTGCCCGTGCAGAGTTCGTTATTCTTGAAGCGAACTTGGCTCAGCTTGAAGCGGAAAAAGACGGGTTGGAAGCTACTCATGCTGCGGAGCTGGAAAACATCACCCGATCCGAAACAAACATGAAGGAGATCAAGACCAATAAGGAGTTTCAGGCGGTTGGTCGCGAGATCACTGCGGCCCGGAAGCAGGTGACTGATCTTGAGGAACAGCTTCTGCAGAAGATCGGCCAGATCGAAGAGCTTTCAGGTGAACTTGCGGCTAAAAAGAGTCGCTGTGATGAACTTGCCGAGAACTCCTCCCAGCGTATCGTGGCGAAACAGTCTGAAATCGATAAGATTCAGTCGGACATTGATGCGGATATTATTCATCGCGAAAGTGTCATCAAAGGGGTGCCTGCAAGCCTGGTGAAAAAGTTCACCATTCTCAGGGAACAGCGCCGTGGGCATGCTCTTGCCATTGCCCGTGACGGGTACTGCATGGGATGCAATATGCAGCTGCCACCGCAGTTGTATAACAATTTGTACAAGTATGATGAGTTGCTGACGTGCCCTCATTGTCAGCGGATCCTGATCCTCAAGTTGCAACAGCAGTAGAGTGTATCCGCATATGGCACGGAAGAAAGGTCCAGCGGGGCGTTCTTCCGTGCCGAGAGTTTGGTTGAAGTAGTCCAGGTGGTCGCTGCCGGTTTGTCCGGTAGAGGAAAGTCCGGGCTCCATAGGGCGTGACGCTGGATAACGTCCAGCGGGGGTGACCCCAGGGAAAAGTGCCACAGAGAGAAGTCCGCCTGCCTCGGCAGGTAAGGG
>JGI24146J20443_1000483_pt1 | contig 31141 bp, 30 predicted proteins | sample BarGraIncub1131A_FD_20443 | JGI IMG/M metagenome (IMG submission 20443) | reverse complement strand
TGTTGAAAGCGTGGGCGCAGGCCGCGACGATTCCCGTCTTGCCAAAACGGTTCTTGATTTAAACGAAAAAATGCGAAGCCACCCCTATCCCGAAATGTGGGCTGCGCTTCAGCTCTCCTTGCTGGATGTCTCCGCCTTGACCGACGCCGGTAAAACGATTTGGGGCAGGGAACTCATGGAAAACGCAAGGCTAACGGCGATATACTGGTCAAATCGTTTGGAAACGCTCTGGTATTCCCTCAACTCCGACAGCACCGAAAACGCGGCGATTATTTCCGCTTACGGAGAAAGCCTTTGCGAAACCATGGATTCTCAACGCGGTTTTATTCGCGCGCTGGACCGGGGATGGAACGAAGCCGCAAACGCACTTCCAATTTCATTCCCAAGCTTCAAACCGCTCAAAAACTATGGGTTTGAGGAGCGAAAAAATGCCGTTGTTTCTTCTCGCGACGGTTGTAAAAAGGCAGCGAAAAATCTCTGCGCCGTTTTCGACGCACCCTCTGAAAAACTGCTTAGCGAACTATCAGTTACCGCGCCTGCAATGCGCGCACTTATAAGGCTTACGCTCGAATTTGACAGACTTTACTCAACCGAAAAGCGGCGGCACAACCTGATTGATTTCTCCGATTTGGAGCATTTTGCCGTCGGTCTCCTGTGCTGTCCCGAAACGGAAGAGCCGACGGAAACAGCCGTCGAAATTTCCAAACGCTACACGGAGATTATGGTGGACGAATATCAGGACGTCAACGCCGTTCAGGACCTAATCTTCCGCTGCGTTTCGCGTGAGGGCAAAAACATTTTTATGGTAGGCGACGTAAAGCAATCGATTTACCGTTTTCGTCTTGCCGACCCCTCGATTTTCATTGGCAAGTACCTGAATTATTCGGATTTCTCCTCCGCTGAAAATACGCAGGCGAAAAAAATTCTTCTTCAGAGCAATTTTCGTTCCGATTCTAATATTCTGGGCGCCTGCAACCACGTCTTTTCAAACACAATGTCCGAAGCTCTCGGCGATATAGATTACGATGAAAATGCGGCTTTATTCGCGGCTCCTTGCGCTTTGCCCGCACGCGGAAAGACAGAAATTTCCGTTCTTGCCGTGCCGCAGGCGGAGGACGGTGAGGAGCGCCCCGATAAGACCTACCTTGAAGCGTGCATGGTCGCCAGACGCATAAGGCATCTTGCCGAAAGCTCCGAGACCATTCTGGATAACGGCACTGAGAGGCCCATACGATATGGAGATTTTGCAATCTTGCTCCGTTCACCGAATACGGCAGGTGCTGCTTTTAGGCGCGCTTTGGCTGAGCAGGGCATACCCGTTTTTGCAGAGCAGGGCAGCGGCTTTTTCACCTCCCCTGAAATTCTCATTGTCTTGTCACTTCTATCCGTAATTGATAATCCCCATAGGGACATTCCTCTTGCCGCGGTGCTTTCCTCTCCGGTTTTCGGATTTAGCGCCGATGAGCTTTCCCTTATCCGCTCAGGTGACAAGAACGGCGACTTTTTTACCGCGCTCACTGAGGCGGCAATCGATAATGAAAAGTGCAGAGTATTTTTGGAAACTCTTTCCGAGCTTCGCGCTCTCTCGGACGATATCGGCGTGTATGAAATCTTATGCATGATATATGACCGCCTTGAGCTTTCCGCAATCTGCGCTGCGATTGGCGGAGGAACTCTCTCAAATGGGAATCTCATGCTTCTACTTGAGTTTGCGGCAAAATTTGAGGAAAACGGCTATCGCGGACTTTTTGGCTTTATCAAGCAGTTAAGGCGCATGGAGCAGCGCGGCGAAGAGCCTGCTTCAGGTGCAAACGTCGCTGGAAACGCAGTTTCTATTATGAGCATACACAAGTCGAAGGGGCTTGAATTCCCCATTGTGTTTCTCGCCAACACCTCTCGCGAGTTCAACAAAATGGATCTGCGCGCTCCCGTACTCATTCACCCTGAGCTCGGCTTAGGCTGTAAACTAACCGACACAGCGCGCGGTATTGAATATCCGACGCTCGCAAGACGTGCCATAGCGTCAAGGCTCAGCACCGAGATGCTTTCCGAGGAAATGCGAGTGCTCTACGTCGCTATGACACGAGCAAAGGAACGGCTTTATATTTCCTGCGCTTCAAAAGACCCAAAAGCTCTGATTGCCAAGCTCTCGGAAAACCTCTCCTCGCCCTTAAGTCCCGAAATTCTCAAGTCTGCGCCATCCATGTCACACTGGCTCATTTCAGCGGCTCTCATCGAAAACGGGGGCCTGCTCACAATTTCGACCGAGACCTCCGATTCTGATGAGGCAACGCCGGAAATCAATGTTGCACCCCAGAAAGTTCAAAAACCAGTTGTAAACCAATCGGAGCTTTCTGAGCTTAATCGCGTACTCAGCTACCGCTATCCGTTTGAAAGAGCTGTAAGACTCCCCGCAAAGCTTACTGCAACAGCCCTTCCGCAGGATGAAGCGGATGCGGACGCCGAGCAAATTGTGAAGGAGCACGCCTTTTTCTTCCGACTGCCCGATTTTGCAGGAGAAAACCATCCGCTGTCTGGCTCCGAGCGCGGTGTTGCAACGCATATTGTGATGCAGTTTATCGATTTTACTCAAACTGAAGCACTTTCCGCAATTGAGAGCGAAATTGCACGGATAGCAAAACTCGGTCAGCTAACCGACAGACAGGCAAAAGCTGTCGACAGGTCTTCGATACTTGAGTTTTTCGGTTCCGGCACGGGAGTTCGCATCAAAGCGGCCGATAAAGTGCACCGCGAGCTTCGGTTCTCGCTTCTTTGCTCCGCTGACGAGTTCTTTGTGGACGCCACTAGCGAAAACGTCCTGCTTCAGGGTGTTGTTGACTGTTGTATCGAGGAGCAGGGTGCTCTGACAGTAATCGACTACAAAACCGACTATGTTACGCAGGGCACTCTCTCGGACGTCACAGAGCGTTACAGAAAGCAGATTTCGGCTTATGCCTATGCTATGTCGCGCATTTTCGAGTTGCCTGTAACACGCTGTCTGCTGTGTTTCCTGCGCGCCGGACTTGTTTCCGAGATAATACCGCAATCTTAAAAGAATCGCTGCCGAAATAGCATCGCACATCGCCGTATTTTGATACCCAGAACAACGCTGACATCATATAAAAAGAATTACAGCGAAGCCACACTGCGGCTTCGCTGTAATTCTTTTGGTAAGGAGTTTATTAAACGCAAATAACCCGCGCCTATCGGCGCGGGTTATTTTACTGACGAATATATCTTTCAGACCGATTACAGACCGAACTTCCTATTGAACTTCTCAACACGTCCGCTGGTGTCGACCAGTTTCTGCTTGCCTGTAAAGAAGGGGTGACATTTTGAGCAAATCTCAACCGTTATGTCCTTCTTTGTAGAGCCTGTTTCTATAACTTCGCCGCAAGCACACCGAATCTTGGTCTGCTCGTACTTGGGATGGATACCTTCCTTCACTATGTTCACCTCTTTCATGAGTTTAGCATACAAAACGCAAGTTTTATTGTAGCATAGGTATTTATTTTTTGCAAGCCCTTTTTCAATTTATGTTACACAAAGCAACAAATTGTAATCCAAATTGCCGTTATGTGGCACTTGGACTTGTACCAGGGTCCGAACTCGGACTTGCTGTGGGGCTTTCGCTCGGACTAACTATGGGGCTCGAACTCGGGCTTGCGGTGTCTGCCTTTTGTGACCAAGGCATAACAATGGTGGCGTTGCCGCTTTCATCATAAACCGCATATTTTTTAAGACCATAAAATATCAGAATTGCAGCGACAACAAGGGCCAATATTACGGTGATTATCACACCGATGTGAGCGCGCGACTTTTTCCTGCCCTCATAAATGTCCTTTGCTCTAATTGCCATTTTCAGTCCTCCGCAACAAATCAGTTATTTTTTTTTTCAATCTCCGAGATAAGATTAACACGTCTTGCGTGCCTGCCTCCCTCAAAAGCCGTATTCAGGAAAATGTCCACAATCTTAAGCGCATGACCGCCTCCGATAACACGTCCTCCAAGAGTCAAGACATTCGCGTTATTGTGCTTGCGAGTAAATTCCGCCGAATAGCAGTCGTGGCAAAGCGCCGCGCGCACGCCCTTGACCTTGTTCGCAGCGATAGACATTCCGATTCCCGTTCCGCAGACGAGGATTCCGCTCTCATACTCGCCGGAAACGACTGCTTTTCCGACTATTTCAGCGTAGGCTGGATAGTCACAGCTTTCCTCGGTGTATGTTCCGAAATCTTTATAAGCAATGCCCGTCTCATCGAGGTGCTTCATAATTTCTTTTTTAAGGGCAAATCCCCCATGGTCACTTCCCAAAGCTATCATGTTTTTTCCCATTCCTTTCGTTTGCACAACGCTTGAATTGTTATAACGCAACCTTGTATTAATATCATTATCTTCTCGTTATATCTTGATAAAGCTCGGCTTTCTCTTCTCAAAAACCGCAATATATTTATAACCCAAATCTCGCAAAATGTCAAAGCCTTCGGTAAGTCCTACGCCCGCGTTTGCTATCTTGTGTGCGTCGCTTCCGATGGTTATTATTTCACCGCCAAGCTCCTTATAATGCCGCAGCACATCAATGGACGGAAGCGGACCTCCTCCGGGCGGGTTGCGAAAACCCGAACAGTTTATCTCGATGCCCTTTCCGCGTTCAATCAGATTTTTCAGTAAAACCTCAAGTATTTCACCGTAAGTTCCCCTACTGATTTCAACTTTTTTGCCAGCCTTGCTTATATATCGGGAGGGGTAGCCTATATGCGCCATAACGTCAAAACAGTCAATAAGAGACAGCTCAATGAGCTCTTCCATATAGTTGTCGACAAGCCTCTGGCTGAAGTCGTCATCACGATACTTTGTGTCGTAAAAATCCGGCTTTCCCTTGAGGTTGTGAATCGAGCCGAGTATGAAGTCCAGTTCTTCCGAGCTTGCTATCTTTTTTGCCTGTTCCGGATCATGATTTGCCTCTCCGAGCTCGAGACCGAGAAAAATTTTTATGTCGTCCGGAGCTGCGGCAACTGTCTCCTTATACATTTTGAGCATGGCCTCGCGAACACAGAAGCAATCACGGTCCGGCTCGCCTGTCATAAAATGGTCAATATCGCAGTGGTCGGTAAAGCAGAGCTGTGAAACGCCCTTTTCTCGGGATGCAAGCACCATTTCAAGCATTGTATTGTGCCCGTCATCGGAGCAGGTGCTATGGATATGGTAGTCTGTCAGAAACATTCCCTGTCTCCTTGTCTGTTTTTTAGGAGTTTTATAATTCGGTCGGGTGCTTAGAAAGGCCATGCGCCCGGAATCCATGCCAACAGATCCGAATACGCTCTTGCCACGGGAACTCCAGTCAGCACCGGATAAAACGCGATGAACAGCAGCATACACAAAGCAGTTGCGCCGAAAACTTTTTTCTTCCACCGTAAGTCACGCAGTCTGAACGAGTTAAACACATGGCAAATCGCCAAAACGAGGAAAATAAGGCAGGGGAAGTAGTGGTATTCAAAGGTTATACGCGAAATGAACATCCACGGAATAAGCTGCGCTAAAAATCCGAGCAGGATAAACAGTGCCTTTCCGTCTTTAAATTTTATGGTTTTCCATGCCATTGCGAAAACCGCCAGCAGTCCGCCCCAGCAAACAAGCGGATTCAAGAAAGCGGCAAACGCCGACTTGATGTTGTTCGGATATGAACGAAGGAAGTACAAAATCGGTCTGCCGTCCACTATCCATTGATACCAACGCGACGAATAAGGATGGGTCGCGTGGACGCCCTCATGGTATTTCAGCATTGACACTTGGTTGTCGAGAACAAGTTGCGTATAGTCCTTATTTAGAAACATGCTTAATCCCGACATGCCTTTTGCTGTGCCATAGGGGTAATAGCTGACGTAGTATATTATTGACGGAATGATAATAAAGAACGCCACGCATTGCAGGATGTTTGAGCTCAGTTCTTTTCGGTGTTCGTCTTCATGCCCAGTCAAAACAAGCTCTCTGCCTCTCGCGATACGGAACAAAAGCCATATAACTGCAAGTCCCGCTCCTGCGTAAATCGCCGTCCACTTTGAAGCCGCGCCAAGTCCGAAGCAAAGCCCCGATAAAAATAGTGGAAGGAACTCCTGCCGCTTTTTCATATACGGGTCGTCTCGCGGCGCGGTTATATAGCGGTACATGAAGAAATACATCAGAATGATGAAGAACACGCCGTAGGTGTCGATTGTGGCAATACGTGTCTGCACAAAATGCATAAAATCAAACGCGAAAAGGAGCGTTCCGCATATCGATATGGACGTCGAGCCAAAAAGATTTTTGATAAAAATATAGAAGAACGGAAGCATCAACACTCCGAAAAGCGTTCCCATGAAGCGCCATCCGAAGGGATTTAGCCCAAAAGCTCTAATGCCAAGTCCGATGATAAGCTTGCCGAGCGGAGGATGTGTATTCTCATAAGGTGTGATGTTGCGAATATTCTCATATGCCGTACGCGCATGATATATCTCGTCGAAATACGTGCTATTCATATAGGTCATCACGTCGGGAATCATTTGCTGCTCGTCAAAAAGCGGTGCGCAACCGGCGTCATATTTCAGCGTATCGGGTGAAATCAGATTTCCTTCCCAGTCATAGAGGGCAAGCTCCCCCATCTCGGTAAGGTGATCCGCGATTATACGGATGTACTTCGTCGGTTTGTCAGCCGTATTCAGCTTTGCTTCATTCCATTTGAAAATATCGGAATATTTTTGCTCCATTGTGGACTCGTCGGTATAGGTTTCCCCATCCAGCGAAAACTGGAGAAAATAGTTGCCGGTATAAAGTCCTGAATAGTACATAACCCTAGAAATCGGCATTTCCTCGGGAAGCTCAATAATGACATAGCGCCCCTTATCGGCAAACTGGCAGAAGCTTTCCGGATCCTGCTTGTCTCCAAGTCCATGAAAAGCGACCGCCGCATATATAACCGTTATTAGCAGCAGCGGCAGAATATCCATTTTGGTCATTGGGAAGCGCCGTCTGGGATAGCTTAAGGAAGCCGTTTCCCGCTCATAGACATCGGCAACCGGGTCTTCCTTTTTAAACAGACGGACATATAGCGCAAAGAACACAAATACCAGCGTTACTGCCATTATTAAAAAAACGATAGGAAGAATCTGCATTTATCTGTCACCTGTTTCCGGAAAAAATATGGGGCTTTTTGCTAAGCTTCTTTGTTTTCATCCCATTTTAACGGCTACATCCAGCGCAAGCTCAATCATTTCGGCAAAGCCCAGCTGTCTTTCCTCCGGTGAAAGCTCTTCCGGTCTGTAGATGTGGTCGGAAATCGTGCAGATGCACAGGGCGCGCTTTCCGGCTCTTGCGGCCGTAAGATAAAGTCCTGCCGCCTCCATCTCTACCGCAAGTATGCCCATCTTCTTCCACTTGTCCAGCGATGTGTGTTCATCCCCGTAAAAATTATCACTCGAGAGAACACTGCCAACTTTAATGTTGAGGTTTTTGGCTTCCGCACATTCGACAGTGTGACGCAAAAGATCAAAGCTCGCCGTCGGTGCAAGTGTTCCTGGCACGTCGAATTTTTCTGCAAAAGCGGAGTCTGTAGCGGCGGACATGCCGGCAACAATGTCGAGGAGTTTGAGATCGTCGGAAAGAGCTCCCGCACTCCCAACGCGGATAATGTTTTCCACATCGTAAAAATTATAAAGCTCATAGCTGTAAATTCCGATGGAGGGTATGCCCATTCCGCTCGCCATAACAGTTACGGGAACACCGCGCTTTGTTCCGGTATAGCCCTGAACACCTCGTACGTTATTAACGAGTACCGGATTATCCAAGAAGTTCTCGGCGATAAATTTTGCTCTCAGCGGGTCGCCCGGCATAAGCACGGTCTTTGCTATCTGCCCCTTTTCGGCGCTGTTGTGCGGTGTTGGCATAAAGTTTTCCTCCCAGATACGAAAATGTCATTCCTTTTGGAACAGAATACCACGAATCTCTCTTGTATTCAAGTTCTGATAAACCGTTTCTCACGAATTGTATTATTCCCATCCCTAATGCTCGTAAGCGCCAAGCGGTCGAAGGAAGATTGCAGACGAGAAAGAGCTGCTCGTCGCTGTATAAAGATCAGCAGCGCGGTGCTGACAAAGTAAGTAAAAGCTTCATGTCACAACTGCGGAGCAGCATTGACATGAAGCTTTTACGATGTGGGCTCTATTTGGCGTCTAATTAGACGAGCTTGGCTTGATTGATCTTAACTCCGGGGCCCATTGTGGAAGCTGTAACACAGCTCCTAATATACTGACCCTTTGCGGCGGCGGGCTTGGCCTTGATGATAGCGTTGATAAGCGTTGCGAAGTTCTCGTTCAGCTTTTCGGGACCGAAGCTAACCTTGCCGATGGGGCAATGGATAATATTGGTCTTGTCCAAACGATACTCAATCTTACCGGCCTTGATTTCCTTGACTGCCTGAGCAATGTTGGGAGTAACCGTGCCTGCTTTAGGCGTAGGCATAAGTCCCTTAGGTCCTAAAATCTTACCCAGACGTCCGACAACGCCCATCATGTCGGGTGTTGCGACAACGACGTCGTAATCAAAGAAGTTTTCTTTCTGGATTCTGTCAACCATGTCCTGTCCGCCGACGAAATCTGCGCCTGCGTCACGAGCTTCCTGCTCACGCTCTTCCTTGCAGAAAACAAGAACCTTACGGACCTTGCCTGTGCCGTGGGGAAGAACGATAGCTCCGCGGACCTGTTGGTCAGCGTGACGGGAGTCGACACCTAATCTAACGTGCAGTTCAACGGTTTCATCGAACTTGGCCTTTGAAGCTGCGACAACGAGACCGAAGGCCTCCATGGGATCATAAAGACTCGCTTTATCTACGAGCTTTGCGCTCTCTTTGTAATTTTTACCTCTAAACAATTTTGTTTATCCTCCTTGTAATGTGGTTCGTCGGATGGAATTATCCTCCCACGTAAAGGAAACGGCGGTGAACGCCGAATCAGTGTTAAGCTTTTGCTACATTAACGCCCATGCTGCGGCAAGTGCCGGCAACCATGCTCATTGCTGCTTCAACATCGGTGCAGTTGAGATCGGGCATTTTGAGTTCGGCAATCTTGCGGAGATCCTCACGGCTGAGGGTCGCAACCTTATCGCGCTGAGGCACGCCGGAAGCATGCTCAATTCCGCAAGCCTTCTTTACAAGAAGAGCGGTCGGGGGAGTCTTTGTGATGAAAGAAAATGTGCGGTCGGAATAAACCGTGATAACGACAGGAATCATCATTCCGATGTCGCCCTTTGTGCGTTCATTAAAATCCTTGGTGAACTGGCCTATATTTACGCCGTACTGACCAAGAGCAGGACCAACGGGAGGAGCCGGGGTTGCTTTGCCCGCGGGAACCTGAAATCTGACTAAACCTACAACTTTCTGTGCCACTTTACGTGCACCTCCTAATTATTCTGAAACATATTCGACCTGGTATTGTTCCAAATCGACCGGTGTCTCCCGTCCGAACATGGAGACGATTACACGGACTCTCTTTTTACCGGTGTCAACTTCTTCAACAGTGCCCAAGAAACCTTCGAGCGGACCGTCAATTACCTTGATCGTATCTCCGGCCTTAAAGCCTTCGACAAGCTCATGGTGCTCAACGCCCAAATCCAATATTTCCTGCTCGGTAAGCGGAACGGCTTTCCCATCACTTCCGACAAATCCGGTAACTCCGCGTACATTACGAACCAGATGCCAACTCTCATCGGTCAAAATCATTTTTACGAAAACGTAGCCGGGATAGGTCTTGCGCTCAATGGTTTTCTCGCCGGCGTCGACATACTCCGTAACGGTTTCCATAGGGATATTAACCTCTTTGATGAGTTCCTGCATCTTGCGATTTTCGGCTGCTTTTAATATTGCTGCGGCCACAGCGTTTTCATAGCCGGAGTATGTGTGGACAACATACCACATTACATCATCAGCCATGCTTAACCTACCAACTTAATGAGCGCATCTACCCCGCGTCCGGCGATCCAATCGAAGCCCCAAAGAACAATTGCGGAGGCAAACGTAACTGCCAATGCAATGATTGTGTTTTTGATTGTCTGCTCCTTTGTAGGCCAAACGACTTTTTTGAGTTCGCTTCTAAGGTCACGGAACCATTGAACTAAGCGCTCTTTTGTGCTCTTCTTTTCGCTACCGGTAGATTTTTTAATAGCATCTGTGGTCCTTTTAACCGCGTCTTCCTTGGCTCTTGACATTTGAACACATCCTTTCTAAAAAACCTACTTCGTTTCTGAATGCGTTGTATGCTTGCGGCAGAACGGGCAATACTTGCTCATTTCAAGACGATCGGGGGTATTCTTCTTGTTCTTGAAAGTATTGTAGTTCCTCTGCTTGCACTCAGTGCATCTCATCGTAACTTTTACTCGCATTTCGGCACCTCCTTGTAATATTTGGCTCAAAAAGCCACGTTGCCTCCCTGATCGGAACGGATATTCCAAAACGGAGAATTTCCGCGCACGAAAAAAACCTCTCCGCCGACAGGTAATACGTATTTTAACACAGGTTTTATGACGGGTCAACCCTTATTTTGTTTTATATAGTATTAAATGTGCGTATTATTCTCTAAACGCTTAACTCGCAACCAATCGGGATTGTTCTTGGGCTTAATTTGTGATATTATTGTAATGAAAAACATTCTCACAAAAGGGAGAGCTTATGGATTACGACATAATAATAATCGGTCTGGGTCCTGCCGGCTCAACTCTCGCCAAGCTGTTGCCACCCTCGTTTCGGGTTTGCGCAATAGACAAAAAATCGCTTGATGGGGATGGCTTCAAAAAGGTCTGCGGCGGGCTGCTAGCACCCGACGCGCAAAAGTTTTTTGCCCGTTTGGATCTGACTTTGCCGAAGGATGTTCTTGTTGACCCTCAGATTTTTTCTGTCAAGGCAATTGATATGGACTCTAGGCAGACAAGATATTATCAGCGGTTTTATATGAATCTTGACAGAGACAAATTTGACAGATGGCTGATTTCACAAATTCCTGACACTGTTATAATAGAACACGGCTGCGTCTGTACAGAAATTTCACGTATACCCGATGGTTTTTCGGTTCAGTATCGCAATCCGGACGGAAAGCTAACACAAATTACCTCCCACTATATTGTCGGTGCGGACGGTGGCGGCTCTATAGTCAGACGCGAATTTTTCCCCGGGCACAATATTCGCCGTTATACCGCTATTCAGCAGTGGTTTGCGGACGAACACGCAACGCCTTTTTACTCAAGCGTTTTTGACAGTCGGGTGACGGACTGTTATTCTTGGTCGCTTTCAAAAGAGAGTATGTTCATCTTTGGCGGAGCCTATCCTCAAAAAAACTGTCGTGAGCGTTTTGAAGTTCAAAAGCAATCGTTGGAAGGTCTTGGCTTCAGCTTCGGTCAGCCGCTTAAAACCGAGGCTTGTGTGGTTTACCGACCCTCAAAACTCAGCGATTTTCGGACGACAAAAAATGGGGCTTTCCTAATCGGCGAGGCAGCAGGCTTTATCTCTCCCAGTTCACTGGAGGGGATAAGCTATGGGATGAAAAGCGGCTATTTCCTGTCCGAAGCCTTTAAAAAGCATCCAAAACACGCTGAAAGGTTTTATCGCAAAAAGGCGCTTGGCATAAAGGCCGGCTTGATGCTCAAGCTTATCAAGTGCCCTTTCATGTACAATCGAGTCTTGCGAAATCTCGTAATGAGAAGCGGCGTGACCGCTATAGATATGCTTGAGCCTTAGTGTGCGGGTTGCGTTTGGGCGCTTTAACGTGTTATACTGTTGTATTAGAGTTACAATCATAGCGGAGGCGAGAATTTTGACTGCAGAAGAAGCAATTTTGTTTATCCACGAAAAGGTCTGGCAGGGAACAAAGCCCGGGCTAGACCGCACAAGAGAGCTTCTTTCAAAAATGGGCGACCCCCAGAAGCGGCTTCGCTTTATCCACATCGCCGGAACGAACGGCAAGGGCTCGACTTCCGCGATGCTATCCGCCATCCTAAAAAGCGCGGGTTTTACCACGGGACTATACACCTCTCCCTTTATTTCTGGCTTCAGTGAGAGAATGAGGATAAATGGTTCCCCCATCTCGGACTTTGAGCTTGCCTCCATTACAGAGTTAATCGCACCTTTTGCTCTTTTGATGGAGGATAGACCGACGGAGTTTGAGCTTGTAACCGCTATCGCCATGGAGTTCTTCACGCGCAACAAGTGCGACGTAGTTGTTTTGGAAACCGGCATGGGTGGCAGACTTGATTCGACAAACGTCATTGAGCAGCCTCTATGCTCTGTAATAACCAACATCGGACTCGACCACACGCGTGAGCTCGGCGATACAGTCGAAAAAATTGCCGCCGAAAAAGCGGGCATAATTAAACATGATTGTCCCACCGTGATTTATGAACTTCCGAAAAACGTATACAACGTCATTTCCGAGCGCTGCCGTGAAATGTCCTCAGTGCTAACAAGTGCGAATTTCAGCGCAATTTCGGCAATTTCGGACAGCCGCGAAGGCCAGACGTTCTCGTACAAGGAATTTGAAAATCTCCGGCTTTCTCTTTTGGGCGCTCATCAAACGAAAAACGCCGCTGTGGCTTTGGAAACCGTAAAGGTCCTGCGCTCACAGGGCTTTGTTATCAGCGATTCCGCAGTTAAAACCGGACTTAGCGAAACCGAATGGCCTGCAAGATTTGAAATCATCTCTGAAAAGCCTTTTTTCGTTGTGGACGGAGGGCACAATCCCCAGTGTGCCGAAACTGTGACGGACAACCTGAAAAAGTATTTTCCCGACATGAAAAGGATAATTCTCTTCGGCGTTCTGGCTGACAAGGACTATATGGGTCTGGCAACGATTTTAAACTGCGTTGCCGACGCATTTGTAACTATTACACCGCAAAGCACCCGCGCACTTTCTGCCAATGATTTGGCGGATGGGATTAAGTGCTTCGGAAAACCCGTAACCGCCTGTGATGACATTGAAAGCGGTATCAGAGAAGCTCTCGTTCTCGCGGGAGAAAATGGGGTCGTCTGCTCTGTCGGTTCACTTTACACCGCAGGAGCCGTAAGAGCATTTTTCGGCAAATAACTTTACTTAGTCAGAATCTGGATTTTTTCAAGGAAGGTGATTGCAGGCGCTTCATAATTAATAAATTGGTCAGAGTAGGACTTGGCGCGTTAAGTGCAGACGGATGGGAAGTTGTCGTCTGACGAAAGAGTTTATAAGTTAAGGGCATTAGTCCCGAAGCAACTTAGACTCTGCGGTGCCTTTTCCGCATCCGCTGCCACACCGGAGCGTCGCTCCTTTTGTGGCATGACACGAAAGGAAGCTTTATCATTGAAAAAATTTAATATTCGCACCATTTCCATGCTTTCTATGCTAATTGCAGTAAGCATAATCTTGTCACGCTTTCTCGGCTTTTATATGACGGAATCCCTAAGAGTAAGCTTTGAGTATTTTCCTATCATTTTGTCGGGCATCATCTTTGGTCCCATCGCCGGTGCGGTTGTGGGAGGCTTGTCCGACCTTCTCGGCTCACTCCTGTTCTCAGGTGCCGGTTTTTTCCCTCCGCTTATAGTCGGTCCTATCCTTGCGGGTTTATTCGCTGGCATTTTCGCAAAATATATATTCAAAAACAAGATTGACCACTGGTGGAAATACATTGTGCTCGTGGTACCCGTGGAGCTTCTGTGCAATTTGCTATGGGGCACTTTCGCTCTCTCCCTTCTTTACGGCTCGCCATTTTTGCCGTATCTGGCAGTAAGAGCGCCCATTAAAATCTGCATCGCTATCGCGGATGCTCACTTGGTTTTCGCGGTACACAAGGCGCTACGTCACGTTCTTACTTAGCAGGATACTCAACGTGCCTTGCACAACTTTTGAAAGGATCATTACATGAGAATAATGGCTATTGATTACGGCGACGCCCACATAGGGCTTGCCGTTTCGGACGAATCGGCAACTTTATGTGGCGACGCATTCACTCTCAACGAATGGAACGTGGCGCGCGCTGCCGATAAAATAGTAAAAGAGGCTATCTTGCGGGGCGTTGGACTGTTTGTTCTCGGCTACCCAAAGAACATGAACGGAACGCTCGGCGAAAGAGCTGAAAAAAGCGAAAGCTTCAAGCGCACGCTTGAATCCCGCTGCGATATTCCCGTTTTGCTTTGGGACGAGCGCAGAACAACCATCGAGGCTCACGAGATTCTTCACGCAAACGGCAGAAAGATGAAAAACCACCGCGAAAACGTGGACTCCGTGGCGGCTTCACTCATTCTTGAGGGCTATCTGCGCTCTCTCTAGAAAAGCCAGGAAACATTTTCAGTCATATGCTCGTCTAAGGGTCATCAAACGCAAATAAGGAAAGTGTAGCTTTGCGGCGCAAGCCGAAGTGCACCCACAGAATTAAACGGAGGCGCGACAATGAAAACGAAACTGAAATTCATCTCTCTCGCACTCGCTCTTCTCCTCATCCTTGCATTTGCCGCCTGTGGAGCCGCGAGCAAGACTGCAACGGACGAAGCATACTCCAGCGAATCTACAGTCGCTGCCCCCGCAGATGCAGGCAGCACTTCCTTCACCGACACCGCAGCGCAAAAAGATGCCTTGACGGGCACAGGAACTACCGGTGGAACGGCCGAGATGCCGTCTTCCGAAAAAATCATCTATTCCGGCAGCGCCACGGTAGAAACAATGGAGTTTGACAAAACCATTGAAGAGCTTAACAAGATGGTTACCGGCTGCGGCGGCTTCATTCAAAGCTCCAGCGTAACCGGAAACGATTTCTATGCTCAGCACAGCGGCACCGTAGCCTATCGCGCCGCACAGTACACCTTCCGCATTCCGGTAGATAAGTTTAAATCCTTTACAGAAAGCCTCAGCACCCTCGGAAATGTGCCTTACAGCAGCACAAACGCCGAAAACATAACTATGCAATATACCGACACCGAAGCACAGTTGACTGCCTGCCAAACAAAGGAAGCCCGTCTTCTTGAGCTTCTGTCAAAGGCAAGCAGTATGGCGGATATTCTCGCAATTGAGAATTCGCTCTCCGATGTCCGCTACCAAATTGAAAGCTTGACCTCTCAGATAAAAAACTGGGACTCGCAAGTTAGCTATTCGACACTTTCAATAACCGTCAATGAAGTTTCGCTCTACACCGAGGATAGTACCTCTACCCTCAGCTACGGGCAGCAGCTCAAGGAAACCTTTACTCGCTCCATTAAGGGTGTCGGCCGCTTCTTCAAGAGCTTTTTCAAATTTCTTGTCGGCGCTCTTCCGGTTCTGGTGATATTAGCAGTTATTGCTGTTCCTATAATTCTTATTATTAGAGCGGCTAACAAAAGAAAAAAGGCGAAAACTCCTCCGAAATCGGACTCAAACAACAATAACGGCCCCAATAGCGGACCGCCCTTCCAGCAGTAATTCTTTTGAAACAGGCTAAACGCCCAAAGGTTTTCAATAACCTTTGGGCGTTTGTTTATCCAATCACTATCGCTGCTATTTTGTCATTTTATCGAAATCACTTTCAAGCGGTTCGGCAATGTGAACGACTCCGTTTGCAACGCTGAGCTTGCCACCACAATACAGTGCGATGGCTCGCGGAAGTATTGCGTTTTCGGCCTCCTCCAAAATGCGCCTTTGAAGTACAACGGGTGAATCACCTTCACGCACGGCAACCGCTTTTTGCAGGATTATCGGTCCGAAATTCGGCGTTTCGGTCACAAAATAAACACTCGCACCAGAAATTTTGACGCCTGCGTTGAGAGCAGCCTCCTGAATTTTAAGTCCCGAAAGCCCCTCATCCGTGAAAGCGGGCATAAGGGAGGAATAGATGTCAATTATTCTGCCCCCGTAATGCTTGAAAATTGGCTGTGTAAGTTCACAATCAAAGCCGGCAAGCACCACGAGCTTAATATCCAAATCGCGGAGCTTGTCCAAAATTGCAAAGCCGAAAACCGTCTGGCTGGGAAAAAGCTCCCTGTCGACGACATAGTTGGGTATGCCCGCCATCTCGGCTCTTTTCAGAGCATATGAACCGGGATTTGAGGAAATTACCGCTGTCAGTTCGCATTGCGGAATCTCCCCGAACATACTTGCGTCGATTAGCGATTGGAGGTTAACTCCCCCACCCGACACTAAAACTGCGGTTTTGACCATGGTTTCACTCCCTCTTGGTACAAAATGTTTATTAACTGTTGGTTTTGTTTATTAATCGGATCAAAGGTCTTTATTTCCCCAGCAGTGTTTTTGCCCACTGACTGTTCAACGCTTCGGCCGAAATCAGCCTTTCGACGCTCCTTTTTCTCTCTTCCCTGTCACCATACTGCAGCACAGCTCTATCTATCATGGTCTCAAGATCTTTTGTTGTCAGATTCTCAAATTGCAGGCAATTTTCATTTCCGACGCTGTCGAGAAAGGCAGTCACNTTCGGGTCATANGACACTCCTACCAGCGGAATTCCCTGCGACGCGGCAAAAATCAGCCCATGCAGTCGCATTGATACAACCGCTCTCATCCGCGACAAAACACCTATAGTAAGCGATGAATCCATGCTCTGGCTAATTACCGCCGTTTTTGTTTTCATAAAGCTACGGACAGTATCGGTTGCCTCCCCATCCTCTTGAGAGTTGATGAGGATAAACACTGGAGAAAGTCCATGTTTTTCAAAAACGTAATCCGCAGCCTCCGCAAAAACCTCAGCCTTTTGCGCAAACCCTGCCCAGTCGCGAACAGAAAAGCAAATATATTTCCCTTCGGGGTCAATTCCGTATTTGGAAAGTTCCTCTGAAACTCTGTCCGGCGAAGAAGCGGGCAGTGACAGCGCGGGATCGGAGCTTACAAGCAGCCTCGGTCCGTTAACCCCCAAATGCTCAAGTTCAGTCAAGCTGAATTTCTCGCGAAGTGTGATAATGTCCACACAGCGGTTAAGAACACAACGAATTTTATTCTCATCGCGATTGTCAACAATCGGGCCTATACCGCAGCCATACATCATAACCGCGTTTCCAAACTTTTTTGCGGCAGAAATCGTGTAGAGATAATACCACAAACTTCTGCGGCTGGTTACGTTCTGGATAAGACTTCCGCCTCCGCTCAAATAGAGCTTTGTCCCTCGCAGCGCACGGTGGAACGCCGGTATATCAAACATATGAACGCAATTGACGGCAAATTTGATTCGGGTTTCCATAGGCTTGCGCGAAAGCGCAGTAATCGGCATGAAGGGATCGATTTCGCGCATTTCTCCGACAATTGCTTCCAAAATCGCATCGTCCCCCGAGTTGCCCATTCCGTAAGCGCCGCAAATGATAACGCCGTTTCTCTCGCCGTTTTTGCGGAGCTTTTCCCGCGACAACACCTCTCTGTAAATGTCAAGCTGTCTTTGTGTGGTTGCCTCAACGGAAAACTCGCGCTTCGCCTTTTCATAGAGTGCGTCGCCGAGCTTTTTCCGAAGAGCTGCGCTATCGGCAAGCTCGGAAAGCCTCTTTCCCAAAGCCTCAAAATCGCCCGTGTGAAAAAGGAACCCCGTCTCACCGTCACAAATGAGTTTGGGAACGCCTCCGACTCGCGAGCTGACGGTTGCAAGGCGCGCTCTTGCGCCTTCTGTCAGCGCATATGGGAAGGTCTCTGAAAGGGAGGTAAGCGTATTTATATCGAGTGCCGCAAAAAAGCTGTTCATGTCCGAGATCCAGCCTGCAAAGCAGATTTTCTCGGAGACATTCAGTTCTCTTGCCAGTGATTCCAAACTTTCCTGCTCGGCGCCGTCTCCGGCAATAACAAGTCTCAGTTGGGGACTAATCTTTTCCGCCTCAGCAAAGCCCCTAACAAGCGTCGCAACGTCCTTAACGGGGTTAAGGCGAGCCGCAATGCCGACAACAACGCTGTTTTCGTCTGTGTCAAGTCCCAGATTGCGGAGATATGATATTCTGTCATCGTTCTTCGGTTCAACCGAAAAGTCAACACCGTTATAGATTGAAAAAATATTGTTTGACTTGAACCCTCGTTTAATAAGCAGGTTTTTCATCGAATCCGAAACGCCAATCAGATAATTTGACCTGCGCAACGCAAATGAATTCAGCGTACCGTAAATAATCGCTGCAACCGGTCTGCCGAGATAGTCGAGCTTTGGGTCGCTGTGAACGGTCGTTACTACCGGAATTTTGCAAGAGAGTTTAAGTACGCTCGCCATAAAATTCCCGCGCGCGCCGTGCGAATGGATAATTTCGTAGCCGCCGTCGCAAATCATGGTCTTGAGCTGTTTTATGGTTTTCAGCGCGTTTCCGTCCATTACGACAGTGGGTATACCGAGATTTTCGGCCTCATCGGAAAATTCGCCGCGCATAAAACAGACCAGCACAGCGTCAATATTTTTGCTTATTCCCGAAAGCAGATAGTGGATATGTGTTTTTGCGCCGCCTGTGTCGCCGCCGCTTATTAGATGGATAACTTTCACTCTGACCTCCAAGTACGCTTGCGTAGTATAGTTCTAATTTTTCTCTAAAAAGCACTCCCGTACCGAACATTTGATTGTTGGAAAATTGCTTCGTGCAAGTAAAAATAGTACGGAATATCATATTTCTCGAAATAACAACAGATAAAAAGGGCTATTTGCTCACTTGTTTAAAAAACATATATGTTATAAAATAGCAGATAGTAGTTTTTTATACACAGGCAATAATAGCGGCATGCTGTTTTTACATGTTATTATTTCATTTTACAATATCTATTTTATATCACACCCGTTCAAAGCGGTCAACATTTGGAGGTCAATATGACAAAAATCTATCTGATTCGCCATGCAGAGGCAGAGGGGAACCTATACCGTCGCATACACGGACACTACAACGGCGATATAACCCCAAGAGGTCACAAACAAATAGACCTACTTGCAGAACGCTTCCGCGATATCGCAATCGATGCGGTTTATGCCAGCGACCTTCAGCGTACTCAAAAAACAGCTGGTTCGATTTTGAAGCACCATGACCTCCCCTTAAATATCGAAGCACGTCTGAAGGAAGTCGATATGGGCGTTTGGGAAGACACGTCCTGGGGAAATGTCGCCTATGACGAACCCGAGCAGATGTGTGTTTTTGCAAACGACCCCGCCAAATGGGAGGTAGAGGGCTGCGAACACTTTGATGACCTTAAAGCCCGTATGAAGGGCATTATCTGTGAGCTCGGAAAAAAGCACGAAGGTCAGACGATAGTCTGCTTCAGTCACGGCATGGCAATTCGTTCGCTTATCAGCGAAATACAAGGCGTACCCTCTGAGCGAATATATGAAGTCCAACACGGAGACAACACCTGTGTCGCCGCTCTCAATTATATCGACGGCAGGCTCGAAATCGAATACTACAACGACAACAGCCATCTTCCGGTTGAGCTGAGCACTTTCGCAGGTCAGGATTGGTGGAAAGAAAAAATCAAGGTAGACTTTTCGAATCTTCGCCTTCTGCCGATGGATATTGCCGAGGATGCGCAGCTGTATACGAGCAGCTACCGTGAAGGCTGGGAATACGCGCACGGAACACTCAGTGGCTTTTCCGAGGAGCTATATCTTCGTACAGCAACAAATGCTTCGAAAAAAAATCCCTTGTCGTTGATGAAGGCTCTTTACGGCAACGATTTTGCGGGAATCATAGAACTGGATACCGAGCATTCGGCTTCCGAGGGCGCGGGCTGGATAAGTTTTTGCTATCTTACCTCCGATATGCGCGGGCATAATATGGGCGTTCAGCTTGTAGGTCACGCCGTTTCGGTTTACAGAAAACTCGGCAGAAATTTATTGCGGCTTCACGTTGCGGAAAACAACACTAGAGCCATCGCGTTTTATGAGAAACTGGGTTTTGAATGCATTGGCTCCGAAAGCGGCAGTCTCTGCCCCTTGAAGCTCATGGAGTTGAAACTTTAATCCCAAGTCTTTTTGTCTTTTATATCAACAAATACAGAATTTTAACGATAAATTATTAAGGAATGGTACACCCATGGAATTAACGGACTTTCTGCCGGTATCAAAAGAAGATATGGTTTCCCGAGGGTGGTACAGCTACGATTTTCTTGTAGTCACGGGTGACGCATATGTCGACCATCCCAGCTTCGGACCCGTTGTTATCGCTCGGGTTCTTGAAGAAATGGGCTTTAAGGTTGCGATTTTGGCCCAGCCTCGCTGGAATGACGCCTCATCATTTGAAAAAATCGGAAAACCACGCTTCGGCGTTTTCATCGGCGCGGGCAATCTGGACAGCATGGTTGCGCACTATACCGCCGCAAAAAAGCCGAGGAGCGAAGACTTTTACTCTCCGGGAAAAAAAGCCGGACTACGTCCGGACCGCGCAACTATAGTGTATGCAAACCGTGCAAGGGAAGCCTTCGGTGGAGATATGCCCATTATTATCGGTGGACTTGAAGCATCGCTTCGCCGCTTTTCACATTACGATTATTGGGACGACAAGGTTCGCCGCAGCATACTTTTCGATTCCAAGGCGGATTTGCTCGTCTTCGGCATGGGCGAATATGCTACTCGCGAGATTGCAAAACGCCTAAAGCGCAAAGTCAATCCCTCGGAAATTACCGACGTGCGCGGCACCGCTTTTATTGCTCCGAGCGAAGATTCTTGCGTCTTTGAAAAAATCATGCTTCCCTCCTTTGAGGAGACAGCTTCGGATATTCGCTCCTACGCAGACGCGACACGCATTGAATATGAAGAGCACGACCCCATCCGCGGAGTCGCTCAATGCCAGAGCTGTCAGGGGCGCATGCTCATCGTCAATCCTCCCGCTCCGCTTCTTACCACGCAAGAGTTGGACGCAGTTGCGGAACTTCCCTACACCCGCGAGGTTCATCCCATGTACGAGGAAATGGGCGGCGTTCCCGCAATTGAGGAAGTTCGCTTTTCCGTCATTCACAACAGGGGCTGTTTCGGAGCCTGCAATTTCTGTGCGCTTTCCTTCCATCAAGGCCGGATGATAGCTTCTCGCAGCCACGAATCCGTTATCCGCGAGGTTGTGGCCATGACGCACCATCCTCTTTGGAAAGGCTATGTTTCAGACGTCGGCGGTCCAACGGCAAATTTCCGCCATCCCTCCTGTGAAATGCAGAAGGAGCATGGCATGTGCGCAGATAAGCGCTGTCTTGTCCCCACTCCCTGCAAAAATCTTGACGCCGACCACTCGGATTATCTGGAACTTCTACGCGAACTTCGCGAAATTCCGGGTGTAAAAAAGGTTTTTGTCCGCAGCGGCATACGCTATGACTATATGCTTGAGGATGAAAACGATAAGTTTTTCGCTGAGCTTGTTCAGCATCACATCAGCGGGCAGCTCAAGGTTGCGCCAGAGCATTGCATTGACGGCGTTCTGGACTGCATGGGCAAATCTCACATTGATGTCTACGAGCGTTTCATGGATAAATACTCCCGTATGAACCAGCGCTACGAGAAGGAACAGTATGTCGTGCCCTATCTCATGTCCTCTCATCCCGGCTGTACTCTGACCGACGCCGTCAATCTCGCCGAATATCTCCAGTCGCGCGGCCGTCAACCTGAGCAGGTTCAGGACTTTTATCCCACGCCGGGGACTATCTCCACCTGTATGTATTACACGGGGCTTGACCCACGCACAATGAAAGAAGTCTATGTCGCAAAATCCTTCCACGAAAAGGCGCTTCAGCGCGCGCTTTTGCAGTGGAAACGTCCCGAAAAGCGTCGTCTTGTCATCGAGGCATTGAAGGCGGCAAACAGGGAGGATCTCATAGGCTTCGATAAAAAATGTCTTGTCCGCCCCGACACAGTTCAAAACAAGGGGTACAAAGGGAACTCTAAGAGCGTTGCCAAGGACACCCCCGAACAAAAAAGCAAGAAAAACAGTGCGCAACCGACGCCTACAGCCGTAAAAGTTACAGGCAGGGCAAAAGGCTTGGGAGGCAAAACAGCAAAGCTAACGACCTCCTCGCCAAAGCCCTCCTATGGTGCTAAGAGTGAGTTCGGTGCAAAAAAAGCGCCCTACGGCGGTAAGCCGACAAACGTAGCTTCTTCTCCAAAGTCCTCCTTCGGCGCGAAGAACGAGTTTGGCGCAAAAAAAGAGCCCTACGGCGGCAAGGCGGCTAATGCCTCTTCAGCACCAAAGCCCTCCTTCAACGCAAAGAGCGATTTCGGCGCAAAAAAAGCACCCTACGGNGGCAAGCCGACTAGTNCCCCATNAGCAAAGAACTCTTTCGGCGCAAAAAATGAGGGCGGCGCAAAAAAAGCGCCCTACGGCGGTAAGACGCAAAAAAGGGGAAAGTAAAAAGTGCACTATTTTAACTATTTGGTTAAGAATCCCCTTTACATACTGTGGCTCTGGCTATCACTAATAAACCTTTCCACCTTTATTGCCATGGGAAATGACAAGTACAGGGCCGCACTCGGAAAACGGCGCATTCCCGAAAAGACGCTTTTTCTTATGTCGGTGCTGTGCGGAAGCTTCGGCGGGATTTGTGGAATGTACGTCTTCCGTCACAAGAGTCAACACAAGAAATTCTCTGTCGGCTTACCGGCTATATTGATATTTCAAATAGCTATCGTTAGTTTCATTTACTTAAGCACACAATAAAGGTGTCCCTCAAAAAATAGTGGCGGGATGCAAACGCGGCCCGCCAAAAACAGGGTTGTGGGATAAAGATATGAGCCCGGCACGTAATTAAACGTGCCATTGGATAAGCTGTAATGTGAGAATGCCCTTTTTTACCGACTTGTAACTAGCAAACGAGCACTACTTTTGTTGAATGAGATTTTTTTGTTTTTCGCTGAATCGATTGTCAATTTAACGTAAAGGAGACCTATATTGCCATGCGGAATATAAGCTGTCAAACAATAACCGAAACCGTTGCGGAGCTTTGTATCAAGGCTAACACCGTGCTGCCTAATGATATTAGATTGCTCATCGACTGCGCTTCGCTGTCGGAAAAATCCCCTACGGGTAAGGATGTTTTGCGCGATCTGCGCGAAAACTATATGCTTGCAGAAAAGGAACACCTTCCGATTTGTCAAGACACGGGCATGGCTGTCGTTTTCGCCGAGGTCGGTCAGGATGTCCATATAATGGACGGCAACTTTGAGGCTGCAATAAACGAGGGCGTTCGTCAGGGATATGAGAAGGGCTTTCTTCGCAAATCCGTTGTAAAAGACCCCCTTCGCCGTGAAAACACGGGTGACAACACCCCGGCCGTCATACATACGCGCATAGTTTCCGGAGAACGTCTCAAATTAACACTTGCTCCAAAGGGCTTCGGAAGTGAGAACATGAGCGCAATAAAAATGTTCCTGCCCTCATGCACTGCCGATGAGATTCTGGACTTTATCGTCGAAACCGTTGACAGAGCCGGATCAAATCCCTGTCCTCCGGTAATACTTGGCGTCGGTCTGGGCGGCACGCTTGAAATGGCGGCCTTAATAGCGAAAAAAGCGCTAACACGTCCGATGGACGTACCGAATCAGGACCCGTATTACGCCGAGCTTGAAGCGAAGGCACTCTCGCGCATTAATGCTCTTGGGCTTGGACCTCAGGGCTTCGGCGGTACGACGACCGCGCTTGCCGTTAATATCGAGGTTTATCCTACGCATATTGCGGGACTTCCCTGTGTCGTTAACATGGGGTGTAACGTTACAAGACACGCTGAAACGATACTCTGAAAAAGTTGAATGAATAAATAAAAATTAATCGCGTATCATATCACCGAAGCCAAATAAAGGAGCGCAGGTTGAATATGATAATAGATAGAATCGTCCTTATTCTCGCCATCATCGGCGGACTTAACTGGGGCTTGGTCGGTCTTTTTCGCTTTGATTTAGTCGCCTATCTTTTCGGGGAACAAACGGGGGTACGGACGCTTTTTCCATATTTATTTGGCAGTTATTCGTCTGCATTTTTCGAGCTTTTTACTAAACGATTCCTGCTCTTTGCGCGTCCCTCACCCTTTATTCACCCAATATTGACATAATTGTTAACGACTTTACAAGATTATTATTAATTTTTATTTAATATATAATATTGTGTATTTTAGAGTAATACTGTAAACTGTAATTGCAGGCGGAGATACTGCAAAATGTCATTTTTCGTCTTCATTATGTTAAGGGGTGATCACTGTGCAACTTCTGGAGGAGCGAATTCTCAAGGACGGAAAAGTCAGGGATGGGAATGTACTTAAAGTTGACAACTTTTTGAATCACCAAATGGACATTACTCTCTTCGGTGAAATGGCTAGGGAGTTTTATCGCCTTTTTCAATTTGACAATGTTACGAAAATTTTAACCATAGAAGCTTCCGGGATAGGTATCGCCTGCATAACAGCGCAGGTTTTTAACTGTCCCGTTATTTTTGCGAAAAAAAGCAAAACCAAAAATATTGCCGGCGACGTCTACACGTCAAAGGTGGAAAGCTTTACCCACGGCGGCACATATGATATAATCGTTTCCAAAGAGTATCTCAAGCCTAGTGACCGCGTTCTTATCATTGATGATTTTCTGGCAAATGGGTCTGCGCTGTCTGGGCTTTCCTCACTGGTAAAAGACGCGGGAGCAACACTCATCGGCGCTGGAATCGCCATTGAAAAGGCCTTTCAGTCAGGTGGAGACACTCTTCGCTCGCAGGGTATGCGCATAGAATCACTGGCCAAAATAAAATCCATGGAGAATGGCAAGGTCCAATTCTGCGATAACAGTTGCAATTAAGACGCAGAACAAACACGGTACCTCTTCACGTATTGTTTCCCCTCTCTTAAGGCACACGAACCTACTGTTTAGCAATTTTTAACAGTAACAGACCTCAATATGTTCAAATTCTTTGTTATAATAACTTGCTATTGGTGCAAAGTGTTATATTATGAAGTTGTAATCGGCTAGATTGGAACTTCATATCACATTGGTTTTGAGCAAATCGGAATTCATTGCTTTCAAATTATTGATAAGCTTTTAATTACGGTTCCTCCTTCTGTCAAATCGGTTGTGCCTCCTCGTCTTCCTCTGTCCCTTCTCTGATGTAGGAAGACCTCCTTAATACGCGCGCTCTTTTGCATAAGCAAAACAATTATAATAAGGAAAAAAACGGAGGAAAGAAAATGAAAAAGATTCTTGCACTGCTTCTGGCTCTCACAATGGTGTTTGCCCTTGCAGCCTGCGGCACAAAGACCGCAGAAACGTCACCCAGCCCCGTGGTATCCGCGACCACTGGAATTGATGCATCAACAGTTAAAATCGGTGTTATCTTTGTCCACGACGAAAACACCGGCTATGATGCCTCACACATTGAGGGCATAAAGAAAGCCGCAGCCGCTGTCGGCATTGATCCAGACACACAGATTGTCTGGAAATACAATGTTGCCGAGGACGAGACCTGCTATGACACCGCCACCGATCTTGTCGAGCAGGGCTGCACCACCATCTTCTCCGACAGCTACGGCCACCAGAGCTATATGCTTCAGGCTGCAAGCGAGAACCCCGATGTCACCTTTGTCTCCATGACCGGTGACAACGCTGCACTCTCCAAGCTGCCCAACCTCAAGAATGCTTTTAATGACACATATCAGTCTCGCTATGTCTCCGGTGTTGTTGCCGGCATGAAGCTTGCCGAGCTCGTCGCAGCTGACAAAGTCCCCGCAACCAGCAAAAATGCTGACGGCACTATCAAAATCGGCTATGTAGGCGCTTATCCTTATGCTGAAGTTGTCTCCGGCTACACTGCTTTCTATCTTGGCGTGAAATCCATTGTTGACAATGTTGCTATGTCCGTTTCCTACACCAACTCTTGGTATAATCCGACCGCTGAAGCTGAAGCTGCAAACGCTCTTATCTCCGACGGCTGCATCATCATCAGCCAGCACGCTGACTCGACCGGCGCTCCCTCAGCTTGTGAAGCTGCCCTGAAGAGCGGCACAACAGTCTACTGCGTAGGCTACAATGTCGATATGCTCTCTGTTGCTCCCACTTCCGCACTTACCAGCGCTCAGAACGACTGGAGCGTTTATTACACTTATGCTTTCAACTGCATCCTCAAGGGTGAAACCATTGCAACCGACTGGGCCGAGGGCTACAACGAAGGCGCTGTAATGATTTCCGCACTCGGCGCTTCCTGCGCCGCAGGCACAGCTGACAAGGTCGCCGAAGTCATAGCTGCTCTCAAGGATGGCACTCTCAATGTATTCGACACCTCCAAGTTCACTGCTGACGGCAAGCCTGTCACCACCTATCTTGCCATTGACACCAACGGCGACTTTACCGGAGATACCGGCGAAGCAATCTCGAATGGCATATTCAGCGAGTCCACACTCCGCAGTGCTCCGTACTTTGGAATCCGCATAGACGGCATCACCGAGCTCAACGCAAAATAAGTCCAAACACCTTTACCGACGGGAAAAGTCGCCTCGTTGAGAGCGGCTTTTCCCGTTTTAAATTATCTTAGAACTATCTTTTGGAACTATCTTATAGAGGGGGCGTCCAACATGGAAGGCACCACAGCCGCCATCCGCATGCGCGACATTACCAAAACCTTCGGTCCGACTGTCGCGAATGACCGAGTCAAGCTCGACATTTATAAAGGAGAGATTCTTGCCCTGCTCGGAGAAAACGGCAGCGGTAAAACCACCTTGATGAACATGTTGTCCGGTATTTATTACCCTGACTCCGGACAGATATTCGTGGAAGATAAAGAGGTCTCCATTCGGAACCCCAAGAATGCCTACGATCTCGGCATCGGCATGATTCACCAGCACTTCAAGCTTGTGGATGTACTCACCGCCGCAGAGAACATCATCCTGGGCATGTCGGGTAAAGGTCAACTTGACATGGGCGCCGTAGATAAAAAAATCCGCGAAATTTGCTCTCTCTATGGTTTCGATGTCGATCCTAAACAGAAAATATATGACATGTCCGTCTCACAGAAGCAGACGGTGGAAATCGTAAAGGTTCTCTACCGTGGCGCGGACATTCTCATTTTGGACGAGCCTACCGCCGTCCTAACCCCACAAGAAACAGACAAACTGTTCGCTGTTCTGCGCAATATGCGTGATAACGGCAAGGCGGTTGTTATCATCACACACAAGCTCCACGAGGTGGAGGAGCTCTCTGACCGTGTCGTGGTTCTTCGTCGCGGTCAGTTTGTCGGAGAGACACCGACAAAAGACACAAATGCCGCAGAGATGACCAACATGATGGTCGGTCGCCCTGTATCCCTCAATATTGATCGTCCCGAACCGAAGGAACCGAAACCTCGCATTATCATAGACGGACTGACAATCAAGGACATCGAGGGTGTCGTGAAGCTCTCAAACGTTTCTTTCACCGCGAATTCCGGCGAAATATTGGGCATAGCAGGAATCTCAGGCTGCGGGCAGAAGGAACTGCTGGAGGCTATTGCAGGTCTCCAATGCGTAGAGTCCGGCAGCATTACATATCTAAATCCGAATACCGACGAGAAGGTTCAGCTCATCGGCAAGGATCCGCGTGCTATCAGCACGATGGGAGTTGCCCTATCCTTTGTGCCGGAAGATCGTCTGGGCATGGGTCTTGTCGGCAACATGGACCTCACAGACAACATGATGCTTCGTTCCTATCGTTGCGGAAAGTCCGTTTTTGCGGATCGTAAAACCCCTTGTGATCTCGCAAAGCACGTGGTTGAAGAACTGGAAGTGAACACACCCGGTATTTCAACTCCAGTCCGCAAGCTCTCCGGCGGTAACGTTCAGAAGGTGCTTGTCGGGCGTGAGATTTCGTCCTCTCCAACAGTACTCATGACAGCTTACGCTGTCAGAGGGCTAGATATTAACTCTTCCTATACGATCTATGACCTCATAAACCGCCAAAAGGAAAAAGGCGTCGCTGTAATCTTTGTCGGTGAAGACCTTGACGTTCTTCTGGAACTCTGCGATCGTATCCTCGTCCTCTGCGGCGGTAAGGTCAGCGGCATCGTTTCCGGCAAAGGTGCAGACAAACGCGATGTCGGCATGATGATGACCAAACTCGGAGTGGAGGCAGAAAATGAATTTCAGTGCTAAAGAACCCTTTGTCCGCATCACAAAGCGTGATGCGATGCCCGTCTGGCAGGGTTGGCTCACTCGTCTAATCGCGCTGCTGCTTGCTCTTATTGTCTGCGCTATTATTATTTACGCGATGGTCAAATTGAATCCGCTGAAAGTCTACGGCGCAATGTGGCAAGGAGCTTTCGGCTCAACAAAACGCATATGGGTGACAATGCGCGATACCGTGATGCTGTTGTGCATCGGCATAGGTCTTGCTCCCGCTTTTAAAATGCGTTTCTGGAACATTGGTGCGGAGGGACAAATTCTCGTTGGAGGCATTGCCACCGCCGCCTGCATGATATACTTTGGAAGCTACGTTCCGACATGGCTGCTGCTTATTATGATGTTTGTTGTAAGTGCCGTAGCCGGCGCCATCTGGGGCATTATACCCGCAATCTTCAAAGCACGTTTCGGTACAAACGAAACACTATTTACTTTGATGATGAACTATGTTGCCATCCAGCTAACCTCGTATTTCGTTGCGAAGTGGGAAAACCCCTTCGGCTCAAATACGGTCGGCGTTATCAACCAAGTCACGAAGGCCGGTTGGTTTCCTTTCATATTAAATCAGCAATATCTGCTGAACGTAATCCTTGTCTTGATGCTGACAATTTTGGTTTACATTTATCTTCGTTATTCCAAGCAAGGCTATGAAATCACCGTCGTCGGCGAATCGGAACGTACCGCGCGCTACATCGGAATTAACGTCCGGCGCGTCATCGTACGTACAATGATGATTTCCGGCGCAATATGCGGGCTTGCGGGCTTCCTCGCTGTCGCGGGTGCATCCCACACGATAAGCACCAGCACCGCAGGCGGGCGCGGCTTCACCGCCATCATCGTGGCATGGCTTGCGAAGTTCAATACCTTCGTCATGATAATGATTGCTCTGCTTCTTGTCTTCCTTGAAAAGGGCGCTATGCAAATAGCTTCGCAGTATAACCTAAACGATTACGCCTCCCAGATGATAACTGGTATAATCCTGTTCTTTATTCTGGGCAGCGAATTCTTCATAAATTACCGGCTCGTTTTCCGCGAAAAAAAGGAGGCGAACTAATATGACGCAGGCACTATCTCTCCTACAGGCTGCATTAGTGTTCGGCACGGTCATCCTCTTTGGCTCGCTAGGCGAAATTCTGACCGAAAAATCAGGCAACCTGAACCTCGGTGTCCCTGGTATCATGTATCTCGGAGGAATAGGCGGACTCGCTGGCGCGTTCTGGTACGAATCCTCTGTTGCTTCACCAAGCGCCGCTCTTGGGCTTACCATTGCCATCGTATGCTCACTTGCGGCATCGGCTATTGGCGGTCTTATCTACAGCTTCCTCACCATAACCCTGCGCGCAAACCAGAACGTCACGGGTCTTACACTCACTATCTTCGGTTCCGGTGTTGCAAACCTCTTTGGAGGTGACATGAACAAAATGGCCGGAGGCGTAGGGCAGATTTCTGTAGCTACAACGAGCGGAGCTTTCCGTTCGACGCTTCCGTTTCTCAATGGTGTAGGTGTCCTATCAGGTCTTGGCTTTATGGTCTACTTTGCAATAATTCTCGCCATAACTGCAAGCTTTTTCCTCAACAGAACGCGGAAGGGTCTTAATCTCCGCGCGGTGGGTGAAAACCCCGGCACTGCGGACGCCGGCGGCGTAAGCGTAACAAAATACAAATACCTAGCCACCTGCACAGGTGCGGCGATAACCGGCATGGGCGGTCTCTACTATGTAATGGACTATATAAAGGGCACATGGGCAAACGACGGCGGTGTTGAAAACCTCGGTTGGCTAGCTGTTGCGCTCGTAATCTTCGCACGTTGGAAACCGCTTCAAGCCATATGGGGTTCCTACCTGTTTGGCGCTCTCTTCTGGCTCTATTTTTACATTCCCGGTCTTACCCGCTCATCTCAAGAACTCTTCAAAATGCTCCCATACCTTGTCACAATTATCGTACTGATTGTCGTGTCAATGCGCAAAAACCGCGAAAATCAACCGCCTGCAAGTTTGGGGCTTCCATATTTCCGCGAGGAAAGATAGTTATAAACGGGAAGCAAAACATGATGTTTTGCTTCCCGTTTTGCGAATATATACCAAAGGCAGTTTGGTATATCGTATAAATAGTCAAAATGCGGGTACATAAGCAGAATCAGCTTGTGCCGGCATAAGCTTCGTTGTATGCTATATATAAGTATAGACTCTGTGTTTAAAAATAGAATCGTTTTTTTGGAGGTATAAAAATGTATTACAATTACCATTCTGAGTTAGCAAACGTATTTTCCGCAATGGCAGGTATGTTTATCTTTATGGGGATAATATGGATTGCGGTATTGGCACTCTGGATTGTTGCCATGTGGAAGATGTTTGAAAAGGCCGGCGAACCCGGTTGGGCAGCCTTGGTACCGTTTTACAACTTATATGTGCTTTTCAAAATATCATGGGGGAACGGTTGGTATTCCCTTTTGTATATCGTAACATACGCAGCATATTTGATAGTGTATATCGGATTTTTTGCCCGAATGTTTGGTGGTCTGATAAACGGCGGTTTTGAAAATTTCAACGACGAAGCTTTTATGGCATCAATGGTATCCAGTTTAATCAGTCTGAGTTTTATTATGTTCTTTATTTCAATGGGCATTCTGGCAGTCAACATTATCCTGTGCATCAAGCTTGCCAAGGTTTATGGACAAGGCGGCGGCTTTGCTTGCGGTCTTTTCTTTCTCGGCATCATTTTCTATTGTATTATCGCTTTCAGCAAAAACATCCGCTATGTCGGCCTTCAGGGAAATGCAGCCCCCAGCGGTGGTTTCGGCGGTCAGCCCGGCAACTGGCAGCCAGGAGCGCCTAATGGCTATCCGCAGCAGGGTTATCAGAACCCCTACTATCAGCCTAATGGCAATCCGCAGTGGGGCTATCAAAATCCTTACTATCAGCCTAATGGTTATCAGGCTACTCCCCAACAGCCGATTGCTCCAAACCCTGAGGGCTTTAATCAGCAGGCAGCGGCTCCGAGCGCCGTCCTTTATTGCACCGAATGCGGAACCCGCCTTGAGAACAACGAAAAAATCTGCCCAAAATGCGGCAAAGAACAGTAAC
>JGI24146J20443_1000480_pt1 | contig 31292 bp, 42 predicted proteins | sample BarGraIncub1131A_FD_20443 | JGI IMG/M metagenome (IMG submission 20443) | reverse complement strand
CCCCCAAGTGAGGAATTCCCACTTGCAGAAAACATCAATGATCATCCTTTCGTAACCTCCTGTAGACTTTTCATAATACTATTCTACAAGATTGACTTAGTATTGGGCTACTTTTTTATCAGCGTTTTGGTATTTATTGATCTACTTTTATGCTAGCATTCATAGTCCCGTTTTTGATTTATAATTCGATATGAACCCCCTGTTCATATCGAACGATAGCCGCCTTTAGATTATTTAACGCCAAAATTATTTGAGAGAATGCATTCTTAAATTTGCTTATTCTTTTGTCCAAAAAAGTATTGACCTTCCAGTTGACAATCCATATCTTACTTTCTAGATTTTGTGTCCAACTATTTGTGAACATTATATTTGAGGATGGAGAAATAGAAAAAATGCGGTTGACGAACCAAAATATTAATTAAATATTTTAAAATATGGATTGGACATAGGGATTATTGGGTATAAAAAAATTGCAATGATTTCTAAGGATAAAGAAATGGTGAGAGCGTTAAGTTTTGTCCCGATTAATCACACTGGTTATGAATGTCGATTTGGTAATGTCTTTAAATATTTAAGGGGAAATTAATGAATGGTCGGTCAATGGATTGCAGCAATTGTGAATATCGGATTGGAAATCTCTGTCGTGAATTTGATGAACGACTAAAGATCTCAGGTGTCGAGGGAGAGGTTGTAGAATTTGAAAGATTAAAGGATTGCCTTAATAACAAAGGAAGAAATAGTATAAAAGCTACGTGGTAAAGCTGATGACAAATCCAGAAGAAATTAATAGTGAAAGAAAAATAGTAAAAAATTAATTTTAAAGGTGATGGAATTTTTATTCTGGGTGAGATTCTATCATCTAGCTATGAATAAGGACTAATGCTTTTTTATAATGCAATAGACAACTGAACAGCTAGCCGGCTGTTTTTTTATGTGGTAAATAATATGAAAAAATTAATTTAACAGTCTTTACTAAATCTTTGAATATTTTTATACTTTTCTTTTAATGTATTTAATATATTTTCAAATATTTACGATCTTGGCTGATAAATGAAATATGAATTATGCTTAAAGTGCAAAATAAAGAACGCTAAATACTAGATATCTGCAATTATTTGTTAAATAAATAACAAAATATTACTTAAAAAAAGATTGTTTGACAATTAACGAACATATAAGTATAATATCTTGTCCTAAAAAGAAAAAATATTGACATTCTGAATAAATAATGATAATCTACAATCAAATATATATATACATGTATGTAAACGAATTTTTTTCCCGGATTGTATAACAATAGATGGGGTAAAAAATGGAGAGGAAAAATAAAAAACCGGAATACACCATGATTGGAAAAGACGGACTTAAAAAGAAAAATCGAAAAAAATACCTGTAATAAAATAAAAAAAATGGAGGATTAAACAATGAAAACAGATGTACAGATTGCGCAGGAAGCCATACTCAACCCGATTTCGGTTGTAGCTGAAAAACTGGGGATTTTGGAAGACAAATTAGAACTTTATGGGAACCATAAAGCCAAAGTATCCTTATCGGTTTTAAAAGAAAATCAAACCAAACCTGATGGAAAATTAGTTTTGGTAACCGCCATTAATCCTACTCCTGCCGGAGAAGGAAAAACAACTACCAATGTTGGCCTTTCAATGGCACTGAATAAAATTGGAAAGAAAACCATTACCACCTTAAGAGAACCTTCACTGGGACCTTGCTTTGGTGTAAAGGGAGGTGCTGCCGGGGGAGGTTATTCCCAGGTTGTACCCATGGATGACATCAATCTGCATTTTACCGGAGATTTTCACGCCATTACATCGGCCCACAGTTTACTAGCTGCTCTTTTGGATAATCATCTCCACCAGGGCAATGCCCTGAACATCGATATGGACCGTATTGTATGGCGTCGGGTTGTGGATATGAACGACCGAGCCCTAAGAAATATCACGGTTGGCAAGGGAAGCCGAGCCAATGGGGTTGAAAGAGAAACCGGTTTTGATATTACCGTGGCCTCAGAAATCATGGCGATTCTTTGTTTGGCTTCAAGTCTCACCGATTTAAAAGAACGATTATCCCGAATGATTGTTGCCTATGACAGTTCAGGAAAAGCCGTCACAGCCAAAGATTTAGAAGCTACCGGCGCCATGGCCCTTTTACTGAAAGATGCCATTAAACCGAATCTGGTTCAAACACTGGAAAACACCCCGGCATTTATTCACGGAGGACCATTCGCAAACATTGCCCATGGATGCAACTCAGTATTAGCTACAAAAACGGCACTGAAGCTAGCTGATTATGTTGTCACTGAAGCAGGTTTTGGTGCTGATTTAGGAGCTGAAAAATTCTTTGATATCAAATGTCGCTATGCCGATCTTAAACCTAATGCCGTGGTTATAGTCGCAACGGTTCGTGCTCTTAAAATGAATGGTGGGGTCGAAAAAGCAAAACTTTCAGAAGAAAATGTATCAGCCGTAGAAACCGGCAGTGCCAATCTGGTGCAACATTTAGAAAACTTGAAAAAATTCAAAGTTCCAGTGGTTGTTGCCATTAATAAATTTCCAACCGATACGGTTGCGGAATTCGATGCTATTCGGCAAGCCTGTACTGAACAAAATGTAACAGTAGTGCTCTCAGATGTATTTTCACAAGGTGGAGAAGGCGGGGTTGAATTAGCCAATGAAGTGGTTAAACTTTGTGAAACGGGACCATCTCAATTCAAGCCACTTTATTCTTTGGATCTTCCCATTGAAGAGAAAATCGGAACCATTGCCAAAGAAATTTATCGGGCCGAAGGGGTTGAATTTACCCTTGAAGCGAAAAAACAACTGGACGAGATTGTGGCCCTGGGGTTTGATCATCTTCCTGTTTGTATGGCAAAAACCCAATACTCATTTTCGGATGATGCCTCTTTGTTAGGTGCACCAAAGAATTTTAACATTCATGTCAAAGAAGTAAGGCTTTCGGCCGGTGCTGGATTTGTTGTGGCAATTACCGGAGCGATTATGACCATGCCGGGACTTCCCAAAATTCCAGCTGCCAATGGCATGGATATTACGGAAGAAGGCGAAATCATCGGATTATCTTAAAAATGGATGAAACGATAGTCTTAGAGAGACTATACCAAAAATATATCGAGCCAAAAAAGATAAAACGCGATAAGAATATGGGAATTAATCCTTACCGAAAAAAAAACGAAATGCACCTATCCTGAATGGACGCTATCGAATGCTGTTTCACTACCTGAGCTTGTACAGAAGCCATACACTTCAAGATTTCTTCCGCAACTATCCCGAATATGGCATGTTTACCAGCGCATCCCAAGTATAGATCGATGTGGATTTCGATGATTTGCTGGATACCATTAATGTGTTTTCAAAATTGGAGCCTATTAAAGCATTATTGTTTTCCAATGCGATAATGCCGGAAGATAAACTTCAGGGACTGGTTTTGTCAGTATTAAATTTTGCACGAGTGGGACTGGAAAAACGTGGCTTTGGGAAGTACATTTTAGGACCTCTTTTTAATTTAATAATAATTTCCAATTAAATAAAACCGCTTTGCAGATTTTAATTTGCAAGGCGGTTTTTATGCCTGTTTAAAAAAAAGCAAGGGAAAAGAAGGCTAACTTTAAGTGTTACATTTACAACAATCCCCCTTGACACGAAGTAATATATTGTTATATAATGCAAAAAAAACATAACAAAACATAACTAAAAATAATAAAAAGAATCTAAAGATGATGAAACGAAACAATATAAACGAAGACAAATCATTGAAGATAAAACATCAATACGAGTTAAGGGGTTATTTCACCTAGCTATTATGGATATTCATATGAACACTGAAAGGGCTAAGAAATGGAACAGTTAAAAAAAAATAACATAATGGTTCTTAGTCTTGGAATGTTGCTTATTATTGCAATCATCATTTCCTTCTGGATGGGTCGTTACCCAATTTATACCAAGGAACTCCTTGGAATTCTATTTTCAAAAATAGTTCCCATAGATCATTTTTGGACAGCCAAGGTAGAAACAATTTTATTTAATGTGCGCTTACCCCGAATCGCTTTAGCTTGTTTGGTAGGGTGTTGCCTGTCTGCTGCAGGAGCATCCTACCAAGGTGTTTTTCAAAATCCAATGGCAGCGCCAGATATTTTGGGAGCTTCTGCCGGGGCAGCCTTTGGTGCCGCCCTGGCAATTCTTAATTATGGAAACAGTTATATGATTACCATCAGTGCTTTCTTCTTTAGTCTTTTAACCGTAGCCCTTGTGTATTTAATCAGCAAAAAGGCCAAAGGCAAAAGCATATTGGGACTGATTTTGTCAGGGATCATGGTCAGCTCGCTTTTTGCAGCAGGTACCTCGTTTATCAAATTAGTTGCGGATCCCAATGATCAGCTTCCCGCGATAACCTATTGGCTTATGGGCAGTTTAAACGGAGTCAAGAACAGTGACTTTAACCTGGTAATTATTCCGATGGCCATAGGACTTGTACCATTGCTCTTTTTAAGGTGGCGTATGAATGTCCTCACCATGGGGGATGATGAAGCCAGGACCATGGGAGTAAATTCTACCAGAGTTCGATTAATTGTCATTGTCTGTGCTACCCTCATTACCGCCGCCAGTGTATCAGTCAGTGGGATGATCGGCTGGGTAGGCCTGGTCATTCCCCATTTATCAAGAAAACTTGTGGGAAATAATTATATACATCTGATACCTACCTCAATGCTCTTTGGTGCAATTTTCCTACTGATAGTCGATAATGTTTCAAGGAATCTTTTTACCACCGAGATTCCTCTGGGTATACTCACAGCTTTTATTGGGGCACCTTTTTTCATCTACCTAATTACGAGAAATGAGGAAATATTTTGAGTATTGAAGTTATAAATCTTAGCTTTAGCTATGACGATCGTCTTGTTCTTAATGATATTAATTTTATCGCCGGGGACAATCAATTGTTATCCGTTTTGGGACCCAATGGGGTCGGAAAAAGTACGCTTTTTCGTTGCATGTTAGGTTTGTTAAAGGGATACCAAGGTCAAATATTAATTGATGGCAAAGATCTTAGAGATATGAATATCAAAGCATCAGCAAAATTATTAGCCTATATTCCCCAGTCTCATTATCCTTCCTTCAATTTTAGTGTGTTTGATATGGTTCTCATGGGGACAACGGTTCAGGTATCCGCTTTTTCAGGTCCGGGTAAAAAGCAGGTAAAACTTGTCGATCAGGCACTGGAAAGGCTGGGAATTTCTCATTTAAAAAACCGGGGATATACTCAAATAAGCGGCGGCGAGCGCCAGCTTGTTTTGATGGCACGGGCCCTGGTTCAGGAAGCAAAGATTCTGATTTTGGATGAACCGACGGCCAATCTGGATTATGGTAACCAGGTTCGTGTTCTGACCCAGATACAGGCTCTGACAAAAGAGGGATACACCATCATACAATCAACCCATAACCCTGACCAAACCTTTCTGTTTTCAGATACTGTGATGGCCATGAAGGAGGGCAGGATCGTGGCTTATGGCAAGCCCAGTGATATTTTTACCGAAGATCTGATTCAAAACCTTTATGCGGCAGAGGTAAATATTAAGAGTTTATATGAAGACAAAGTAAGGGTTTGTATTCCCAAGTGTGCTATTTAACGGGATACTGGCAATAACAAATTGCTATGATTAGACACCAAATCAATTTGGTTTTAAATAAATTATGAGAAAGAGGAGAAAGTTAAATGAAAAAAAGAATCATATCAATGTTGCTGGTGGTTTGTTTAATGATGTCAATGACAACTGCCTGTAGCAAAAGTGAGGCAAGTGCTTCAAATGTCAATGATACTACCAGCTTTACAGATTCCGCAGGGCGACAGGTAGACGTTCCAACAAAAATTATTCGCATCGTACCTTCCGGGGCACTGGCCCAAATAGCGCTTTTTGCCCTGGCACCTGAAATGTTTGTCGGTCTATCAAACAAATGGGATTCCACAGCTGAACAGTATTTGGATACCAAATACTATAATCTTCCAGTTCTTGGTCAGTTCTATGGCAGCGGAGATTTAAATCTTGAAGAAATTGCCAAGGTTGATCCGCAGGTGATTATTGATATTGGAGAATCAAAGCCGACCATCGTTGAAGATATGAATGGGATCCAGGAACAAGTGGGCATACCAACTATTCATGTTGAAGCAACTATTGATACAATGGCAGAGGCCTACCGAACCTTGGGCAAACTTCTGGGTAAAGAAAAAGAAGCTGAAGTTCTGGCCAAGTACTGTGAAGAAATTAATGGAAAAACCAAAAGTATTATGGATACGGTTGGCGAAAACGGCAAAGTCAACTTGATTTACTGCACCGGTGAGGATGGTCTCAGTGTCCTGGCAAATGGTTCTTTTCACTCAGAGGTGATGGATAAAGTCAGTAACAATGTGGCAGCTGTAGCAGATATTTCAAGCAAAGGCACTGGAAATCCTGTAGATATGGAACAGCTGATGCTGTGGGATCCCGATGTAATCATTTTTGCTCCCGGCAGCATTTACAGCACTGTTGCAACTAATGAAGCTTGGCAGAACCTGAAAGCCATCAAAAATGGGACCTATTATGAAGTTCCCAATGGACCTTACAATTGGATGGGAAGTCCACCGTCAGTTAATCGTTACATGGGCATGATTTGGATGACCCAGTTGTTATATCCGGATACAGCCCAATACGATGTTTATACTGAGGCGGCCAGATATTATAAGCTTTTTTATCATAGTGATCTGACCCAGGAACAGTATAATGCTTTGGCGGCAAATTCGCTTTTAAAACCTGTAAAATAGCATATTTTATTTATAACCGGCAAAGCAGCCAAATTTGGCCGCTTTGCCGGTTTAAGGATTTAGGGATTAAAATCATATAAAATATATAGAAACATACAAAGAAGGTAATAATGAAACTAATTACAGTAGCTGGACCTCCCTCTTCAGGAAAGACGTCTATTATTTTAAAGCTCATTGAGTGCATGGACAGACCCAAGAGCAGTATTGGAGTTGTGAAATTTGATTGTCTCACATCATTTGACAATATCAGTTATGAAGAAGCGGACATACCCATTCAAATCGGATTTTCCGGGAAAACATGTCCTGACCATTACTTTGTCAGCAATATTGAGGATGCGGTTCAATGGGGTTTACAGTCTGGTTTTGAAATGCTCATCACTGAAAGTGCTGGTCTATGCAACCGCTGTTCTCCCTATATTAAAGGCATTCTTTCGATTTGTGTCATTGATAATTTATCCGGTGTCAACACACCCCGCAAAATCGGTCCGATGTTGAAATTTGCGGACATCGTGATTGTGACAAAAGGCGATATCGTATCCCAGGCGGAACGGGAAGTCTTCGCGTTTAATATCAAACAAGTGAATATACTGGCTAAGATCATCTTTATTAATGGGATTACAGGTCAGGGATCATTTTTGCTCGCTAAATATTTGCAGCAAGCCTTGGATATTAATACGGTTAGGGATATGAAATTACGATTTACGACGCCCGCGGCGGTTTGCTCCTATTGTACGGGGGAAACAAAAATAGGTGAACTCTATCAAAGAGGAATGATGAAGAAAATGGAGTTTAAGAAAATATGAAGACCCTTGATTTTATGAAACTCATCAACAGTCAGAGCCTGGGAGAAATAATTGAACAATATCCGATTGCCTCTGACTTTCTGGCTAATTTCAGATTAAACAGCATTTCCAAAGAATCAGGGCTGCCTCAGGCACTGGAAGATGTTGAAGATGACATCCTGGAAGAATTTGGCTTGGACAAAAATGACATACTGCAGAACTTTTGTTCATTTCTTGAAACTTTCGCACAAACACAGTCTTCAATCAGGATGGTTTCATCAATTACAATTAATGGCGGTATTAATAAATTAAAAGAATCGGAAAATATCAGTCTGACCATTTCGGCGGGAGAAATTATCAGCATTGTCGGGCCGACAGGTTCAGGAAAGAGCCGGTTGTTAAATGATATCGAATGCCTGGCCCAAAGAGATACCCCAACACACAGAGAAATAATGGTCAATGGCAGGGAACTTGATGACAGTCAGCGCTTTGAAATGGATGGTAAGCTGGTAGCCCAGCTTTCCCAAAACATGAATTTTGTGATGGATCTCACGGTTCGTGAATTTCTTGAAATGCATGCAAAATGCCGAATGACTCCTAACCCAAACGAGGTGGTGCAAAAGTGCTTTGAGTGTGCCAATCAGTTAACCGGTGAAAACTTCTCTGAAGATACTAAGGTAACGCAACTCAGCGGGGGACAATCCAGAGCATTGATGATTGCGGACACCGCCTATATGAGTGATTCCCCCATTGTTTTGATTGATGAAATTGAAAATGCCGGCATTGACCGACGACAGGCTCTGATACTTTTAGCTAAAAAAGAAAAGATCATCTTTGTTTCTACCCATGATCCTCTTTTAGCATTGAGTGCGGATAAACGAATTGTGATTAAAAATGGCGGCATTGTTAAAATTATTGAAACTTCTGAAGTCGAAAAACAGAGCCTTGAGGCCATTGAAAAGTTTGATAATACACTGCTCAAGCTTCGCAATTGTTTGCGAACCGGTGAGCAGATAACCGAAGCATTACTAAAGTTATAAGAAGGAGTGCTCTTATGTGGGAAATATATGATGCGTTAATCAAGGAAATTCCTGAAAATTTATCGGTGGACGAGATGGTTTGCGGAAAATACCGTTCCTATGTCCGCAGTGGCAATGGCGTAGGAATTGCCACGGCCAGGCTTTGCGAAACCAGAATGCCGATGTTAACAAAAAATATGATTGGATTACCGTTGCGGGAAGTTGCAGGGTGTGTAAAATCATGGAATTTTGTTGAAGCTGCCGTGGGCGTGGCTGCCATTAATGCCTATTATAACAATCCCCAGGTAGCAAGAAATAACGGGGTGGAGTTTTCAGACAGCAAACGCGTTGAGGATCGCTTATTTGATCCGTTTATTATGGCTCAGAACGAAGTGAAAAATAAAAAAGTTGCCGTTATTGGTCACTTTCCCTATATTGAAAAACTGATTGAACCCATCTGTGACTTTTCTATCATCGACTGGGACCCCGAGACTGGCGATTATCCGATATCTGCTAGTGAATATATCCTGCCCGAATGCGATTATGTATTTATTTCCTGCTCAACCCTAGTGGATAAAACTCTGCCAAGACTGTTAAAACTATCAAAAAATGCCAAACGAATCACCATCGTTGGACCGGGAACAACACTTGCCCCGGTGCTTTTTGATTATGGAGTTGGTGAGCTATCAGGATTTATCGTTAAAGACAATCCAAGGGCTTTCAGAATAACAGCCGGTGTTGAAAATGTGAAGTTGTCCAATGCCGGACAAAAGGTTTCATTCAAAAAAGAAATTGTGGTAAATTGACCAGTAATTTTCAACTGAAATGTAGATACAATCAAAGGAAAGATTTGAAATCGAAGGGAATTGTTAAGAGATGCATATATTTCTAACTGGTGAAGTACAAGTCGGGAAAACCACGGTCATTGCCAAGGCCCTTGCGCAATTGAATATCAGACATGGCGGCTTTAAAACCTATTTTGGTCCAAATAGAGGATCCATAAATAAACTGTTGTATATGAATGCAGCCCAGGAACCGCCTGTTTTTTCAGCAGAGAACAGTATCGCATGCTTTAGAGAAGGCTTTATGCCAGAAGTTTTTACGGAGAAATTTAATACAATAGGCGTAGCACTCATCCGGTCGGCCAGAGCAAATTCACAATTGATTATAATGGATGAATGCGGTAGTTTTGAAGGAGATGCGTTTGAATTCCAAAAGGAAATTATTAAAACTTTAGATAGCAAAAAACCCGTTTTTGGTGTGATAAAGCTTGCCAGCAGAGGTTGGACGGATCATTTAAGAAACCATAATAACGTGAGACTCATTACTGTTACCAGGGAAAACCGGGATGATCTCGCAAAAATATGTGCTCGTTACTTGGATGATAGCTTCAAGCAACTGTGGGAATGACGGTTTTAGTATAATAATATTGACTGCAATTTATGATGTGATTGTTTTTTGTCTGTATTAAAATACCGAAGATATGCCTTTAGGATATCCTCGGTATTTTAAAGTTATTCAGGATCATTTAGTATTTTTTAGGTCCCCATGTTTTTTGTTTATAAGCAAGGATTCCATTTACAATTAAAGACTTTCGTCCCAGAACATTGCGAGTCTTGATAATAATATTTTCAGTTTCTTCATTGATCATTTTTTTAGGAAAGTAAATTGTAATGTCATCTTTCACAAAGATTTCATACATGCTGCTATCATTTGGCTTCCCTAATTTGACCACCGGAACATAAACAGGTCCCGAACAACAGCCGCCCATATTATCCATTTCCAAATAAAATTCTTGAACGTTTTTTTGATACAGATACGCTTTAGCATTACGCTTAATTTCTATATTAATATTAGATCACCCTTTTCATTAATTTTGTACTTGACCAAGTAATTAAATGTATTGTACCATATTTTTATTAAGAAATAGTACGCAAAAAGTTATCAATTTATGGTATTATTAGCATAAAAAACCAAAAAAATAGAGGTAACCATGAGATTATCCCAATTAAATACATATGTTAAAGTCATCAAACAGCAAAGTATTTCCAAAGCCGGTGAAGAATTATTTCTGACTCAGCCTGCGATTACAAAGCAGATACAGGCTTTAGAAGAGTATTATGGTGTTGTATTAATACAAAGGCAGAACAATAAAACAATGCCGACCCGAGAGGGAAAAAAACTATATAATTTCGCAGTAAATATTTTGAATGAAAATGATGAGTTGATACGTAATTTTAAACATGAACTTGATAATTCTACAGGTCATCTTGATTTGATTTCCAGTAATTATCCTGCCCATTATATTTTACCGGAACTGCTTGGTCAGCGTTCCGATTTGTATAAAAATATTACATATAGCATAAAGACCACAGACAGCCAGGATGTTTATTATAATGTTAAAAATGGTCTGTATCCTTTTGGTTTTGTTGGTATCAAGAAAGATATTCCAAACATTGAGTGCCTTGAAATCTCTAATTCTGATATGGTATTGGTAGGCGCAAAACGAAAATATGGTTTTCTGCTTAAAAATCCGGAAAAAATAAAAGACCAGAACTTTGTGTTAAGGTCTCAAGGTTCCGGAACTTTACAGGAGATAAAAAAGCACCTTAATTTTTTAAATATGGAGCGTATAAAAACGTTTATAGAATGCGATAGTAATGAGATGGTAAAAAAACTCATACTGACAGGCAGTGGCATTGGCTATTTTTTTGAAAATGCAATCAAAGATTATATTGAAAACGATACACTCATAATACTTGATGATAAGAAAATAACTAGGCATTTTTATTATATTTACAATACCCAAAGATACAAATCGATTGCTGGAAATTCTTTTCACAACTTTGTTATCAATAAATATTCTGACTAATATAATAAATGGATATATTATAATTTTAGTGTTTAAATCCAAGTAATCCTTTTACAATTAAAGACTTATTACCTAAAATATTACGAAGTTTAATCGTTATATTTTTATTTTCCGCATTGTTTATCTTTTTTGGAAAGTAAAATCCAATATCATCCACCAAAATAAGGTCATACGAGTCGATGCCAGCCGGTTTTCCTAGTTTAACGATAGGTACATATATATCTCCGGCGCAGCATCCACCTCTATCGTCCAATGCTATAAAAATATCCTTAACATTTACCTTATATAAATATTCTTTAGCACTTTTCTGAATTTCTATATTCATAATAATTCTCGCATTTCCTTAGGTTTTTACTTTAATAGCAACTGATTTTATTATATCTGATCAATTTATTTTAATATTATATTTTACAGATTTCGTTTTTTAATTTCTTCGCTAATTTGGTTAATACATTCCTGGAGCCTCAAGCTTTCATCATTATATTCCGCCATTTCTTGAGCTACTTTGGCACTGGAAACATGCATCCCGGATTGTTTAAAAATGAATTTTTTTTCATTTTCGTTATCTTCCAAGTCTTCCTCTAAACTGGCCAATCTCTTTTTTAGGTCTAAATCATTTAATTCATCAAGCTTTTTCATAATTTTATCTCCTTTTTATTTGCGGATACCACTTCGCATTTTGTTAGTAATATATTAATTGACATAATGATCAAGAGTTACATCAAATTAAAATAACAGCCAATGTGAAATTTTATACACTGCTAAAATTTCCATGAATAAAGAGCAAATTGATTAAAAATCATGGCTATCAAAATATTCTTCAGTTGTAACATCCATGGCATTCAGCAAAGTTTTAATTCCTTTTAATTTTACTGAATAATGCATTTCAACACCAATCTTTTTGTTTTCTAGTATGCCAGCCTCCCGAAGAATTTTTAAATGCTGTGATAGATTGGCTTGACTAAAATCAAACAAAAGGTTGAGATCGCACACACAACGTGCTTCGGTAAGGAGGGACTTAACTATTTGCAGACGAATGGGATGTCCGAGAGCCTTGAAAATTTTAACCGAAACATCTTCAGAATTCATAATTAACACCCTTTTCATTGTTTTTTGGTAGTATATAATAATAAGAAGATCCAAAAAAAATTAATGCTTTCCCACAAAGAAAATAAGTAAAGAATCAAAAGGTTTGGGCTTCATTATCTTAGAAGTATCATAGTTGAATAATTATTATATACACTAGTCTAATCGCAGTTGAAGTAAAAATATATCTGCAATTATATTATAATCAATTGCTTATGGAATTGCAATCTTCTTTTTATACTTGACAGCATTTTAGCATAGGCGTATAATAAAATTATCCATAAGGAAATAGTTATATACTAAATTACGAGGTGAAAAAATGAGTCAAGAATTACCAGGTTTTATTATGTGTGTGTGTACTGGAAAATGTCCAGGGTTTCAAGCCATGGACATTTGGGATTTCATTAATCAGGTTCGGATTGAGTTACCGGTCGAGTACGCCTTTATTCATCCTCAGCTATGTGAAGAAGATGGGGATCGGTTCCTGGCAGATTTCTTAAAATCGAAGAGAAAAGTGATTATTGGAGCCTGTGCTCCTAATATGCAACGAAAAATGTTTAAGGAAGCTTTTAAAGAAGCAGGCCTTGATATTGAAAAGGATGCTGTAATGTTGGACATCCGAGATATGACCAATGAACAAGCTTTTGAAAAAGTAGAAAAGAAATTAGAAGAAATGGGATATGAGGTGTAACAATGAGCGAATCAACTTTTATGGGAGTGGAACGGGATCGTATTGATTGGTCCCCCAGAATCGATTTTTCAAAATGCAATGATTGTATGGATTGTGTGAAATTTTGTCCCCATCAGGTTTTTGAAGTCAATGAAAATGAAAAACCTAAACTCAAGGTGAAAAACCCAAATAATTGCGTGGTGTTTTGCAGAGCCTGCAGTAAAACCTGTGGACCAGATGCCATTACTTTTCCGGACAAGCCTGAAACAACAAAAATGATCAAGGCCATACGAAAAGCGGAAAAAGAGGCGGCTTCCGATGAGTAATACAATATGTGTATTGCCATGTAATGGTTTAGACAAATGTGCTGGAGACATATCTCGTAGGGTTGCATTAAAGCTCAGCGAATCTGAAGGGGTTGAACTCATCTGTCCAGTTCTGCTTAACCAGAATAAAACCCGCTATGATAAAATTTTGGATGATGGGTCATTAAGTGTCATTGATGGCTGTAACACCAGATGTGCCAGTAAATTAGCTGGAAGTTTGGAAATTGCCATTAAAGAGAAAATCAATGTGAGTGAAGTGGCAAAGGCTCAAAATATTAAACTGGGTGCAGCAATCCGGGATGATGAAGAAATCGAGGATTTAATTCAAGTTTTACTGGAAAAAATGAGTATATCAGGAGAAAAACAGACTGATTCTCAGTTTATTGAAACCGAAACAGTTGATTATGATTCCTTTTCCCATGGTAAATTTATATTTAAAGTACCAAAAAACAATTATTTTTTCAATGAAAATGATTGCTGGGTTTCTATTTCAGGAGATATTGCGAGAATCGGAGTCACCGATTATGTACAACAGAATCTATCCGATATTCTTTACGTGGATTCTCCGGAAATTGGTTTAGAAATAGAGCAGTTTGATGAGCTGGGAAGCATTGAATCCAGCAAGGCAGTTTTCGAAATCGTTTCACCGGTATCGGGAACGGTGGTTACCGTCAATGATAAACTGGATGATGCACCGGAACTGGTCAATGAAAGTCCCTATGAAAAGGGCTGGCTGGTTGAACTTAAGCTGAGTAATTTTGAAGAAGATAAAGAATTGCTTCTTGATTTCGAAGCCTATTTTGAATTTTTAAAACGAAAGGTAGCAGAAACAAATGTCTAAAGTAAAAGTAATTCCTTGCAGCGGTATTGGAAAAGTATTTGGTTTATTAGCACGGGAGTCCGTTTTAATGGTAACCCAGGAGAAATGTCCCAACGAAACGGAAACATTTTGTCTGGCACATGTGGTTACAGGGGATGATGAAATAGTGGATAAGATTAAAGGTGAAACCTGTATCACCATGGATGGTTGTGCAAAATACTGTTCGAAAAAAAGTGTGGAAGAAACAGGTGGTATCGTTGTTAAAAGCCATAAGGTGCCAGACTTTATGAAAGCCCATCGGGGAGAAGAACATGGTACCGGAACCTATCTCACCGAAGACGGATGGAAATATGCAGAAGAATTGGCTGATATTTTAGTTGAAGACGTCAAGGAAGTAATGGAAGGGGTGAAGGTCAATGTTTGATAAACGAATTGGCGTGATTTCATGCAGCGGAGAAGAGTGTGTGGGTGGAACCATTTCCCGCCTGGCTGTACGAAAAATGATGGAAGAATTAAGACCTGGCATGGTGTCGACCCTCTGCTTACCGCTCTTTATTGCCGGAGATGGCGGCGAACGGGAATTTGCAGAAAAATATCCCACCATTGCAGTGGACGGGTGTTCTAAATGCTGCGCCAAGCGTGCCATTGAAAAATACAGCAGTGCCGTTGCTGGTAGTATTGATGTTGCAGAGATTATTGGCCAGGAAGCGGCTCTGGGAAAACCGTTATCCACCCGAAATCTTACTGAAGAACACTTGGTATATGTTAAAGAAGTTGCTGATAAAACCAGTGAAATATTCGATGCAATTTTAGTAAAATAAGTATAAGAATAGAGGCTGCAATTCTTTTGAATTGCTGCCTCTATTCTTATATAAAGTAATTTGAAAATTTAGTTTCTGCGATTAAAAGTTTACTCAGCTTCTGTCTCATAACCTAAAAGTTGTAAATGTGATTCCAGGGTTTTAAAATTGGAAGCATATTGTTCTTCTTTTAGCTCTGAACACTGATAAAGGCGACAGGTTCCTAAAATCAATTTGGATGCAAAGGCCATACATGAGAGTTGTCCACAAACCTTGCAATTGGTTTTCGGTAAAAGTTTGTATAATTGAATGGCATTCGGACGCTCTCTTGTTTCTTCAAAGGGAGTAATACTATCTTTACGTTCCCAGGTATCATTGATAACATCCATTATATGATCAATCATTTCATAACACTGGGCTTCATTGGTTAATTGGGTACAGGTAAGCCGATCGTCTTTAATATTAATAATATGACTTTCAATTTTGTAGGTGAAGGTTTTGGCTGATGGAATGTAAAGACCGGTTTTTATCTCAGCATTGAGATAGGGCATCACTTCATCAACGGCATGATTCAATTTTGCCCGAAATTTAATTCGGCCGCCGCCGGTGGTACAGGGCTTGATATAAATGAGGCTGATATTTGAAAGGTACATTAGTTATTCTCCTTTATAAATGATTGCAGTCCATCGACCAGGGCGTCGATATGAGTTGTTTCATTAAAATACCCAATGCCAATGCGACAGGTTCCGCGTTTAATGGTGCCAATCAGACGATGAGCGCTGGGGGCACAGTGAAGACCTGAACGGATCATCACGTGACAGTTTTGATCTAAAAAGAAAGCGATTTCTTCCGGGGCATGACCTTCTAAGTTAAATGGAATCACCCCGACTGTTTTGGAAGAATCCTGGGGGCCATAGAGTTCAATACCTGGGATTGACTTAAGAGCGTTTAAAGCATAGTCCATCAGTGAATCTTCCTTAGCACGGATATTTTCCAGACCTTCAGCTTCTAAAAATTCCAAGGCGGCACCAAGACCGATAATCCCGCTGACATTCATGGTGCCGGCTTCTAAATGGTTAGGGTAATAGTCAGGCTGGTATTCATAGGCAGAGTCTCCACCGGTACCGCCGGAGACCAGGGGATGAATATCCGCATCACAATTGACCACCAGACCTCCGGTTCCCATGGGTCCTAAAAGGCTTTTATGCCCGGTAAAAGCCAGCAGATCAATGCACTGTACCTGAACATCAATGGGCAGAACTCCTGCAGATTGGGCAGCATCCACAAGAAAAAGGATGCCTTTTTCACGGGCAAGCTGTCCAATAGCGCCAATGGGTTGAATGGTGCCCAAAACATTGGAAGCGTGAGTAAAAACAATGAGCCGGGTTTCAGGTTTAATGGCAGCGGCAACATCATTAATCAGGGTTTCCCCCTGGGCGGTTGCAGGCACGACGGTTATGGTAATCGCTATATCCCGTTCCAGAGTTTTAAGACAGCGCCAAACAGCGTTGTGTTCCAGGGCACTGGTAACCACATGATCCCCGGGTTTTAGAATCCCCTGGAGAGCAAGATTCAAAGACTCCGTCACGGAGGAAGTAAAAATCACGGTTTTAGGATCTTTATGGTTAAAAAGTTTTGCCAGGCTCTTTCGGGTTTGATAAACCAGGCCATCGGCAAGCATGGCTTTTTCGTAAGAGCCTCGTCCTGAGGTACCCCCATTATTCACGATATAATCATAAATTTTTTCAGGAACAATCATCGGCTTTGGAAAGGTAGTGGCCGCATTATCTAAATATACATCCATGGTTTGACTCCTTTATAATTAAATAACAATATTCTTAGTTATATTATTTATCATAGATGACTAAATGACTTTCGTCAATAAAATTTATAGGTAGAATTTAGATTACAAAATTTAGAAGCAACTAATCTGCTGAAAATAGTAGTTGACAAACTCACATGAATGAACTATCATATGATTAAACAGTAATGTGATGATTCATTAAAAAAATGAAACAAAATAATAGATAGGATGAGGAAAGAAATGAAAAATAAAGCGATCATCGGTGTATTGCCACAGCTTAATTCAAAGGAAAAGAAAATATGGGTTTCCCCAGCGTATATGAATGGCATTATTGAAGCCGGAGGATTGCCCGTTCTATTGCCTTTTCTGAAAGACAAAAAAGATATAAAGACGCTGGCGAAACAATTTGATGGTTTTCTTTTTACCGGAGGACAGGATGTCAACCCCAGCCTTTATGGACAGCCTTTGTGTAACTGTTCAAACGAAATATCCCCTAAACGGGATCAGCTTGAGGAAGATCTTTTTAATGAAATCCTCAGAGAAAATAAACCCGTCTTAGGAATATGCAGAGGAATGCAATTGATCAATGTCGTTTTAGGAGGTACCCTCAAGCAAGATATTCTGGGTGTCAGAGAAATTGGAATGACACTTCAGCATGACCAAAAAACACCTTATAATATACCGGTACATGATATAAATATTTTAAAGGACACACTGCTATACCAAATTTTGGGTCAGGATAAGATTTTAGTCAACAGTATGCATCACCAGGGGATTGAAAAATTGGCTGAAGGGCTTTTAAGTGTTGCTACCAGTGTGGATGGCTTAGTTGAGGCAGTACAGATCAAAGATTTGGATTTTGGGATTGCTGTCCAATGGCACCCTGAATTAATCTGGCGATCGGACACCAATGCTCACAAATTATTTACTGCCTTAGTTAAAGCAGCAGAAAAATAATAAGTTGAAACTGAAATGGAGAAATAAAGAAATGATAAATAAAGAAATAATAAAAGCCTTGGAAAAAGGACTCGTCGTGGCAACAGGGTGCACAGAACCCGTTGCCATTGCTTATGCCGGAGCTGTAGCAAGAAGTTATGCTAAAGGAACAGTGGAAAGTATCAAGCTTACTGCAAGCCCTAATATTATCAAAAATGCTTTTGTCGTTCAAATACCTGGGACAGGGTTAAGCGGTCTGGAAAATGCAGTTGCATTGGGAATAGTGTGTGGTGAACCTTCAAAGAAATTAGAATTGTTGGATAATCTAACAACAGATACCATTCAGGCAGCAAAACGGCTGGTTAAAGAGGGACGCATTGAAGTTATAAAATCCAACCTGGAATTCAAACTATATATTGAAGTAACCATTATAACCGAGATTGATACAGTGACTGCTATTATTATTGGTACTCATACCAATGTTGCAAAAATTATAAAAAACGGACATGTGATTCATGATAGTTGTTGTATCGATGAACTTGAGAAAAAAGACAAGAATGAGATTTCATTTACACTTAGGGATATCTATAATTTTGCAGCAAGGGCTGACCTTTCTGAAATGGAAATCATTAAGAAAGCCATTGAATTAAATATGAAAGTATCAGTAGAAGGTTTAAAAGGAAACTATGGTTTGGAAGTCGGTAAGATGATCCAACGTAATATTGATGCTAAATATATGGCAGAGGATATGGTAAACTATGCCATGATGATGACTTCTGGAGCCAGTGATGCAAGAATGGCAGGAGTTTCCTTGCCTGTAATGAGCAACTCAGGCAGCGGAAATCAGGGAATTGGTGCAACGCTTCCGGTTGTGGCAATTTGGGAATGGATTGGCGCTGGAGATCAGGAAAAATTAATACGTGCATGCACCCTTAGTAATTTAGCAACAATCTATATTAAAGAGAAATTTGGTGTGCTTTCTGCACTTTGCGGAGCAGTTGTTTCTGGTGCAGGTGCTGCTGCTGGGATTACCTGGCTGTTAGAGGGATCCTTTGAACAAATTGAAAGTGCTATACAAAACACCTTGGGAAATGTGGCGGGAATCATTTGCGATGGTGCCAAGGCAAGCTGTGCATTGAAAGTATCAACTTGTACTAATGCGGCCATACAAGCCTCTCTCCTTGCCATGAATAATCTTAGAATAAAACCTGGAGAAGGCATTGTAGAAATGCTTAGTGAGGATACGATTGATAATTTTGCCATTCTTGGAAATAAAGGTTCTGATTGTTTAGATAAGGAGATCCTTAAAATTATTACAAATAAAGATTGATTTGTGAAGGAGAAAAAATGTTAGTGCTAGAAAAGGTATCATTTGCAATAGACAGTGAAAAAGAAATTTTAAAAGATATTAATCTAACCATTGATTCAGGGAAACTTATAGCCATTACTGGTCCAAACGGTGGTGGAAAATCAACCCTTGCACGGATTATCGCAGGAGTCGTTAAACCAACCAAAGGTAAAATATTTTTTAAGGGCAAGGATATTACTGTGTTAGGTATTACGGAACGTGCCAAAATGGGAATCAGTTTTGGCTTTCAACAGCCGGTTCGATTTAAAGGAATTACTGCACACGATCTCATCAACATTGCCGCGGGTAAGCCACTGACAACTCATGACGCAAGTTATTATTTATCAGAAGTAGGGCTTTGTGCAAAAGATTATATTCATCGGGAAATGAACGATAAACTTTCAGGCGGTGAAATCAAACGTATTGAAATAGCCACAATTATCGCCAGGAATACAACCCTATCTATTTTTGACGAGCCGGAAGCGGGAATTGATCTTTGGAGTTTTAATCACCTCATTGATGTATTTAAAAAAATGCACAGTGGAAAAGAAGGATCGATTATCATCATTTCGCATCAGGAACGGATTTTAGAGGTGGCCGATGAAATCATTGCCATGGTTAACGGAGAAATTGTACAACAGGGATCAAAAGAGCTTGTATTGCCAGAGCTCCTGAATTGTTCGGATCCTAAAAGTTGTTTGTACTGTAAAGATATTTTGGAGGGAGAAGAGTCATGAATGATATTACAAAAGCTTTAATGAAACAGGTTACTGGCCTTGATGAACTTCCGGAAGGTGCTTATAATGTCCGGGAAGACAGTAAAAGTGTGGCCCGACAGTCCAGTGAAAACATAGACATTGTGAGTAAAACAGACAAGTCAGGAATTGATATTATCGTTAAGCCCAATACACCATCAGAGTATGTATATATCCCCGCGCTAGTTTCGTGTGGCGGGATAACAGATTTGGTATACAACGATTTTTTTATCGGTGAAAATGCGGATGTTACCGTTGTTGCAGGGTGTGGAGTTAGCACCGGTGATAGCTGTGACGGATCTGAACATAATGGCATCCATCGTTTCTTTTTAGGAAAAAATTCCCGAGTAAAATATGTTGAAAAGCATATCGGTGTCGGGGAAGGCACCGGAAAACGGGTTATAAATCCGGAAACGGTTGTGGAACAAGAAGAAGGAAGCTTTATGCTTATGGAAACCACCCAGATCAAAGGGGTTGACTCCACTGAGCGTATAACAAAAGCAATCCTTAAAGAAAACGCAACCCTCGTGATTAAGGAAAAACTGATGACCCATGGTCAACAAACCGCAGTGTCGAAGTTTGAAGTAGATATGAATGGCAAAGATTCCAGCGTGAATTTAATTTCACGTTCCGTAGCCAGAGAGCATTCAAAACAAACCTTTATTTCTAAAATCACAGGAAACACCCAATGTATGGGGCATTCAGAGTGTGATGCCATTATTATGGACCATGGGGTGGTGAGTGCGATCCCACAAATTACAGCGAATAGCGTTGAGGCGACCTTAATTCATGAAGCCGCCATTGGAAAAATCGCTGGGGATCAAATGATAAAACTCATGACATTGGGACTTACCGAAGGTGAAGCAGAAGCTAAAATTATAGAAGGATTTTTAAATTAATAAAAAGTTATTTTAAACAACACTATATAAGTTATGAAGATTCAATTTGTTTATAACTAATGAGGATAGATTATTAAACGCTTTATTTTAAACATATACTTAAGAATTTGAAAATAATAATGAATAAGGGTTGACAAGTTCACATGAATGGGTTATCATATGAATAGTAAGTTATATGAATTTAGAATCATATAAGAAAGAAAGGGTAGTTATGTATAAAAATTTTTCACCAGACAATGTCAAATTAACCAAATATTTATTTTACACAGGAAAAGGCGGTGTTGGTAAAACATCGGTTGCTTGTGCAACTGCAGTCAGTCTTGCGGATAAAGGGAAGAAAGTATTCTTGGTAAGCACTGATCCTGCATCAAACTTACAGGACGTTTTTGAAACCGAATTAACAGGACAAGGGGTTCCGATTAAAGGCGTACCGAACCTGATAGTAGCCAATCTTGATCCCATTGAAGCAGCAGCGGAATATATGGAATCCGTGGTTGGTCCCTATCGGGGAAAACTTCCGGATGCGGCTATTACCAGTATGGAAGAACAGCTTTCGGGATCATGTACGGTTGAGATTGCTGCTTTTAATGAATTCTCCCGGTTTATTACAGATGAAACCATGAGCAAGGAATATGATTATATTATTTTTGACACCGCACCTACAGGGCATACGTTAAGAATGCTGCAATTACCATCAGCATGGGATAGTTTCATTGATGAAAGCACCCATGGAGCATCCTGCCTGGGCCAGTTATCTGGTTTAACCGCGCAAAAAGAGATGTATGAAAAAGCGGTAAGAAATTTATCTGACGAAAATATGACCACATTAATTTTGATTTCCCGACCTGAGACATCTCCATTAGAAGAAGCCGCCAGAGCTTCTCAGGAATTAAAAGAAATAGGTGTTGAAAACCAGATTCTTATTATTAATGGAGCTCTTGAAAACTTTGATAAAACCGATGCAGTGGCCACCTCTTTTTATGCAAAACAAAAGAATGCAGTTATAAATATCCCTAACAGCATTAAGACCATGGACATTTACACTCTTCCACTTCGGGCTTATAATGTTTCAGGGATCAATAATATTCGCCGATTATTTACTGAAGATGATACCAATGAAATAGAAAAAATCAATGAACTTAAAGATCTACCGGGTTTGAAAAAATTGGTGGAAGACTTAGTTAAAACAAATAAGAAAGTCATTTTTACCATGGGTAAGGGCGGGGTTGGGAAAACAACCATTGCAGCAGCCATTGCTCTAGGTCTTTCAAAACTAGGTAAAAAGGTTTATCTCACCACCACGGATCCAGCAGGTCATATGAGTGCTGCCACCATGGGTGGAGAAAACATTACAGTCAGTAATATTGACGAAGAAGAAGAACTTCAAAAATACCGGTCAGAAGTTATTGGAAAAGCACTAGCCAACAACATGAGCAAGGAAGATATTGACTATATTGAAGAAGATCTGCGTTCACCCTGTACCCAGGAAATTGCAGTGTTCAGAGCCTTTGCAGAGGCTGTCGAAAAAGCAGAGGATGGCGTGGTTGTTATTGATACCGCACCTACCGGACATACCTTATTACTCTTGAATTCTACTGAAAGCTACCATAAAGAAATGGAACGCTCTAACGCAGATATTCCAGAATCAGTAATGAAGCTATTACCGCGTCTGAGAAATCAAGATGAAACAGAGGTTGTCATAGTAGCGCTGCCTGAGTCAACGCCCGTATATGAAGCCCTGAGATTGGAAGAAGATTTAAACCGAGCCGGCATTAAGAATAAATGGTGGGTCATGAATGCCAGTCTTTTAGCAACAGATACCAAAGATGCGTTTTTAAGAGCACGTGCAAACAATGAGGAGAAATGGATTAATAAAATTGCAGAAAATACCAAGGGAAATTATGTTGTGATTCCCTGGAAAAAATAAGGTTCAGATAAAAAGGATAGGGCAAAGAAATGGAAGATAAACAGATGGTAGATATTTTAAGAGTCTTATCAGATACCAGTCGGTTGCGCATCGTCAATCTGCTTTTTCAAAAGGAGCTTTGTGTTTGCGAAATAGAATATCTTTTAGATTTAACACAATCTAATTTATCTAAACATTTAAAAGTAATGAATGATGCAGGTTTCCTGGATAAAACAAGACAGAAAAAATTTGCATATTACCATCTCAAAAAGGAACTTTTGCAAGCCTATCCATTTATTATTGAAATTGTTAGTAAAGAATTGATAGAAGAAAGTATTTTCATGAACGATCAAAAAAATCTTTTAACCTATCTTGAAAGCCATATGCTTTTAGATTGTTTAACAGAGCTAATTTTACAGAGAAAAATTACAAATAAGGCAATTGCCAAACAGGAGGAAATAAAATGATTATTACAGATGAAGCTAAGGTATTGGTAACGGAATTATTGAAAACAAATGGGTATGATGCCCTCCAGGCATCACTTCAGAGTGGGTGCTGTGGGGAGTCCCTTTATTTTTCCTTTACAAATTTAAAGCCAGAGGATCAACCGGTTTCTGTCAATGGCATTAACGTGCTGATGAACGGTGAAGTTAAGCCTAAAACGGATACGGTCACACTGAAAACGAATGAAACAGGCGAACTGGTTATCGAGGATACAGCTAAAGCATCAGGTTGTTGTTAATTTTAGGTTGTACAAAATAGCTATTTAAAATTAAAAAATTATTTTAGCAAATGGAGAAAAAAAGGAGAAAATAATGAATAAAATAGAAATTTATGATCCAGCCATGTGTTGTTCATCAGGTGTTTGCGGACCAGGTGTGGACCCAGAGTTATTAAGGGTGGCAGCTATGATCAACGTCCTGGCCGGTGAAGGGAAAACAATTGTGAGATACGGTTTGTCCGAAAATCCCATGGCCTTTGTGGTGAATAAAGCAGTGAACGATGTCATTCTCAATGACGGAATTGAAGCACTTCCGGTTACAGTAGTGGATGGCGAAATCAAAAAAAAAGGAGCCTATCCTTCAAACACTGAACTAGCGACATGGTCAGGAATGACAGAAGACGAACTGGAGAATTTGATTGTCAAAGCCCAGAAGGCTGTGGCTCAGTAATTTTGAATTGTTGATTTTGACTCATGCTTAACATAAAACAAAACAAGTCAGTGCAACAAAAAATAAATAAACCTTGACAACAGATGATATCTAGATTATCTTATGATTGCAGAGTAATATGAATTTACAATCATTTGAAAATGTTGAGAATTAGATTTTACAAGGGTCATTATAGGCTGTTAAGTGGTTGACATAATGTAGCCATTTAACAGCCTTTTGCCTTCAATAGGATAAGAAAAGAGGAAAGAGAGACATGAAAGTCGTCGAAATAATTAAGATTTTATCCGACACGAATCGTTTGAGGATTCTTAATCTTCTTTATGAACGGGAACTGTGTGTGTGCGAGTTGGAATATTTGTTGGGAATTTCCCAGTCTAACTTGTCAAAACATTTACGCCTGATGAGTAATGCAGGTTTTTTGGAAGGGCGGCGGGAAAATAAGTTTGCTTATTATCGAATTCAAGATGAAGTATTGGATGAGCACCCATTTTTAAAAACGATCTTTGAAAATGAATTAAAAAAAGAGGATTTATTAATGGATGAATTAAATAAGCTCAACACTTACCAAGACAGTGAATTAACCTGCCAAAATATTACCGCACTCATTTAATAGCAAAAATATTAAGAAATGAAATGGAGAATGAAGTATGAGTAAATTAGAAATTTTCGAACCAGCCGTAAGTGGGATAGGTGTTGACGGAGACCTATTGAGAGTATCAGCATTTATTAACACTTTAGAAGCTGAAGGGAAAAAAATTATACGATATAATATTTCGAATGAACCACAGACTTTTGTAAATAATAAAGATGTGAATGATGCGATTATTAGTGAAGGTAACCAAGTTCTTCCAATTACCATTTTAGATGGTGAAATAAAACAAATGGGATCTTATCCATCAAATGCAAATCTAGCGACTTGGTCAGGAATGTCCAGAGAAGAACTTCTCAGTATGATAAGGAAAGCCCGTGATGCTTCAGGTGGTGGATGTTGTGGCGGCGGCGGTTGCTGTTAATAAAATAAACGTAAGGGGATATTATGGAGTTAAAACGAATTTATATAGAACTCACTAATCGGTGCAATCTAAATTGTGAGATGTGTTTTCGACATACCTGGGATACCGTTGAAGGGGATATGGATTTAGAATTACTGAAATCCATTCGAGAGCAGGTTAAAGAGTTTCCAACACTTAAAGAAGTATTTTTTGGTGGCATTGGAGAGCCTACGATCTATCCGTATTTTAAGGAAGCGGTTGAATTGTTTGAAGAGTATAAACTCTTTATAACCAGCAATGGCATTATGAATGAAGAAATCGCTCAGTTGTTGTGTGAAAAATTTCAGGAGGTTTATTTTTCAGCAGATCAGTATCATGAGGATACCCAAGGTGTGAAGGAACAACTCACAAAAACCTTTGAACATTTTTCGAATTATCATAAGAAAACCAGATCATCAACACCTCAAACAGCGGTTGCCTATGTGCTCACAAAAAGTAACTCGGAAGCATTGTTCGATTTGCTTAAAATGATGCGTCATTATGGTTTTCATCGTCTGTCTCTTTCTCATGTCTTACCTATAGTAGAAAAGGACAAGGATGATATATTCTACACCCGTTATGACAATCCAAAAGGCAAAGCTTTTTTAGAACGGATTTTTACCTACCGTGATATTAAAATCAATATTCCTGATATGGAGTTAAAAACAGAACGTCGTTGTACCTTCATTGACAAGGGGTATATTTATGTTGATGTTACTGGAGATGTGATGTCTTGTTATCGATTGGCTAACACCTATGATGAGTATGTTTTTGGTTCAAAAAAAAGAGTTTTAAAACATTCCTTTGGGAATCTAAAAGAAAAAACCCTTAAAGAAATCATTGAAGGTCATGAATATCAAAACTTTTGGAATGCGGTTTATAACAATCAGTACCCATCGTGTATCGATTGTGATTTAAGAGATGGCTGCAGCCTGGTAGAGGATACACAATACGATTGTTATTTTAATACTCCATCCTGCGCGGATTGTTTGTGGACAAGAAATTTTATCCGTTGTCCATAGGGGTTAGATTATTATAAAAGGGTGCAATACATTTAAACTTCAAAAGTTATGATGTGTCGCATCCTTTTTTTTGATAAAAATATTTTTGACGTTTGTTGACAAGAGCAAAGTAATATATTAATATATGTATATGCACATTAAAGTATATACTAATAAATGAGTGAGGTGTACGGATGGATGAATTAACAAACTTATTCAAGATTTTATCAGATGAGACCAGATTGCGAATATTGATCCTGCTTTATCATCAGAAGCTATGTGTTTGTCAACTCCAGGGAATTTTAGAGGAATCGCAACCAAAGATTTCCAAAAACTTGGCAAAACTTAGAGACGTCGGACTAGTATTAGATGAAAGGAGAGAACAGTATATTTTTTATGAACTTGATCATACCAATGAACTACTTGATGTGATGCTAAAAACAATCATTTCATGTGTAGGAGACAATAAAATTATTCAAACTGATTTGGTAAGAATTCAATATGCTTCCTCATTTATTAAATAGACAATTAACGTGGCATTTATAAAAAGTTGACGCAGTATTAAAATTTAGAAAAATAACGGAGGTTATAAGATGAATGAAACCATCATAATGATTGCTGGATTATTCCTGCTTTCAATTATTTCGGGAATGTTAGGTTTAGGGGTTGCATTTGCGGCGATTCCGTTTTTAGGACTCTTTCTACCCGATTTAGTCAATCAAGTTCAACCGCTTAGTCTATTATTAAATGGTGTAACAGCGTTATTTGCTGTTTTTGGTTTTGCTAAAAGCGGCTATGTTGATTGGAAAAAGGCAATTTTGCTTACCTTAGTTGCGACCATTGCCGCACCCATTGGAGCAATACTAGTTCAATATGTTCCCCAGATTTATATTTGGTATTTATATTTTGGAGCAGTATTTTTCCTGGCCTATCGATTATTTAAACCAGTCATTAGAAAAGAAGGCCAAAAAGAGAATTTTAAATTAGCACTTATTCTTGCAATACCAATTTCAATTTTGGCAGGCTTCCTTGGAGTTGGACCTGGATTCATATTAATGCCGACCTTAATATTAGTGGGGTTTGAACCCAAAAAAGCTGCCGGAATTACTGCCTTTGCGGTTATAGCACCATCATTTTCGTCATTAATACCTCATATGGCAACAGCCCAGTGGGATCTCAGTCTTATGATACCATTATTGATCGCAGGAGCGATTGGCTCATTTGCCGGGGCTAGAATTACGAGCTTATATGTACCAAGCGGCAGGATGAAACAAATGTTTGCAGTACTAATCTTAATTGTAACCTTCTATAAAATTTACACCTTGATTGTTTAGTATTTAATATGAGATTATAAGTTAAAATAAAGTAAATGCAAATATTGCAAAAAAAATGGACGTTTAGTTGCGTCCCTTTTGCTTTTTTGCGTCTTAATAAGTGAAGAAACAAATAAAAAAAAGGAGGATAAGATGAAAAACAAAGAAGAAAAAATGAAAATTACCATTATCGGTGCTGGCCCGGGTGGGTACGAAGCAGCCATTATGGCATCTAAATTAGGTGCAGATGTGACAGTTATAGAGAAAAATGAGGTTGGAGGATCATGCCTTAATATTGGTTGTATTCCTACAAAGGCTTTGCTTGCGTCTTCAGATGTTTTGACAACATCATTGGAAGCAGAAAAGTTTGGAGTCTTCAATGATAATACTTCTGCAGATCTAAAGCAAATTATTGAACGAAAAGACAAAGTGGTATCCGGCTTAGTTAAGGGAATTGAATTTCTTTTCGAATCGAACCGTATTAATTTAGTTCGGGGTATCGGCAAACTTATAAATTCGAAAACGGTTGAAGTGAAGTGGAGTGATGGCAGTGTTGAAAAACTTGTTAGTGATAAAATTTTATTAGCTACAGGTTCAGTTCCCATATGTCCAGAAATGTTTCATTATGATGGGAAAAAAGTTATTACCAGCACCGAGGCGCTTGCTTTAAAAACGACTCCCAAATCCATGATTGTTGTTGGGGGTGGCGTTATTGGGTGTGAACTTGGGCAATTTTTCAATCGTATAGGGACAAAGATAACGATAGTGGAAATGGCAGACCAGATCTTAATATCGGAAGATGAAAATGTTGCAAAACAACTTTTGCGACAATTTAAACGGGAAAAAATTAAAGTATTCACAGCAAGTGGTGTTTCGAAGGTGAGTGTTCAGGACTCCAGTGTAGTGGTGACATTAAAAAATGGTGAGATTTTAGAAGCAGAAATGATGCTGCTTTCCATGGGACGAAGTAGTTATTCAACAGGACTTAACTTGAAAGAATTGGGAATTAAAGTTGATCCGCAGGGTCATATTGAAGTCGATGATACACTAGAAACCAGTGTAAAAGGGATTTATGCAGTTGGGGATCTTATTAATACACCATTTTTGGCACATGTTGCATCTAAAGAAGGTATTATTGCTGCAGAAAATATGTTGGGGAAAAATAAAACGGCTCTTCATAAAGCAATACCAAGATGTGTATATACTGATCCACAGGTTGCTGCCGTAGGGGTAACGGAAAAAGAAGTACAGAAAAGTGGAATTCCTTATAAAACGGGAAGTTTTGATTTTAGAGCACTTGGAAAAGCCCAAATTATCGGTAAAATCCAGGGGCAGGTTAAAGTGATTGTAGATGAAAAAGATGTGGTTATCGGAGCTTCTATTGTTGGACCTGAGGCGACTGATCTCCTAACAGAGTTAACAATGGCAGTACATCTTGGGTTAACGGCAGAAGCACTTGGGGATGTGATCCACCCACACCCGACACTGTCCGAAGCCATCATGGAAGCACTTCATGATGTTCATGGGAAATCAATAAATAAAGTTTCGTTACGCTTATAAAACTATCTTAAAACAGAGCTATAAGTTAGTGCCCACATTTATTAGCTGATATATTTAATTGGCTTTTTCACACAATAATTATGGAGGCTTTAGTATCAAAAGGTGTGGGCATCGGAACTGCCATTGCTTTCATGATGGTTGTTATAGTTTTGTCACTTCCATCAATGGTTTTATTGAAAAAAGTAGTAAAGACTAAACTGCTTGTTGTATTTGCAGGGATTGTTACCATTGGAATACTCATTATCGGTTACAGTTTTTCAAAATATAAAACATCACATAAGGAGAAAAATTTACGGACAGGAAAAAAATAATACCCATACTTGGGTTTGCAGGTTTCGTTACAATGGCTGATAACTGGGTGGTATCACCCATTTTACCATTCATCGCCTAGAATTTGAACGTTGACATTGCAGCAGGAGCGATCGTCATAACAGCATATATGCTGCCGTTTGGTTTGTTTCAATTATTATATGGATACCTGGCCGAGCGATTTGGAAAACGGCAGGTCATTACTTTTGCTATTTCCATGTTTACAATTGCCACTGCAATGTGTGCTTTTGCTGTTGCAATACCAGATCTTGCGGCATATCGAGCGATAACAGGAATGTTTGCGGCGGCAATTATGCCGATTTCAATCGCATTGATTGCGGGTAGAAAATCAGGAAAGATAGCGGCAAAGATAGGCCGTAAGAAAACTGTTGTAATTGGTCTTAGTTTAGCATGTGTTGCGAATATCGTGTTAGTTACACTAGGAGGCTTTTTATCAGCTGTGATACTCGCTATTGGATTAATGGGTTTTGGTTTTATGATGGCACATTCAACCTTTCTTACATTGGCTACGGAATTTGCGGCAAAAGAAAGGAGCTATGCAACATCCCTTATTGCATTCTTTTTTATGACTGGGGGAGGAATTGGGACTGCCATTGGTGGAAGAATTGTCGCAGCATCCAGTTATGGAAATTTATTTACAATTTATGGATTGGGACTTGTACTCGTAACTATTTGTGCATTATTCGTAAAGAGCAGTTTTAATACAAGCAGTCAACCAGTCAAAATATTATAATTAAGGAGGTTTAGGGAAATGGAGGTAAAGCATAATGTCTGAACATAATCATGAACACAATCATTCAGAAGCCGGTCATACCCACGATGTTTTAAACTTATCCGGCAAAAAAATATTCTGGTGACCGTATTAAATGCAATCATTACCATAGCCGAAATCATTGGTGGTGTCCTTTCTGGAAATCTGGCATTATTATCTGATGCGGTTCATAACTTCAGTGATACGGTGGCTATTGCATTATCCTATGTTGCAAATCGGATTGCCCAAAAACCAAAGGATGCCAAAAAAACATTTGGATACAAAAGAGCTGAGATTCTGGCAGCCTTTATTAATGCATCCATACTATTAGCGCTATCAATTGTATTAATATTTGAAGCTGTTAAACGATGGCAATCTCCTGAGAGTATTAATGGAACGCTGATGATCATCGTGGCATGTAATTAAAACAACGGTTGATATTTTAATGCAGCCATCAGCACCTTTGGATTATGAGGCCATTAAAAGAGACATTGAAAAAATGGATAGGGTGAAGAACATTCATCATGTTCACTCATGGATGACCAATGAAAAAACAATTTATTTTGAGACACATATTGATATGGATGATATGCAACTCTGTAGGCTGAGGTTGATAAATGCGGTGATAAAAGCATGTTTAAAGAATAAATAATTTACTGAATATAATAGAAACTTGGTGAGAAATATTGGATATAGCATTATATGTAGTTACAGGAATATTATTGGCTTATTCTTTTTATAAAGATAAGCAAAAAACAAAAAAAGCGTTAAAAAAAGCCTGAAAAGCATTTGAAAACATTTTACCCGAATTTTTGGTTGTTATTTTATTGGTAGGACTGTTGCTTGCGGTCATGAATCCAGACGGGATTTCAAAAATCATTGGGGCAGAATCAGGTTGGTTTGGAGTTGTTCTGGCTGCAGTTATTGGATTGAAATAATCATCCAATCGGTCTTTTTTTGTTGGTGGTTACTAGTCATATCAATGGTTGTTTCGGTCACCACAATAATTTTTATTTATAGCTCTCAATAAGTTTATCAAGCTCTTTCTGGACGTGGTTGATTTCTTCATCGATATCGTCAAGATTAGCATATTTTTCGTTGTATTTGATATCATAATCCGGGGTCATCACAATTTCATCGTAGAGCTCATAACCCACATCTTCGTAGGCCATGGATGCACAGGTGGATGGACAGCCGTTGAGTGAGATGTACTTTTCGCTGTCACCTGCCGCCTCAATATCCCGGGCGATATTCATACTCACATGGGTGAGTATATTGATGTTTTCTTC